>Ga0304728_1002685_pt1 | contig 11092 bp, 8 predicted proteins | sample C_130625_MF_Meta_FD_190476 | JGI IMG/M metagenome (GOLD analysis project Ga0304728, IMG submission 190476) | Freshwater microbial communities from Lake Croche, Canada to study carbon cycling - C_130625_MF_MetaG (v2) (version 2) | ecosystem: Environmental > Aquatic > Freshwater > Lake | place... | reverse complement strand
AGACGGAGGCGGGCTGGGGGGGGTGGGAAGCGGCGGGCTAGTCGCGCGGCAAGTCGTCCAGGAGCTGGTGCTCCATGGCGTAGCGCACCAGGTCCACCTGGGTGCTCATCTGCATTTTGTGCAGGATGTTGGACTTGTGGGTGCTGACCGTCTTGATGCTCAGTGAGAGCGCCTGGGCGATGGCGGTCAGGCTGGTGCCGCGCACGATGCGGCTGAACACCTCAAACTCGCGGTCGCTCAGGCTGGCGTGGGGCAGTCCAAGGCCTTGCGGTGCCACGTCCATGGCCAGCAGCTCGGCCACTTTGGGGCTGATGTAGCGCCCCCCGCCCACCAGCTTGCGCAAAGCAGGGAGCAGCAAGTCCATATCGCCTTCTTTGGACAAATAGCCCGAGGCCCCAGCGCGCAGCGCACGCACCGCGTACTGCTCTTCTTGGTGCATGCTGAAAATCAGTATCGGCAGGCGCGCACGCTCCTGGCGAATCAGCTTGATCAGCTCCAGTCCATTGCGTCCGGGCATGGAGATATCCAAGATCACCACATCCCAGTTGCGCTCGCGCACGGCGGCCAAGGCGGCGTTGCCATTGGATGCCTCGCCGGCCACCACGAAATCGCTGGTGTCGGCCAAGATATTGCGTAATCCGTCGCGGATGATGGCGTGGTCATCGGCGACCAAGACTTCCCAGGCACTCATGCGTCTTGCTCCCGGGCGCGGTCTAGCTGGCGCAGGGTCGGCAACTGCGCCAGCGCGATGCGCACCTCCACGCAACAACCCTCGCCTGGCGCGCTGATCACGCGAAAACGGGCGCCAGCGGCGCGGGCACGCTCGCGCATGCTCGACAAACCCATGCCGACTTGGCCACCGGTGGCGGCCAGACCCACGCCGTCGTCACGCACGCGCAGCACCAGATCCTCGGCCTCGCAGACCAGCTCCACCCACAGGTTTTTGGCCCCTGCGTGGCGCACCACATTGTTCAAGGCCTCCTGCACGATCCGAAACAAAGCGGTGGCCAGGGCCGCATCGTGCACCCGGTCCTGGGCAGGCAAGTGGATCGCCAACTGCAAGCCGCTGTGCTTGGCAAATTCACGGATTTGCCAGGTCACCGCGTCGCCAAAACCGAGCTCGTCCAGAATCTGCGGGCGCAGCTCCGAGGAGATGCGCCGCACCGAGGTGATAGCCGTATCGAGCATACGGCGCATGCCCTCGACGCTGTCGGCATCTGCGCCGCGCCCCTCTTTGATGCGGTTACCCAGCCAGGCCAGGCTGAGTTTGAGGCCGGTCATTTGCTGGCCCAGGTCGTCATGCAACTCACGCGCGATGCGCGCGCGCTCCTCTTCGCGCACGCTTTGCTGGGCCGCGTACAGGGCGCGCAGCTCCTGGTTCATGGCGGTAAGTTCGTTGCGCGCACGCCGCTGGGCAGTCACATCGCGCAACACCGCCGTCATTTGCAACTGGCCGCCGATATCGGTCTTGGAAATGGAGGACTCGATCGGGAACTCGCTGCCGTCGCGTCGGCGCCCATAAATTTCCAGCTGCGCGGCCATGGTGCGCGGGCCTTCGGTGGTCTGGGCAAAAGCGCCCATCTGCTGGTCGTGGCGCAGGCGTGAGCGCTCGGGCAACAAGATCGTCAGCGACTGGCCAAGCGCCTCCTGTGCGCTGTAGCCAAACATGGCCTCGGCGGCTGGATTAAAAATTTGGATGCGCATGGCCGTATCGACCGCCACGATGGCGTCTTTCACCGATTCGACGGTGTGCTGGTAGCGCGTGCGGGCCTCCAGCAGCGCCGTCTCCAGCAGCTCTTTGCGCCGGAGCTTTTGGCTCAGGAAAGAGGCCACAAACACGGTAAAGAGGCACAGCACAAGCACCGCCAAAGCGATGGGCACCGCGATTTCGCGCCAGGCGGCCAGGCTCTGGCTCTCGTCATCGGTCACGCTGATGAGCAAATCAAAGTCAGCCACGCGCCCCAGCGCGAACTGGTGGCGCGAATCGTCGCCGCTGTGGTGGGTCAGCGAGCGCACGCCTTGCTCCACCGTGGGCAGCACTTGGCCTTGCAACTCCAAGGCGGGTGCGCCCAAATCGTTTTCGCGGTGGGGATAGCTCGCCATCAAGGTACCGTCAGCCTGGTACAGGGCGATTGGGCGCACATAGTCCAGACGCGCCTGCATGAAGAGGGCCTCAAAGCGCGACGCGTCGATATCGGCAACCACTATTCCACGAAAACTGCCATCGGGCGCGTCCAAGCGCCGTGCCAGACGCACCAACCACAGGCGGGTACGCGCATCGTGGCGCGGCTTATCCAGGAAAAAACCAGCCCGCTTCTCACCCGAAAACGCCTTGAAAACCGCCTGCTCTGACACATCGCGCTCAGCGGCAGGCACCTGGACCGAGGCGTTGACGACACGGCCTTTGGCATCAACCAAACTGAGCGCATGCAATTGGCGCATCCCCGAGACGCGGGTTGCCAAGAGCAAATGTGTCATGTCGCTCTCCAGCGCAATCGTGCTGCCAAAACCGGTGCCCAGGCGCTCTTGCACACCTTGAAGCACTTTGTCGGCACCTTGCAGCGACTGGCGTGCCTCCTCGATAAACATGGCAGCCAGGCTGACGGTTTCGGCGCGCGCATGGGCCAGTTCGCGCTCGCGCAAAGACCAGAGCAACAAGCTGCTGGTCAGCAATGCGCCCACCATGGTGGCTGCAGCCAGCAAGCCTACGGCCTGCGAGGTACGAAGTTGCAAGCGCATCAAATGGCCCAAGGAAAAAAGAATGACCCGCCCGTCACGCAGGCCGGTAAGACCACTGTAGCAGAAGGGGTTTAGACGGCGAGCACCGGCTCGACCGTGACCTGCACCTGCAGGCTGTGCGCCTCGCCGCCCTGCAACACGCCGCGCAAGGGCGAGACATCGGCAAAGTCGCGGCCCACCGCCAGGCGCACATAGTCGGGGCCGGGCGTGCCCCAGCCGTGGCGGCAGTTGGTCGGGTCCAGCTCCAGCCAATGGCCCTGGCCGCCCGCTAGCAGCGGCGGCACATACAACGCCACCCAGGCGTGCGAGGCGTCCGCGCCCTGCAAGCGCGCCTGGCCGGGTGGCGGCTCGCTGAGCATATAGCCGCTCACATAGCGCGCCGGCAAACCCAGGCTGCGCAGGCAGGACAAAAGCAGGTGCGCAAAGTCCTGGCACACGCCCCGGCGCTGGGCCAGCACCTGGGCCACAGGGGTGTAAATGTCCGTGCTTTGGGCCTCGTAGGCAAAGTCGCGGTGCATGCGCTGCATCAGGTCGATGGCTGCCCCGTCCAGGGCCCGACCGGCGATAAAGCTAGGGCGGGCGTAGTCGGCGCAATCGGCTTGCAGCGGCACATGGTGCGAGGCAAATACGAAGGCGCAAGCCGCGTCACCAGGCCGGTCGGCGCGGTACTGGGCGTAGCCGCGCGCACCCTCCCAGGGCTGATCGGCCTGGGGCGAGGCGTCTTGCGCGCTGGCCTCGCGGGTGTGCACCTCGCTGTGGGCGCTGACCGACAAGCTGTGGTGCAGCGCGTCCATGGCCCAATAAGCGCAGTGGTTGCCAAAGGCGTCCAGGTGGCTGTGCACAGCGGCCTGCAGCGGTCCGATGTCCAGGCGGTGCGCCGTGCAACGCTGCCAGGGCGTATCGGGTGGCTGCAAATGCGCGATGTGCTGCGCCGCGCTCACCCCGGCGGCGTAGTGGTAATCGGTCTGGTGGTGTATGCGCAGATGCATCAGGCCCCCACGCTTTGTGAGGCGTCGCCACGGTGGGCAAAGAACAGGCTGTTGAGCGCATCCGAGGTGGCCCGTGCGGCCATGCGGCATTCCTGCAGCAGCGCACTGAGCTGCGGCGCGTCTTGCGCGCCCAACCACGGCGCTTGGACGGGAGGGTGTGGCAGTTGCGGCAGGCGCGCGGAAAGCTCGGCGGTGCGGCCTTGCGCCAGATCGCCCATGTCGCGCAAGCATGCACGCAAGGCGTGCAGCACACAGGCCAAGGCGCGCGGGTTGTCCGGATCACTCAGCACCAACGCCAGCAGCGCATCGAGCGTGCGCCTTGGCGGGTACTGCGCATCAAAGCGGATGGTGCTGTCAAACAAGGCCAGCACCGCATCAAAACCGGCCTGGGCCGAGAGGCTGCCGGTGTGCAGCGCCTGCGCCAGCGCGCCGGCCAGAAAATCCAGGCGCTCGATATACCGCCCGATGGAGAGCAGGCGCCAGCCGTCATCGCGCGCCATGCGCTCGGTTTGTGCGCCGGTCAGTGCCGCCAGCAGGCCACTAATGTGGACCAGGACGCGCTGGGCCTGCACCGGGTCGTGCAAGGTCTCGGCCTGGGGCAGGCGCAGGCTTTCTTGCGCCTGCATCACCCAGCCCCAGTGCTCGGGCGACATGCGCTCGCGCACCCGCGAGGCGGCCAGCACCAAGGCCTGCATATTAAAAGCCACGCCAGTGCAATGGCGCGTATCCCAAACCCCCGCCACCAAGGAGCGCTCGAACACGCGGTGCGCTTGCTGCGCTGGCGGTACGCCCGGCGCCACCAGGCCGTGCTGCAGCGCCAAAGCGCTCAGCCAGGCCAGCGGGGGCTGGCAGCTTTGGTCCTCGCCGCCCAGGGCATCCAGGGCTACGCGGCTCAGGCGCACGGTGTTTTCGGTGCGCTCGGTGTAGCGGCCTAGCCAAAACAAATTTTCTGCGGCACGGCTGGTGACGATGGGCGTGCGCGCGGCCGCTGTGCCAGCGGCGCCAGGCGCACCCATGGCCGCAGGTGCATCGGCGGGTACTGCGGGGAGCACCGTCCAAGCACCAGCCTCGTCGGCCAGCGCAAAGACGCGCCATTGCACCGAAGGCGTCTCGAAGCTGCCGCCAACAACCGGCCCGCCGCTGCCATCGCCAGACCACCCCTCGGGCAGGGTCGCAAGTTGCAGCGCCTGGCCAAACACCTGGCGCGCCAGCGCTGGCAACAAGGCCAGTAAAGCGCTGGACTCCAAAAAACCGGAACCCGGCGCATTGGCCAAGAGCACATGGCCACGGCGCAGCACCTGCACAAGGCCGGGCACGCCTAGCGTCGAGTCGGCACGCAGCTCCAGCGGGTCGAGCCAGGCGTCATCAACCCACTTGATTAAGGCGTGCACGCGCTGCAGGCCTTGCAGGGTTTGGAGGTACAGCATTTCGTCGCGCACCAGCAAGTCGCTGCCCTGGGCCAGGCTCAGGCCCAGGTAACGGGCCAGGTACGCGTGCTCCGCATAGGATTCGTTGTACGGGCCAGGCGTGAGCAAGGCAATGTGCGCCTGGCCGCCGCCCGGCGCGCGCGCGCTGATGCCGCGCAGCAGGCTTTGGTAGGCCTTGGCCACTTGCTGCAGACCGATGGCGGCATGGGCATCGGACCAGCGGGACGCGACCAGACCCGAGGGCGATTGCGTGTGCAGCGCGCGCAGCGCCCAGCTGCCCTCGGGGCCGCGCACCAGATCCAAGGCGGCCACATACAGGCGGCGCCCACCCACCGGTTCGACGCCTTGCAGGGCGTGCAGGTAGCCGGGATGGCCCTGCACCAAGGCAGCGGGTAGCAGGCCGCTGCGCAGCAAGGTTTGGGGGCCATAGACATCGGCCATGGTGTACTCGAGCAGGCGCATGCACTGCTGCACGCCGGCCTCGATCTGGCGCCAAAGCAGGGCGTCGGCCATCGGCGCGAACACCTCGGGCGCACTGTGCGCCAGCGTTGCGGCACGAGGCAGGGCGGGCAAGGGGCTCAGGGGTTCCATCAAGCAAGTATCGCCGCTGCGCTCAGGCTTTGCAGCTTGGCCACCCAGCCCCTAAGGCCGCCCCACGGCTTTGGCTGTAAACACCGCTTCCATCAAGCCCCGGTCATCTTTAGCCTGCGGAAAGTATTTTTTCTCTACCGAAACCTCCACCTCGGGCGCCGGTGCGCCCATGGCTTGCACGGCGGCCAGTGCAGCGGCGCTGGCACCCTGCTCGGCCGCTTGCAGTGCGTCGGCCGCCAGGCCAAAGCTTTGGCTCAGGCCCGCGCCCATCACCCGAAAGAGGCCGCTGCCGTCGCCATGCACCTCCACCTGCACAGTGGCGGCCACCACGCCGGTGGCCGCGCCCACGGCATTGGCCACATCGCCATGCGGCGGGAAAACCACCTCGCAGTCCAAGCGGCGCGCCAGTTCGCCATAAAACACCTTGACCGGCCCGCCCACCGCCACCACCGGCACGGCCGGCTTGATGCTGATACGCGCCAGCCCCAGCGTGGCCTCACCGCTGCACACCGCCTGGCTGATGCGGTCATCGGGCAGGCTAAAGCCCAGCGCGGTGTCCAAAATGGCGCGCGCGCTCAGGCGCACGGTTTCGCTCCAGACATCGCGGGCGTACTGTTCGGTGCGCTCGGGGGTGGGGAACTTCATCTCGCGCAGGCGGCAGCCCAGCTGCGCGGCCATCACGGCGCCTTCGCGCGACCAGTTGTCTTGCAGGCCCAGCACATGGCCGGCGTCCGAGGGGGTAAAGCCGGCCACCTGGATGAGGCCCTTGCGCTGCAAGCTCTGGATGGCGCGCGTGGCGTTCATGGTGGTGGCCAGGGTGCACAGCGGCGTGGGCTCGGGGCGCACCTGGGCGAGCAGCTCGCTCTCGCGCGCCGACAGTTCGTCCGAGAGGCGCGGCCCCTTGGCACCAAAAGGCAGCAGCACAAAGCGCCCTTGCATCGAGTTGCCGCCCTCCACATCGGCCAGGTCGGCTTGCAGCAGGTCCAGGGTTTGTGGGTAGCGCGCCGCCAGCAAAGACACGGGCACGATGCGCTGGGGCCGCACCTCGAGCTTGCCGTTGGCGGCCAGCAGCACCTCGCTGTCGCCGCCCAGGCCGATGGTGCGCACATCGATGGCGCGCACCATGGTGCGCCAGCCGCCGACCTCGGCGCCTTCCAGGTTGACCCGGGGCAGCCCGTCGATCAGCGCGCCCACGTCGGTGGTGGTGCCGCCCATGTCCGACAGGATGAAGTTGTCCAACCCGCTGAGCCAACGCGCACCCACCAGGCTGGCGGCCGGGCCGGACAGCACGGTCTCGATAGGCCGCTTGGCCACGCTGTGCGCCAGCGCCAGCGTGCCGTCGCCCTTGACGATCATCAGCGGGCAGGCGATGTGCAATCGCGCCATAGCCGACTGCACCGCCTCGATCAGGTGCGTAACGCGCGAGATCAGGCGCGCGTTGAGCGTGGCTGTCAGCGCGCGGCGCGGTGCGTCCAGGCTGGAGGACAGTTCGGTCGAGAGGGTGACGGGCTTGCCGGTTTTCTCGACGATGCGGCTGCGCACCAGTTGCTCGTGCGCCGGGTTGCGCACCGCAAAAGCAGCGGCTACAGCAAAAGCGTCGACGTGCGGCGCCATTTGCTCGATGGCCTCATCCAGGGCGTCCAGGTCCAGCGCCTGGGCTTGCTCGCCGTTGTGGTCGTGGCCGCCGGCAATGCGCGCCAGCGCCATACCAGGAAAGGCTTTGGCGATGCCGGTGCGCTCGGCCATGCTGGCGTCAAAGCCGACCAGCAGCACGCCGACGGCGCTGCCGTGGCCCTCGACCACGGCATTGGTGGCCAGCGTGGTGGACACCGACACCAGGGCTATGTCTTGCGGGTGCAGGCCCTGGGGCATAGCAGCCATCGCGCGGGTGATGGCGTCGGCCACGCCGATGGACAAATCGCCCTTGGTGGTGATGGACTTGGCCGTGGCAATCACCCGTTGGCCGGCCGCCTCAATGATGGCGGCGTCGGTGTAGGTGCCGCCAGTGTCGACGCCAATGAGGTACTGGGGGGAAGCTGGATTCATGAAGTGACGGTGGCCGCGCAGCGCAAAGCCCGTATTGTGACGAGGCGGCCCGGTCCGCCCGGCGCACATGGTTTTCCCGGTTTGACAGCCCCTGCCAGCCCGGCTAAGGTCTGCGCCCATGAAGACCATCCGCCAATTCCCGCGCAAAGTGCGCGAAATCGCCCACCAAATCATTCCCATGCCCGATGGCGTCGAGCTATCGGCGCGCATCTGGCTGCCCAAAGACGCGGCCAAAAACCCGGTGCCTGCCATCCTGGAGCACCTGCCCTACCGCAAGCGCGACGGCACCATCGTGCGCGACGCCCTCACCCACCCCTACCTGGCCGGCCACGGCTACGCCTGCATCCGTGTGGACATGCGCGGCAATGGCGACTCGCAAGGCTTGATGGACGACGAGTACTCCGAGCAAGAGCTGCAAGACGCCGAATCGGTCATCGCCTGGCTGCGTGCGCAGCCCTGGTGCACCGGGCGCATCGGCATGATGGGCATCTCCTGGGGCGGCTTTAATAGTTTGCAAGTGGCGGCGCGCCAGCCCGAGGGCCTGGAGGCCATCATTACGCTGTGCTCCACCGACGACCGCTACACCGACGACATTCACTTCAAAGGCGGCTGCCTGCTCTCGGAAAACATGGGCTGGTCGGCCACCATGTTTGGCTACTCCTCGCGCCCGCCAGACCCGGCGCTGGTGGGCAAAGCCTGGCGCGCCATGTGGCTGGAGCGCCTGAAGGCCGAGCCCCTGCTGGCCATCGACTGGCTCAAGCACCCGCACCGCGACGCCTACTGGAAGCGCGGCTCGGTCAACGAGGACATCGGTGCCATCAAGGCCGCCGTGCTGGCCGTGGGCGGCTGGAACGACGCTTACACCAATGCCGTGCCACGCCTGGTGGGCTCGGTGCGCTCGCCGGTCAAGGGCATCATCGGGCCGTGGGCGCACAAGTACCCGCACTTTGCGGTGCCCGAGCCGCGCATCGGCTTTTTGCAAGAGGCGCTGCGATGGTGGAATCGCTGGCTCAAGGACGCACCCACGGGCGTGGAGCAGGAGCCGGCGTTTCGCACCTACATCATGCAAGTGCAGCGCCCGGGGGCCAGCGTGACGCATATTGGCGGGCGCTGGGTGGGCGACAGCGCCTGGCCGCAGGCCGCGCAAGACCAACGCCTGTTTCTTAACGCCCACGGGCTGGCCAGCCAAAGCGCACCCAAGGCCAAGCTCACGGTGCGCTCCCCCCAGCACACCGGCGCGGACAGCGGCGAGTACTGCATTATTTGGCTGGGGCCCGAATTCCCCGGCGACCAGCGGCAGGACGATTCGGGATCACTCACCTTTGACGGCGCGGCCTTGAAGCAAGACATCGACCTGGTGGGCGCGCCCGTGCTGACGCTGCAATTGAGCGTGGACCAGCCGGTGGCTAACGTGGCGGTGCGGCTCAACAGCATCTGGCCCGATGGCGCTGTGTCGCGTCTGACCTATGCAGTAGCCAACCTCACGCACCTGCACGGCACGGCCAGCCACGAACAGCCGCAGGCCCTGGAGCCGGGCAAGGTGTACACGGTGCGCATACAGCTCGACGATGTGGCCTACCGCGTGCCCAAGGGACACCGCCTGCGCGTCTCGCTCTCGACCAGCTACTGGCCGCTGATTTGGCCCGCGCCCCAGCCGGTGACGCTGACGGTGCACAGCGGCGCCAGCCACATCGACCTGCCGGTGCGCGCCAAAAAGCGCAGCGAAAAAACGCCTCAGTTTGCCCCGCCCGAAGCGGCTGCACCGGTGCGCCTCAAGACCGTGGACGCGCCCTGGAACAAGCGGGAAGTAAGGATTGACCAAGCCACCGGCAAGCGGCGCATGCTGATAGAGGACGACTTTGGCCGCAGCACCGACCTGGAGCACGGGCTGACCACCTGGGGCCGGGGACGGGAGTCCTACAGCATCTTGCCCGAGGACCCACTCTCGGCGCGCCAAGAATGCCACTGGAGCATGGAGACCTCGCGCGGCAACTGGGTGACGCGCACCGAGACCTACTCCAGCATGCGGGCCACGGCCACGCACTTTCACATCACCGGGCGGCTAGAGGCCTACGAGGGCAAGAAGCAAATTCTGGTGCGCCACTGGGACGAAAAAGTCAAACGGCGCCTGCTCTAGGGAGGGCGCGGGCGCGGCTAGTTTTTCTTGCTGTCGGGCAAGACGGCGTCTATGACGGCGCCGCCAGCTTTGGCCGTGGTTTTGACCACGACGGCGCCCACGGTGACCACAGCATCGGCAACCGCAACCACGGCGCAGCCGGCGCTCAAGCCTAGCAAGCCCGCTGTACATACGATGCGCCATGCGCGGTGAAAAGTACGTTTGGAAAGACGCATAGCAGTCCTTGGCGCTCGATTGCGCATTAATTGATGGTGAACTCGACCAAGCGGTAGCCTTTGCGCCCCGCCGTGTCCTCGACATACACATGCAACTTGTGCGTGCCTGCGGGCAGCGTGACCGAGGGCGCACTCACGCCGGTGCTGGTCAGCTTGGCCGCCGAGAGCATGCGCTGGGTGATATCGATCTGAAAAGCGCCGTACAAAACCTTGAAGGAATCGGGTTTGACGCTGGACGGATTGGCCGCTTCAAAATTGACCTGGATAGGCGTGGGTGAGCTCAAATTGCCCGCCAAATTGGGGGCCACCACCACGATTTTGGGCGCGTCTTTTTCGGCCACAAACTTGGGGCGCGGCTGGGCGGGCGCGTTCATGGAGTCGCGCATTTCTTGCTCGCTGACCAAGGACTGCGCACAGGCCAGTGGGGCCACCAAGGCCAGCAAAAGAATAAGTTTGTTCATGGCTCAATCCAAAGTAGTGATACGAACGCGGCGGTTTTCCATGGCCTGCGGGTTGTCGGGCAGCAGCAATTCGGTATCGCCTTTGCCCTGGGGCACCAGGCGTTCTTTGGCCACGCCCAGGCTGGCCAGATAGTCGGCCACGGCCTGCGCGCGTTTGTCGGACAAGGCCAGGTTGTACTCGGGCTTACCCACGCCATCGGTGTGGCCCTCAACCCGAAAGTGGATGTCTTTAACGCGTTCAGAGCGCATGGCCTCGGCAAGTGCCGCCACCAGCGGTTTGCTGGCGGGCTGCAACTTGGCGGAGTTGAACTCAAAGTTAATCATCAAGTCCAGCTTGCGCGGCGCGGGGGCCAGGTTGCGCGTGCTGCCCAGGCTGCGGGTGGTGGCCGTGGCCGGCGGCGCCAACTGGTCGGCCAGCTCTTGCGGCGTGGCCGAGCGGATGGTCTGCGCGCCGGCCTGCGCGCACAGCAGCGTTAATAAGAGCAGG
>Ga0304728_1002683_pt1 | contig 11100 bp, 9 predicted proteins | sample C_130625_MF_Meta_FD_190476 | JGI IMG/M metagenome (GOLD analysis project Ga0304728, IMG submission 190476) | Freshwater microbial communities from Lake Croche, Canada to study carbon cycling - C_130625_MF_MetaG (v2) (version 2) | ecosystem: Environmental > Aquatic > Freshwater > Lake | place... | reverse complement strand
GAAAGTGCTAAATTATAATCATCAAATTCTAAATCATCACTTAATATAACATCAAATAAATAATCCATTAGAACAATTCAAAATCGATTTGTTTTCTGTCTAAGTCAACTGCTTTTACAATTACTTTTACTTCATCACCTAATCTTACCGATCCACCGGATTTTAAATTCACTGTATAGTTTTCTGCATCTACTTTATGATTACCATTATATCTAACCATACCTTCACATTTACTTTCAATAAGTTCAACATACATTCCCCAATCAGTTACTCCTGATATAATTCCATCAAATACTTGTCCAATTTTATCTTCTAAGAATTCAATTTGTTTATATTTGATAGAATCACGCTGAGCTTTTGCTGCTAAGATTTCTCTTTCGGAACACCATTTTGCCATACCTTCAATTTTTTGAGGACTACCATTTGATTTCTTATTTAAGAAATCTAGTAAAACTCTATGAGTAATTAAATCTGGATATCTTCTAATCGGTGAAGTAAAGTGAGAATAGTGAGTAAAACCTAATCCATAGTGACCAGAGTTTACTATTGTATAACTTGCTTTAGACATACATCTTGTTATTAAAGTTTCGATCATATTTTCTTCCGGTTTACCTTTTATATCGGCAACCAATTCATTTATAGATTTTTTCAAATCTTGTGTATTTTCAACAACATCTAAAGTATATCCAAAATTCTTACATATTAGAGAAAGTGCTTCTAACTTCTCAACATTAGGTGTACTATGTACTCTATAAACATTGTGATACTTAGCATCATAAAGAAGTTTTGCTACTAATTTATTTGCAAGTAACATATATTCTTCAATAAGTTTATTTGCATCTTTCTGTTCTTTAAAGAAAACTCCAATAGGTTTTTTTGTAGTTGGTTCTAATTTGAATCTAACTTCTATACCACCCATTTCGATAGAACCATCACTAATTCTTTGTTTCCTCATTTTCTTAGCAATACTATCTAATAATAGTATTTCGGTTTTGAAATCTCCTTCTTTACCTTCAATTATTTCTTGTGCTTCTTCATAAGAATATCTTCTATCTGAATGTATAATAGTTTTTCCAAACCATTTATCTAATAGTTTTCCATCACTATCTAGTTTAACTATAACTGAGAAACAAAGCTTATCTTCATTAGGTCTTAATGAACATACTCCATTACTCAATCTTTCTGGTAACATTGGTACACATCTATCAACAAGATAAACTGATGTTGCTCTTTTAATAGCTTCTTCATCAATTATACCACCTTCTTTAACATAGTGTGAAACGTCTGCGATATGTATACCTACTTCTACTGTATTATCATCAAGTATATTAACTGAAAGTGCGTCGTCAAAATCTTTGGCGTCGACCGGGTCAATTGTAAATGTTGTGATATTTCTTAAATCTCGTCTGTTACTGATTTCTGATTCGGGAATTGTGAAGTTTATCAATTCCGCTTCGGCTTCTACCATTAAAGGAAAGTTGTTGGGTAGACCGTACTCATACATTATTGAGTTCATTTCTGTATTATTATCACCTGAACTACCAAGTATTTCTACTATTTTTGCTTTTGGTGATTTTGTTCCTGGTTCCCAGTCTATCAGTTCGACAAGAACCTTTTGATCGTGTATTGCATCGTGTTCTCCTTTTATATAAAAGTCGACTGCAATTTTTTGACTGTCTGGTACTACAAAGATTAGTCTTTTATTTTCTTTGTTTATTTGTACTTTACCAACAAATTGTGTTCTGAATCTTTCGAGAACTTCAATAACTTCCGCTTCAATTTTATTGCTCTTAGTTATTACTTTAACTTTAACTTTATCACCATTAAGTGAGTTAAGTGTATTTTTCTTAAATATGAAGAGGTTTTTATCTCCTATATTTATTGAGGCATTTCCGCTGTTTGCGAAATCGATAGTGCCCTCAAAAACACTATCTTCTTTAATTTTATTCATTCTTTAATTTTTTTTTGTTTTTAGAAATGTTATCTACTCCATACTTCTGTACTAGTGTTTTCTTCATCTTTTCTAAAACTTTTTTATTCTGTATCGGATAATCAACTCCGAAATTTTTTCTTAATGTTTCTTTTCTTTTAACTTCAGAACACTTTCTACAATAGTAATCCCCCCAATCATTATCATATTTCAAGTAGTTCTTATAGATTACTTCTTTTTCAATTCCACAAGTGTCACATTTGCACTTGATTTTGTAATGTGATCCCTTTGGTAGTAACTCAACTGGAATTACAATTTCTTCACTTATATATACATCATATCCTAAATCATCATAATAGTTGTAATTTGATTCAGTGATTTTTACATTTATCTCTCTTGATAGGATCATAAAAAACCGCATTTTTTTAAGTATTTATTAAATATAGCGTTTCTCCTCCAAAATTTTCACAAAGATAAAAAATCCAGTAGATATACCTAATAAAAATAAAAAATATTTTTTTACCATAAAGAATCCACCTTTAAAATTTTATTGTTTTCAAGGTTAAATATATATCCCTGTAATAACTACAAAAAATAATTATTTTAAATGAAACCGGTTTTAATAGTAGAAAATTCAACAAGTTCGCTTATTAGAGAGTCAGCCTCTACTAATAAGGAGTATGTATTGGGTGGTACTTTTACTGAGTTTGGTGTAAAGAATCGTAATGAGAGGATATATCAAGCTGAGAAATTTTTACCAGCACTACAAGAAATGAATGAAAGAATGAGCAGCCTAGGTGTTGTTTATGGTGAATTCGATCACCCGGATGTTTTTGATACTTCGTTATCAAGAGCATCACACATTATTACAAAAGCAGAATTTGTTGCTGAAAAGAACATTGTTGCTGGAGAAATAAAATTGCTAAGTACTTACTGGGGTAAGGAAGCTAAATCATTAGTTGACGACGGATGTCCAGTTTTTGTATCATCAAGAGCAGCTGGTATAACAGAATCAGATGGTTCAGTATCATTAAAAAAGCTTTTTACTTATGACATTGTTGCAGATCCTGGATTTGCATCAGCAAAAATGAGTGTAAGAGTATTAAATGAATCGTTAGGTTTTTGCCCAGAAGGACAAATCGAAAAAAATAACTTTAGGATATATGAATTATCTGACGAGTCAAAAATAAATGAACTATTCAATATGAACAAAGATGAATTTGTAACCAAGAAACAGTTAAGTGACTATTCACAGTATTTGGTTAAAGAGATTGCTTCAACAAAGAGTGAAGTAAAAAGTGCAATTTCAAAAGGTAATATGAGCCCACAGAAATTGGAACAATTGTTAGAGTATTATGAAGAATTAAATAATACTAATTCACAAGTTGCTAAATATTTAGATTATTTAGCTGACAAAATTCAAGTTGTAGTTAATGAAAATAAATCATTAAAAGATACAACTGAAAAATTAGTTAAACACAATGACTATTTAGCTGAAAATTTAGAAAAAGCTATTGCTTACTCTGAATATGTTGCTGAAAACTTAGACAAAAACATTGAATACTCTGAGTACTTAGCAGAGAACTTAGACAAAAACATTAACTATTCAGAATATATTGCTGAGAACTTAGATAAAAACATCTCTTACTCAGAATACTTAGCCGAAAACTTAGATAAAAACATTGAATATTCTGAATACTTAGCTGAAAACTTAGACAAGAATATCGCTTACTCTGAATATATCGCTGAAAACTTAGACAAAAACATCGCTTACTCAGAATATATTGCTGAGAATGTTGATAACTCAATTGCTTACTCAGAATACTTAGCAGAACACGTAGAAGGTAACATTGCTTACTCAGAATACATTGCTGAACATTTAGATGATAACATCGCTTACTCAGAATATGTAGCAGAAAGTTTAGATAAATCTATTTCTTACCAAGGAATGATCGTTGAAAGATTAAATGGTGGTTTTAAATTAAACGAATCTGCTGAAGAAGATGGAGAAGCTCAATTCCCTACATTACAAGACGCTGGTTTTGAAGAAAATGAAGAGGAATTAGAAGGGCAAGAAGAAGATGAAGAATTCACAGGACACGAAGGACACGAAGAATTTGCAGAAGAAGCTAAAGAATTTGCTGAAGAAGCTAAAGAGTTTGCTGAAGATGCTGCAGAATTTGCTGGAGAACACGAAGGTGAAGGTCACGAAGGTGAAGAACATGAAGAAGAATTAGAAGGTGAAGAAGGTCAAGGTCTTGAATCTCAATTTATGGGAGAAGAAGACTCAGAACTTTCTGAATCAATAAATAAATTAATTGAAGAAGCTAAAAAACGTAAAGTTTCTGAAAGCAGTGATTTGAACTTTTTAAAGTTCTTAAACAAATCACAAGTTGATAGCTTTTATGCATTATCAGACGAAGAACAAGACAATGTGAAACTACACATAAACGAAAGTAGTTATTTTACACAAAAAGAAGTTCTTACTTTAATTGCAGAGTCATTATCAACAAAAAACGAATCTCTTGAAGAAAGAGTAATCAGATTGATGCCGGAAAACATGAAGCCGATCTGGGGTCAGTTAAACGAATCTGCTAAAAAATCTGTCTTATCACAAGCTAGATTATATCCAGAGGATGTATTAAAAACTGAAAATCAAATTGAACATTTCTGGGGAACTAGAAATATCAAAAAAAATGAATCTACAACTAAGAAATTAGTAGCACACGAAGCTTTAATCCAAGAAGACAAATTGTCTGATAATGAGATGACTGCAATAATGGAAAGATTCAAAAGTATATAATCTATAAAAAATCCATACTTGTCAAAAACGAGTAAAAACAAGGATATATATAGTATTGTAAAAAAACTAAAAAAAAAATTAAAATTTTATGTCACACATTAGAATAGATAATCAAAAAGCCATGAAAAAATGGTCTCCAGTGTTGGAAAACATGGGAGTTACAGGTGATAGAGTAGAATGGATGTCAGAATATGCTGAATTTCACTCAATCAACGAAAACGCATACGTGAACGCTTCAAACGTTGCAGGTATGGGAGGTGTAGTTGCTGCACAACCTTCATTATATGCAGGTCAAACAATCGGAAACGGTACATCATTCGGGAACGGTGGTGCTCCAGGTTCAGGTGATGTTGGTCAAAACTTGTTACCAGTTGCAATGAAAATTGCTGCTCAAACAATTGGTCTTGACTTAGTTGCTGTTAAACCAACTCCAGGTCCGAAAATCGATTTACTTTATATTGACTTTCAATATGATGATACTCGTTTAGGTAATTCTGACGAAAAACCACAAGTTTTCAAAGCACAAGATACTGATGCAGCAACTGCTACACTTATTACTGCAGCATTAAGAACAGCAATGGCTAATGCTACTCCTGCAATCACTGAAACACAAGGTGGTTTATCAGGTGGTAGAATCTGGATTTCAGGTATTACTGCTAACTCAACAGTAGTTTATGCTGAACCAGTTAATTCAAAAGCTAACGTAGTTGAATTCTTAGGATTCTCTCGTATTGATGGATATCCAATGTTTAAAGCTTACAGACAAGTAAACACTGCTGCAAGTAATAACCCTGGTTCATCATTATACAATAACTGGGATTTTGATGTAACAAGAAATACATTTGCTGCAACTGCATCAATGAAATTCTCTCTTAAATCAATTGCTGGTGTAACTGTATCAACTCCTGGTACTTCAGTTGATGTTCAATTAGTATCTGCTTTAGAAGATCACATTCCTGGTTTCTCTGCAAACTGGTTCGGTCCTGCAACTCAAGCTGCTGGTTCTTACCCAATGGACAGACAAACAGATGATGATACTTACTCAGGTGTTATTGGACCAAAAATCTCTTCTAAAACAGTTGCTGTTGGTACTATTGAAGTATCTTCTGCACTTAGAAGAACTGAGATCGAAGACATTAAAGCTAACACTGGTATGGATATCGTTCAAAAAATGGAATCAATCCTTGTTAATGAATTGTCTCAAACAATCTCTAAACAAATTGTTAATAAAATCTTCGAAATGGGAGATTTAAACAGAACTAATGCTCCTTTAGCAGGTGGTACTTACTCAAGTGCTATCACAGGACAAACATTATTTGACTTAGATACTGCTTATGCTGCATCTACTGGTTCAATTGGTGGTGAAACTACTCACGCAGTACAAAGAAAATTGATCACGAAAATTGCTCATGCTTCTAACTACATCGCAACAGAGGGACGTGTTGGGCCAGCTCAATACTTAATCACAAATGGAGGTTTAGCTGCTGCTTTACAAGATATCGCAGGATACACAATCAACCCATTGAAATCTAAAATGAACTCTCAAGGTCAATTGTACCCAGTAGGTTCAATCGGAGACATCTCTATCTATGTTGATCCATACATGAGATATAACGATAACAGAATCGTTTTAGGAAGAAAAAATAATCCTGATCAACCAGGTATTATTTTCGTACCTTACTTAATGGCTCAGTCAATTAGCATCATCTCTGAGGCTACATTCGCACCAAGAATGTTACTTAGATCAAGATATGCAGTAACTGAAGTTGGTTGGTACCCACAAAAACAGTTCATGACTATCAAAGTTTCTGATACTAAAGGATTACTTAACTAATTATTAGTTATTATATTTTCAAAAAAAGACCCAATTGGGTCTTTTTTTGTTTTATATAAATAATATATACTTTATGAGATTAAAGAAATATTCGCAGTTTAATGAATCTAAAAAAGATAAATTTCCTAATATTAAAAAAATGGAAGTTGATGGATTTACCATTCATTTAGGTAAAGACGCTAGATCTAATGACCACTTAACATTTAATGTTGCTAATAATGACGACATATGGATGCATGTAAAGGGAGTTCCTGGTAGTCATGTAGTTATTGTTGTTAAAGATAATATACCAACACCTGAAGTTATTAAAAAAGTTGCAGAAATTGCAAAAGATAATAGTAAAGCGAAAGGTACTAATAAAGCTACTGTAGTTTACTGTAAAAGTAGATTTGTTTCAAAAAGACCAGGTATGAATGATGGTCAAGTTATGGTCGACTATAAAAACGCACATGAAGTCACTATATAATTTTAATATATAATAAAAATAAAAACATTTTAAATGGCAAATGATTATAAAATGAGATATGAAGATGAGATAAAGATTGCATTTTCTGCTAGGTTAGTAAAACTTCTAACTAAGATGGAAGATGATCATGATGATTATATCGCATATGAACTTAATTGGATGGCAGACCCTAGGTCTAAATATGCTAATGATATGAATATATCAAGATTGGATATCTCTGATTCAGATTATTTCTTTGATGCTATAATAGGTGGAAGAAGACAATATATTAAAATTGGAACATTTTTGAGAAGTTATTTCCCTGGTGTTTATGATGAAGAAAGTATTAGAAAATTCTCTACTACTATTGTAAACCTTAAAAAGGGAGTAAAAATTGCAGTACAACCAGTTGGTACACCAATTGAACATAAACCATTTGTTTATAATCCTAAAGATGTTCGTTCAACATTCTTATCATTAGTAACAAAAACATATCCAATGGGTCATGAGACTGAAGTTTTAGAGTTTTTACCGGACTTGGAATTAGATAAATTTGGTAATTATTATAAAGTGATTGCTGGAGATGATACTACAATGTTTACATCTCATTTGGATACCGCAGACAGAACTCAAGTAGATACCAAATTATTATCAAAGATGGAAGATGGAGATGAGTATATCTATACTGATGGTACATCTATATTAGGTGCTGATGATAAAGCCGGAGTAGCAGTAATGTTATATATGATGGAAAATAAAATTCCGGGTATTTATTACTTCTTTATTGGAGAAGAAAGAGGAGGTATTGGTTCTAGAGATTTAGCAAGTGAATATAGTTCATTTGACTTTCTAAAAAATGTTAAAAAATGTGTTTCTTTTGATAGAAGAAAAACTGGCTCAGTTATTACTTCTCAATATGGTAGGGTTTGTTGTTCTAATGAATTTGCTACTGCACTTTGTAAAGAATATAATAAAAGTGGATTAAATTTATCTACTGATCCAACAGGAGTTTTTACCGATTCTGCATCATTTATTGATGATATATCAGAGTGTACTAATGTATCAGTAGGATATAATAATGAACATACCGCTAGAGAGATACAAAATATGACTTATTTAGAGAAATTAGCAAAGGCTTCTTTAAAAGTAAATTGGTCACAATTACCTTCTGTAAGAAAAGTGGGTATAAATGAAGAATTATTAAGAAGACATAAAACTTTAATTGATACTGTTAAAAAATCTATATTTGGTTTAGATGTTAAAGTAGTTGGTGTTCAAGATAAAATTTTTATTAAAATAGATTTAGATCTTGCTGATGTTAAAACTATCTTTGACACATTATCACAAGTACAAGGTTTATTATATAAACATAGAACCGCAGACCCTTATGTTGTTTTTGACGAAACAACCATCAAAATAGAATTAAAATAATATGATACAAAAGTATAAAAGATTTATAGAAAGAGTTGATGATGATGCCTGGGAAGGTACAGATCAAGATTGGAATGATGATTGGGCTGGTGGTTCTAGAAAAAATAATTCTTTAGGATCTCGTTTTGATATGTCTGGTGAAATGCCTGATGACGATGATGAAGATTTCTATGATAGTGAATACTATGGTGGAGCAGCTCATAATTTTAGTCATTATGATAATAAAGATGATGATAGAGATCCTGATTTATCTGATGAAGATATTGAAGATGATGATATGGAACACTTGAAATATCTACTAAGAGGTATGTTTAAAAATAAAGGTATTGAAAATGTATCTATTACTAATGATAATTTAGATCTATCTATTAGATGTTCTATGGGTCATAGAGAAAAATTAAGTGATGTAATAAATGTTTTTGATCTTTTAAATAAATTAAAAATGGATATACTACCTCAATACGATTCAGAATTTGATATGTGGGAAAATCAAAGAGGTCAAACTTTAGAATTTGGGTTCTATTACGATGAAGGATTAAATGATGATACTGATGAAGATTTTGGAGAAGATGATGAAGCACCATTTTAATATTTAAAAATAATTTTGTATATTTGTAAAAAATTAAATAACTATGATTAAAAACGAAGGTCTTTTCTGGAATAAGAAAGAAAATAAAAGTATAAATCCTTTAGACATAAAGGATACTTTTTTGAAGCTAACTGAATATACAATTCCTTATGGTGATGAAACCAAATTGGAGAAATATCTGCCATCTGGATACAAAAAAGACTCTATAGGAAACTATTATATTCAAGTAGGTAATTCAGAAACATTATTCACCACACACTTAGATACTTATTGTACTAAATATGAAAAGGTAAATCACGTTATTGAAGGTGATATTATTAAAACTGATGAAACAACCATATTAGGTGGTGATAATAAATTAGGAATGTCTATTTTATTATACATGATTTCTAAAGGAATACCTGGAACTTATTACTTCTTCTTAGGAGAAGAACCAATTTTAAGTGGTGGTTTATGGGGTTCACAAAATGCTTTAAAAGCAAACCCAGAATTCTTCAAAAAATTTAAAAGAGCAGTTGCGTTTGATAGAAAACAAACTGGTTCTGTTGTGTTAAGACAGAAAGGTAGATTTTGTTGTTCTATTGACTTTGCAGATGCTTTATCAGATGAACTAACTAGCTTAGGTGTTGAGTCTAAACCAGATCCAAATGCTTATTATACAGATACTGCTACTTTCTTAGATATTATTCCAGAATGTACTAATATTAGTGCAGGTGGTTGGAACGAACATTATAAAACAGAGTATGTAGACTTATCCTACACCAAAAAAGTTGCAGATGCTGCTTGTAAAATAGATTGGGAGAACTTACCAACTGAAAGAAAAGTAACTTATTTTGAACCAAAATATAAAATAGCACCAAGACATCGTTTCTCTAATAAGAGTGTCGTAAAAGAAGTTAAAAGTATTTTAAATAAATATGACTTATTACATACAAATACACTAGAGTATGATACGTATAATACCGATACTCTTGTGTTTAATACTTGGTTTGAAGATGTTGATATTAAAGTAACTATTTTAGATGATATTCTAGTTCAAATCGAAGGTCAAAAAGATGTTAGATTCGATTTTAAAGATGTTAAAAAATTAAATATTTATTTAGGTAATATATTTGGTATCGATATCAACCCAGAAGATTATAAAATGATGGTATTTAATGATGGCTCCGGAAGTATATTAGGGATGCGTTTTAAGAGCTTTGAAGACTATGTTAAATACTTTGATAGTATCAACACAGATGATACGTCATATGTCATTAAAAAAGGTGGTGAACAATATAAAGAGTATTATGGTGATGTTATACCAAAAGAACTAGTTATTAAGTGGTTTACTGATAACGTTCTTGAATAATAAAAAAATAAAGCCAAAAACTAAACTTTTTGGCTTTTTTTATCTAATATATAAACAAACAATTGGGGATGTATTAGCATTGATTCTTGGTTGATTAATAATTATGCAAGTATCGGGTGGCCTACAATGACCGATTAATAAATTAGATGGTACAATTTTAAACGGCAACGTTAATCAAGTAGGAACAAGTGAAGATTTAGTAGCTTGCTTACAAAACAATTTGATCTCTAACAGAGATTTAGTAGTAGCTTAATCAAATAAGACTAATACACCAAAAATTCTACAGCTGTGGTCACCAGTTTAAAAGTGAAACCTTTTTATTAGTACTTTGAGATTCAAAAACTGATTATTTTGTAAGACTTAGAAAAACTTACTAAACTTGTAAACGAATAATTTGCGATGACTAAAAAGACACGTTGGGCAGTTCAACGTCATCTCCACTACAAAAACCCACTCACCGAGTGGGTTTTTTATAATATATAAAATTATGATAACAAAATTTGATGGTAGATACGGGTTTTTATCCAATTTCTATCCTTGTAAAATAGAATACCAAGGTATTACTTACAATAGTGTTGAAACATATTATGTTGCAATGAAGTGTAATAATGACCAAATGATTGATGGTAAATACTATACTTGTGCAGACTTTAGAGAACTGGTTGCTAATATGGCACCTGGTAAAGCTAAACAATTGGGCAAAGTCATAAAAATACG
>Ga0304728_1002673_pt1 | contig 11142 bp, 10 predicted proteins | sample C_130625_MF_Meta_FD_190476 | JGI IMG/M metagenome (GOLD analysis project Ga0304728, IMG submission 190476) | Freshwater microbial communities from Lake Croche, Canada to study carbon cycling - C_130625_MF_MetaG (v2) (version 2) | ecosystem: Environmental > Aquatic > Freshwater > Lake | place... | reverse complement strand
CAAAATTATTGCATCAGGAGCTATTTTCACATTTGATTCAATCCAAGTTGTCTGTGGATCAATAATCGCAACGCCAGCCTTCATATGGGCCTCATTTATTCGATCCCGCATAATCGCTTCACATTCGGCAAGTTGCGCGCGATCATTTATCCCAAGAGTCTCGGTGTAATCATTCGATAAAATTGCGGCGGCGCCATTGGTATTGCTATTTATTGAGGCAATCACATCAGTCAGATAAAGCTCACCTTGGGAATTATTATTTTCTAATTTTGCAACGGCTGATTTCAAGGCATCAATATCAAATAGGTAGACGCCAGTATTTACTTCATCGATTAATTTAATCTCTTCACTCGCATCGCGCTCTTCAACTATTGCAACAATTTCGCCAGTTTCATCACGCAAGATTCGGCCATAGCCAGTTGGATCTGGTAGTTGGGAAGTTAAAACTGATGCTTGATACTTTGACGATTTGTGGACGCCAATAAATTCAGCCAGCGTTTCACTTCGTAGCAGCGGGGTATCTCCCGCAAGAATTAAAACTGTTCCTTTGGTTTTCAGATCGGCGAGCGCCAATTGCACTGCGTGACCAGTTCCATTTCGCTCGGCTTGAAATACCGTAGTTATATTTGGATAAATTTCCGTAATGTGGCCTTCAACACGCTCCCGGCCAGCGCCTACAACTACTCGAGTTTCTTTCGGCGCCAAATTACTTACTTGGGTTAAAACATGGTTAATGATTGTCTTTCCAGCCAAAGTATGTAAAACCTTTGGGGTTGTTGACTTCATGCGAGTGCCTTCGCCAGCGGCAAGAACAATTGCTACCTCTAGCTGGTGCTCCAAAGTTTCGCCTCCGCCCTATCTTGGTGTGAGCCTACTTCTTACTTTTCTGGCGATCGCTCCGCCACCAGTTGCTAATGGTGGAACCGCTATCGCTCCGCCACCAGTTGCTAATGGTGGAGCCGCTTTGCTCCGCCACCAGTTGCTAATGGTGGAACCGCTATCGCTCCGCCACCAGGTATCGATCCTGGACCCTGGGCTTCAAAGGCCCATGTGCTAGCCACTACACAATGGCGGAACCTGAATTATCCCTTACCAAGTGAATACCACCAAACCGTCACATTTTTTCAGGGTTATTCCTTACGTTAGCTAGCGTTAACTAGCCTCAACTGGCTTTAAAGGGTCTCCACCACCCGCGCGCCATGAACCGGTCCACTCGCCCTTACAACTCCAGCCACAACTCCACTCGAACTAAGTGCAACTGTTAGATCCAACGACTTTTCTTCGTCTTCAACCAAAAATGCAACGGTTGGGCCAGAACCTGAAACGATTCCACCGAGTGCGCCGTAATCACGTCCAACATCTAAAACCAATCGCAAAGCTGGCCGCAGTGAACATGCAGCTGCTTGCAGATCATTTGAAAGCGCACTTCCCAATGAGATCGGATCACCGGCGCGAAGCGCTTGCATCATTGCATCGCTAATTTGTGGCTTTGAAATTGTTAAACCCTCACGTAAGCGATCGCACTCTGCATAGACCGCTGGTGTTGAAAGACCCTGACCGGCAAGTGCCAGAACCCACTGAAAGTTGCCGCGACCAAGTGCAGGAGTTATTTGATCACCGTGTCCACGGCCGATTGCCGTTCCACCAGAAATCGAAAATGGCACATCACTTCCGAGGGTTGCGGCAATTTTTTCCATCTCATCTCGTGACAACCCGAGGTCAAATAGCGCATCGATTCCGACAATTACGCCAGCAGCATCCGCACTTCCACCAGCCATACCACCTGCAACTGGAATTTCTTTCTTGATGTGAATTGCTAAATCTTTTGACAACTTATATTTATCACACATTATTTCAGCAGCTTTGTAAGCCAAGTTCGAAGCATCAACTGGCACGCCGTTTGAAGTTGAACCAGATAGCGTGAGAACGATTCCAGATTCATCCGTGCCATAGCGGATGGTTACATCATCAAAAAGTGAGATCGCTTGAAAGACCGTTGTTACTTCGTGAAAGCCATCTGGATCTAAGGGCCCAACCGAGAGTTGCAGATTAACCTTCGCAGGTACGCGAACTACTACTCCCTTGGCGCTCATTTAGAAAGCGTAGCAATTTTAATAAAATCTGAGAGTTCTAACGCTTCTCCGCGCAAAGTCGGATCAATCCCGGCCTGGGTGATTACTTCACTTGCCGCAGCGCTCGTGCCACAAACTTCGGCCAGAGCACCTCTTAGCATTTTGCGCCGTTGGGCAAATGCGGCATCAATTAACCGAAACGTTTGAAGTCGAAGCTTTTCATCACCTGCAGGAGCATGACGGACAAAGCGCACTAATGAAGAATCCACATTGGGTACTGGCCAAAAGATGGAGCGAGCCACTGTTCCGGCAGATGTTAAGTCAGCCCACCAGTTCGCTTTAACAGTTGGGCTCCCATAATTCTTGGTATTTGGTTTCGCCACTAGTCGATCTGCAACTTCACTCTGCACCATAACAACACCTGAGTTTAAAGTTGGAAATAGTTCAAGAAAACGTAGTAATACTGGGACCGAGACGTTGTATGGCAAATTTGCAACCATGACAGTTGGATTAATAGGAAGAGTTGCAACATCCATTGCATCTTGGTTAACAATCGTCAGTTTTGAAGTATCGAAGCCGTGTTTGGCTACCGTTAGCGGTAATTCACCTGCAAGTCGATCATCAATCTCAATCGCAATAACAGAACTTGCACTCTCAAGCATCGCAAGTGTTAGCGATCCCAAGCCCGGACCAATTTCAAGGGCAACATCCTTTGGACCAACCTGTGCGCTCTTAACTATGCGCCGACAAGTATTTGCATCGACTACAAAGTTTTGACCAAGTTTCTTCGTTGGCCGCAACCCAATGCGTTCGGCGATCTCTCTGATTTCGGTGGCGCCGAGTAAGCCAGACATTAAGCGAACGACCCAAAGATTCGTTCGGCAGTTGCCGAGATAGCACTTGCCAATTCATCTAAATCTGCGCCACGTTCTTGCGCCATAAAGCGAAGAATTGTTGGGATCTGTGCCGGTGTATTAAGTGCTCCTCGATTTGGCATTGGTGCAAGGAACGGTGAATCGGTCTCAACTAGTAATTGTTCTAGCGGAACTAGTTTTACCGCCTCGCGAAGCGCAGGCGCATTCTTAAATGTCAACGTTCCCGCAAATGAAAGGATGTAACCCTTATCAATACATTCCCGGGCCATCTGGGCATCACCAGAAAAACAATGAAAAACTGTATTGGTTGGTGCGCCCTCTTCATCCAACACATCTAGGACATCTCGATGCGCATCTCGATCGTGAATTACCAGTGCCTTATTTACCGCTTTGGCAAGTGCGATATGACGCCTAAAAGAATATTTCTGGCGTTCCTGTAATTCTGGTGGCGTGCGAAAGAAATCTAAACCAGTTTCACCAATCGCGCGGACTCGTGGATGTTCTGCCAGTTTTGCAATAATTGCGAGATCTTTCTCTAAATCATCTACTACTGGTGCTTCATTTGGATGCAGCGCAACTGTGGCGAGCACGTTAGGCCAACTCTCGGCACATTTCACACACCACTCAGATTGTTCTGCTGAATATCCAACCTGAACAACTCGATCAATTCCAACACTTCGAGCCTCGGCAAGAATCGCACCAACTTCGGGCGAATCCGCAGCGGTGTTTGTGACTATTTCAATATGTGCGTGCGCATCAACGCACTTCGTTGTTAGTGGTTCTGGAAGTGGCGCGGGCAGGCGATCAATGTCCCGGTTATGGCGGTCTGCCATACAGTTACTTTGCTACTTCTTTTTCTTCAAGTCGTGGGAACAACACCGCACCCTTTACAACTTTGCTGCCACTTGGGAGTTGACCCCAATTTGCAACATCCATAATTTTTTGATCGGCGATTGCACCCAAAGTCTTATCTGCACCAAGGGAGCTCCATAAAATTTCGCAGGTAGCTGGCATCACTGGGTGAAGTAGTACTGCAAGTGCGCGAATTGCGTCAGCCGTGTTATACAAGATCGCCATTAACTCAGAATTTCGAGACTCGTCTTTTGCAACAACCCAAGGTTCTTTCTCGGTAACAAAACCATTTACGCGTTTGCAGAAATCCATTATGGAATTGATGCCACCTTGGAAATCTAAGGCAACCATCGCGTTATCCGCGGCTATAACGGTTTGTGTTAAAACTTCAGCCAGTGCATCATCTTTTGCAACAGCCGGGATAACGCCATCGCAATACTTCTCAATCATGGCAATCAAGCGTGAAGCTAAGTTACCGAAATCGTTTGCAAGTTCGCTGGTGTAACGAGCCGACATATCCTCCCAAGAGAAAGAACCGTCAGAACCAAAGGGGATTGCCCGCAAAAAGTAATAGCGGAAGGCATCTACTCCAAAGTGATTCGTGATGTCACTTGGAGCGATACCAGTAAGTTTGCTCTTACTCATCTTCTCACCAGCAACTAGCAGCCAACCATGGGCAAAAACTTTTTTAGGGACTTGAAGATTTGCTGCCATTAACATCGCTGGCCAAATAACTGCGTGAAAACGCAAAATATCTTTTCCAACCAAGTGAACATCTGCTGGCCAAGTTTGCGCAAATTTCTTGCCACCTTCTGATGCTGGGTCATCGCCGAGTCCAACTGCGGTCGCATAATTTAGAAGCGCATCAAACCAGACGTAAACAACTTGCTTGGTATCCCAAGGAACTGGGATACCCCAGTCAAACGTCGAACGTGAAATTGAAAGATCGGTAACACCGCCTTCAAGAAATGCTAAAACTTCATTGCGGGCACTCGCAGGTTCACAAGCTTCAGGGTGATTTTTGTAGCGCTCTATCAGTGCTGGAACGAAAGCCGAGAGCCTAAAGAACCAGTTCTCTTCACTTAACATCTCTACTGGGCGTCCGTGGATTACACATTTGCCCTCATCTAAATCCGCAGGCAATTTAAACTCTTCACAGCCAATGCAATATGGTCCTTCATATTTTCCAAGGTAGATGTGGCCCGCATCTTTTAAGCCTTGGAGAAAGCGCTGGACCCGCTCTTCGTGGCGTGGTTCAGTAGTTCTAATAAAGTCATCGTTGGCGATATTTAGCGCTTCCCAATTTGGCTTCCAAGCATCGGTCACTAAGCGATCACACCAGTCTTGCGGGGAACTGTTGTTTGCCTTGGCGGTGTTCATAACTTTCTCGCCATGTTCATCAGTCCCGGTCAAGAACCAGACATGCTCGCCGCGTTGCCGATGCCAGCGAGTTAAAACATCGCCTGCGACCGTTGTGTAAGCATGACCAATATGCGGGGCGTCATTTACATAGTAAATCGGCGTCGTTAAGTAGAAAGATTTTGCTCCGCTCATTGTCATATCTTATCGCCTGATTTATGAGTGACCATCGCATCAAATACGGTTCGCTTGCTGATACCGCTCGCTTTTGCAACCTCAGCTATCGCATCTTTTCGAGAAATCCCCGCACTCTCTTGCTTTAGAACTTCTGCGATTAAATCTGCGGTTTCATAGGCTGTCGTAGCTTGGTCGTAACCCGCGATGACCATAGTTATCTCGCCCAATATTTCATTAGTTGCGGCCCAATTATGCAACTGAGATAAATCGCCACGGATTATCTCTTCATAAGTTTTTGTCATCTCGCGACAGATTGCACCTTTTCTACTACCGCCAAATGCGGACTTAGCATCAGCAAGGCATTCAAGTAAGCGATGTGGCGCTTCGAAGAAAATTATTGTCCGGCTTTCTTGAGCGAGAGTTTCAAACCAGGTGCTACGCGCACCGCTGGTACGAGGTGGAAAACCTTCAAAGCAAAAACGATCACAAGGTAATCCAGAAAGTACCAGTGCTGTTGTTACTGCACTTGGTCCGGGAAGAACTTTTACTTGAATATCTGCATCAATAGCCGCGCGAACCAATCGATATCCCGGATCACTAATTCCTGGCATGCCAGCATCAGTCACAACTAATAAATCAGAACCGCTGTTAAGTATCGCCAGCAATTCACTAATTCGTTCGGTTTCATTGCCCTCAAAGAACGAGATGACCTTGGCTGAGTGTTTGATATTTAGATCGCTGCATAACCTGGAAAATTTTCGAGAATCTTCGGCAGCGATGAATTTTGCGGCAACGATCGCTTCACTGAGATGGCGCGAGGCATCTTTAGGATTGCCTAGTGGAATCGCGGCTAGAACGAGCATTGGAGAATTCTCGCAGGTTTAGGCTTCACCCATGACAGATCTGCGCACCCGAATCAATCGCGATTGGGCCACCGCTCTCGGCTTTGCCGCATTTGGTTTATTGCTTCGCCTCTGGAACCTTGGTTCACCAAAAGGTTTTATCTTTGACGAGGTTTATTATGCAAAAAATGCCAACTCGCTCTTGCTAAATGGTGTTGAGATAGATCCAAAGACTCATAACGCTGAATTTATCGTCCATCCACCGGTTGGTAAGTGGCTGATTTCACTGGGCATAAAACTATTTGGCTACAACGAATTTGGGTGGCGCTTTAGCGGGGCAGTAATTGGATCAATTTCCATAGTCTTGATGTATTTCACGGCACGTAAACTCTTTGGTAGTACTTTCCTAAGTGCGGCTGCTGCCGCGGTTATCTCTATTGATGGTTTGCATCTGGTCATGTCAAGAACCGCGCTCCTAGATATATTTCTAACTTTCTTTATTCAATGCGCTGTACTAGCTCTTTTATTTAATAGATATTGGCTAGCTGCCATTACCCTCGGATTAGCAGTCTCAACAAAGTGGAGCGGTCTATATTTTATTGTTGCGCTTGCAATATTTGTTTTGATTTTAGATTACAACCGTAAAAAATATTATGGTGCAGAAAAACCAGCTCTTGCTGTTGCGATCGATGATCTACCGAAAAGATTTCTGCAGTTTTTTGTGATCCCCGTGCTCATGTACATCGCATCTTGGGTGGGCTGGATTGTTACTAAAACCGGCTGGGATCGAAACTGGTCACATAACGTCTGGCGAAATCTTTGGCACTATCACTCTGAAATTTTAAACTTCCATGCGCACTTGGTCGAGAAGCATCCCTACTCGGCTAATCCATGGAATTGGTTAATCCTCGGCAGACCAACTTCATTCTTTTATGCTGCGCCTAAAAATTGTGGTTCTGGAAGTTGTGCGCAAGAAGTGATTGCACTGGGTACACCAATACTTTGGTGGAGTGCAGCGCTAGCCCTAGTTGTGACAATCGGTTACTGGATAAGTAATCGAGATCGAGTTAGCGGCATAATTTTAACTTTGATAGGCGCGGGTTACGTGCCTTGGTTTGCCTTTCAAAAGCGAACTATGTTCTCTTTTTACGCAATCGCATTTGAACCATTTTTCTTGCTAACTCTCATTTATGTTTTAGCAAAATTTTTAGACTACGCCACGGGTCAAAATCAATTACGCCATCGGAAAAATATTGCAATCGGAGTCGGGCTCTTATTCTTGGTGAATTTCCTCTATTTCTTACCGCTGTACTTAGGCACGCCAATAGCCCACAGTTCATGGCAAGACCGGATGTGGTTTGGGTCTTGGATTTAAAACTATTCGTTAACTACGCCATAGCGCTGGACTGCGGCTTCTTCGGCCAATACTTGATCAAATAGCTCATCGCGAGTTGGGATAACTGATTCGGCCTGCGCTTTTTGTTCAGCAGACCAAGCACCAGGAACGGTCAAATCAATAATTCTTTTTGCTGGGACAGCTTTTGGCGCAGTTACATAAGTTGGTTGTGGAACCTTAGTTGGTTGCCAACCATTTCCTTCACGCGGAATTACAACGACGCCGGCAGTATCGCTTCGTTCGGCGAGTGGAATCCAGTGCTCCTTATTCTCTACTGCAAAATCGATTCGCGAAGAAAAAGTAATTTTCTCGATTGGTTCCGTAATAATTTCCGCTGCGGTTATTTTCTCAAAGGCTTTAACTCTTCTGGTTTTAATTTGTGAAGCAACAACTTGTCGGCGAACATGGATTACATAAATAAAGGAAGCACTCAGAGGAAGTAGCTCAATAATCGGTGAGAAAAATCCGATAAGAGCACCAACTCCAACAACAAGTAACAAGATTGCAAGAGAACCAAAAACAATTCTTCTAATTAATAAAGTATTTTGTTTCTTAGCAGGTGCACTTTTATCGATCACTTCTTCGGGGTTGGCTGGTACTTCACCAACTACCCGCATTGCACTCTTGTAGCGCTCAGCAGATTTTCCTGAAGCCTGGTCGTGATTTGTAACCCAGCGTGGAAGAAAATAGGCCATCCACATCCCGAGGATGATTAGATAGATAAATCCGGAGGCCATAGGGATTAACGATAAATCTAGTGAGCCTAAAATCTTGGGATTTGCGGGGTATGTCCAACTGTTATCGGATTGCCGGATTCTCTTTTACATAGGTCACATGATCCCGCCAAGCCCCATCAATATGTAAATAATTCGCGCGAATCCCTTCAAAAACATAGCCACATTTCTCGGCAACCCGCTTTGATGAGCCATTTTCGGGACGTAAATTGATTTCTATTCTATGAAGTGCAAGCTCTTGGAACGCGAAGTCAGTCAGCAAGGAGACAGCCCTGGTTGTGAAACCACGATTCACATAATTTTGATCGAGCCAATATCCAATATGGGCACCACGCATCGCACCAAATACGATCCCGCCCATAGTTATCTGGCCGATAAGGCGTTGCGTACCGTTTTCTAAGAGCCAAATTCCAAGGGAGATCGAATACAAACCTTTTCCATCACGCCTGTGGATACGAACCATTTCAAAATATGAAGGCAGTGGGTAGTTCGATTCAACTTCTGGTCTAGTCGCCTCCCAAGGAGCAAGCCATTCTCTATTGGCTAAGCGAACCCGGTCCCAAGTTTTTTTATCACGATAGCGAAGTGGGCGAAGTAATAATTCTCTCTCACTTAACTGGATCGGCCATTTAGAGCTGGCGCCGATGCCTGACATTTAATTATTGCTCCGTTCTAGAAGCATCACATCAACTTGCGAGCCAACTTTGTATCCAGCCACTTCCTCGGGGACGATAATAAAAGCTTGGGCCTCGGAGAAGGAGGTCAAACTATTTTGGTCAGGTAGTGGGGTTGCGCTAACGCCACCTTGTGTTGAAAGCGTTGCGCGAATAAATGATCTCATCCCGATCGGGGAATCTACTGAGGTTGTTAATTTAGATTGAACTTCATTTCGATAAATGTTGGCCGCCCCCAACATCGTGCGAATCATGGGCCGAACAAATATTTCTGCTGCAAGCGCGGTTACGACTGGGTCACCCGGAAGCGTTATAACAGGAGTCCGATCAGGGCCAATCAAGCCAAAGTTATGCAGACCGCTCTCACTCATTTTGGGACGTACCGTATGAACATCGCCCAATTCGCGTAATACCGAAGTTATTAGATCAAAAGATTCATCGTGGCTCTCACCGCTAATTACAAGCAGATCAGCGCGGACCAGTTGATCTTCAACAATTTCCTTTAGTTGTTGATGATTCTGGGCGATGGTGTGCACTCGAAATCCGGTAGCCCCTGCTTCGCGGACCGAAGTTGTTAACATCCAAGAGTTAGATTCAAATTCATCATCAAGATCTGCTAAACGCTGACCGGGTTCTACCAAATCATCTCCAGCTGAAATAACAACCACTCGTGGGTGGGGCAGGGTTGGCAAATGATTTAATCCAATAGATGCGGCTAGCCCGATTTGCGTTGAGCGAATTCGCGAGCCACCTCTTAATACGAGTCGCTCGCCCGCATAAATATCTTCCGCCAACGTTGCACCATGTGCATCCAAAAGTGGCATATCCAGCGCTGCAAGTGGGGCAGCAAGTCGCAAAAGCAGCGCGAGAAACTCATCGACGCCTAGCTGTTGCTCCATGACTAAACCTTACTTCTTACATACAGTATTTCCATGGATATAAAGCAGAAATTGCGGGATCGCTATCGAGCAGAGCGTTCCTTAAAAGATCATGTTGAATCCTGGGTCCACATTATTAATTCAAGTGAATTTAAATCGGCCAAAACGATTGCTAGTTACCACTCATATGGTGAGGAGCCACAGACCCAAGACTTGAACGCAAAGCTAATCGCACAAGGTTTTAGCGTTGCGCTACCTCGAGTTATAAAAGATCGCAATTTGGAATGGGTCCTCTGGGATGGCTCGAAAGAATCACTTCGTAAATCTGGCAAAGTTATGGAGCCGATTGGTGATGCGATTTCACCAACAAATATCGATCTTGTAATTGTTCCCTCGTTGCACGTTAATCAAGATGGCTATCGTTTGGGGCAAGGTGGCGGCTCATATGATCGTGCGCTCAAAGAGTTAACTGCTTGGACAATCGGCTTGATTTATGCCGGCGAATTAACCCCAGAACCAATGCCAGTTGAAGTCCATGATGTAAAACTGGATGCGGTTGCAACGCCAGATTTAATTATTAGGTTTACGAAAGATAATTAACTCTAAGTACCTTCGGCACGACGCTCTAATTCGGCTAAATATTTGTTGTACTTTGCCAGTTCATCATCTTCACCCATGGCCGCCGCTCGATCTTCGGCGCGATCGATTCGCTTTGTCTCCTTCTTGTCTTCGCGAACCCATTGAATAAAAGTTGCGACTAAAGCGATCAAAATGGGAATTTCACCCATGGCCCAGCCAACAGCTCCACCAGTGTGTTGATCAACGAGCAGATCACTCAGCCAAGGGCGATGCAAACTCGCAAAGTAGCCACCATCTAGCAGGGTTGTTGCTGACAGAAGTGCAATAGAGAAGAAGGCATGAATACTCATTGCTGCAAACAAGATAATTATGCGCACGATATGTGGAACCTTTTGTGGATTTGGATCAATACCAACGATTACGTGGAAGAAGAGCGCCCCGGCTAAGAGAAAGTGAATATTCATAAATAGATGGCCCGCATGGTTCTGCATGAGAGCACCAAAGAGTGGGGTCATATATAAAAGAAATAGCGAGCCATCAAATATTGCAAGTGCGACGATTGGATTCGTTAGAACTTTCAAGTAACGCGAATTCAAAAGTGCAACGAGTTGACCGCGAATACCTCGCTCACCATCTCCTCGTCCTTGTGGCAACGTGCGCAGTGCTAGTGTGATTGGTGCCGAAATAATAAATCCGATCGGTGC
>Ga0304728_1002672_pt1 | contig 11143 bp, 8 predicted proteins | sample C_130625_MF_Meta_FD_190476 | JGI IMG/M metagenome (GOLD analysis project Ga0304728, IMG submission 190476) | Freshwater microbial communities from Lake Croche, Canada to study carbon cycling - C_130625_MF_MetaG (v2) (version 2) | ecosystem: Environmental > Aquatic > Freshwater > Lake | place... | reverse complement strand
TCCTGCGTCCTCAGTTCCTCGTTAATTACCTAGACGTCCCTGTCGTGGTTCCTCCCAGCCCTGAATTTATTCGGGAAGATTTATCCGCCAAATAACCCACTTTATTTTTGAAGAATGAGTAAGAAAAATTTAATCGTTAACCTCGCTGCTTCGCACGTTTCCATTTCGGCGTTTCGTACTGATGGGGCTAAGTTAATTTTAGAACAATTTTACACCGAGGACTTAACTCCCGCTCTCGGTGACGAAGAGTGGATCAATGCGGCTACGAGTGCGGTCGCCCGTTTGGCTTCCAGTAAAAACATCAAGGGTACTGCTACAGTCATCGTTCCTAGTTTTTTACTTTTACAAAAAGCCCTTAAAGTCGCCCAAGTAGAGAGTGCACGTCAGGCTCAGATTATCGCCTTTGAGGCGCAAAATAACATTCCTTATCCGCTCAACGAAGTGGTTTGGGATAGTCAGATTATGTCAACGGACGGTGTGGAAGCAGAAGTTTTACTTTTTGCTCTGCGTACTGATCAAGCCGGTCGTATTGCTAACGCGATTGCGCAGACGGGTATTCGTCCGCAAGTCATTCAAGCTGCTCCTATTTTAGACGTACAGGCTCAACAATTTGTCAGCGGTGGTATCGCTGAAGATGAAGAAATTTTATTTATCAACGTCGGTGCACGCACTACGGGATTAAGTTTTATCAGCGCGAAGGGAACGAGCATTCAAGCTGCTAATCTCGGCGGAAATTTACTTACCCAAGGAATTTCAGATAATACCGGACAGCCCGTGATTAATGCCGAGTCCCTTAAGGTTGGATTCTTTACCCACGTCATTCAATTGCCTGAAACGGATCCACAGTTTGCTATTTTAGAAGCGAACAAGCAGAGCTTTAACCGTCGCTTGAGTCAGGACATTAATCGTCGCCTCATCAGCATTAAGCGCTTGGGTCGTCGTCCAACTAAAATTGTTATCACGGGTCGCAGTAGTCAAGTACCTGGACTTAGCCAGCAGTTGAGCGAAGCACTCGCTTTGCCAGTCGAAGAATTTAATCCACTCGGCGTTATTTCGCTGAGCTCGCAAATCAATGCGGAATATGTCATGCAGCATATTCACCAACTTTCGGAAGTAATCGGAGAAGCTTCTCGATTACTTTCACCGACAGCGCTGGGCGTGAATTTAATTCCCCGCGATATCGCCGGACAAATCAGTTTTGAGTCACAAAAAATTAAGTTTGTGGTTGCGGCATTACTCTTGGCCATCGCCCCCGTACCTATCTTGCTTACGCTCAATGCAGGGGTCGATTATAACAAAGAACAAACCAAGACGCTGAAGAAGAAATCGGACGAACTGATTAATTACCAAAATACGATTAAACAAACCCGTGAAGACTCGCTCGCGGTTTTAGCCGTGAATCAGCAATTAGAATTCGTCGTTTCCAATTCCCCCAACTGGCCGATTTTCCTAGCCGATTTACAGTCGAGAGTGCTCACCGCTAAGAATACTTGGATTGAGGAATTACGTGTTCGTCGCGAGCCCGCTGTTATCGCCACGACGAGTACCGATCCTGATGCTTCTAGAGTCGCCACGAACGTTACTAAAATCACGATCACCACGCGCACTTTGCTAGAAAAAGTTCCCCCCGGAAAATCTTTCAAGGCTCAAGAGTTTAAAGAGCGTAAAGCTGCTTTACTGGAAAGCCTCAAAAAATCCCCCTTCGTTGCCGAAATTCCTGAAGATGAAATTAAAGTAGATTTCACTAAGGAGGCCAACGTTCCACGCACCACGCTTACCCTGGTGATTAAATTCGAAAAAACTCTTTAATTTCCATGGAAAATTTTAAAAAGAATAAAGGTTTCTATACTCTCATCGCCATCCTCTTGGCTGGTTTTATTGCTGGCGTCGTATTTTGTTTTCTGAGCAACAGCAGTCGAGCGGAAGAAGAAAAGAAACTTACTGTTCAACTCGGTAAATATCGCGCGCTCTTGAAAGGTCAGGAAATTATTTCAGGTGTGCCTCCTGTTTCTTTAACCTCCAATAATGTTAATGTTTCCAAAGCGGACCACGACGCCCTAGTTAAACAGCGCGACGATCTTCGTCTGGCTATTTCCGCAGTATCGACCAATCGATTCGTGGGTAAAGAAAACCTAGCGAGTTCGGATTTAGCTTCATCAATCAAACAGAACGTGGACGAGTGGACCAAGTTAGCCGCGGATAAAGATATTCGCATGCTTCCTAATGAAAAATGTGACTTTGGTTTCCGTCGATACATTCGCAATCCAGGCACCTCGCCGAAGGGTGCGACCTTATCCAAGGTTGATCAGCAATTACAGATCATCGATTTTATTTATCGTACGCTCGTTGACTCTCGCCCTAACACGCCTAACCGCAGCACTATTTTATTACAGTCCATCGATCGCGAACCGATTGAGACTTACGAAGTTATTCCTGCTGGAAAACCCAACGCTGGTACTTTTGGACCTGTCGAAGGTGCTCGCGGTGAAAACGATGAATTTTTACCCACCCGCACCTTCCGTAATCCACCTTTGATTGATGGACTTTCTTTCCGAGTTCGTTTCGTCGCAACCACGCCTACACTGCGCACGTTTATTAATAAAATTCGTAATAGCGGACGTCCGGTAGTAATCACCTCGATTGAAATTAATAATCCCCAGGCCGAGTCACTGAAGGTTTTAGGAACCAATGCGATTGCCAATATGGGGGCCTCCAGCCTGGTTGCTGCTGAACCGTTAGATTTTACCGCGACACCTGTTCTTGGTTCTACCGCGAATCCAAACGCTCCAGCCAAGGAAGAGCGTAAAGTGGTCGTTCACCAGAATTTTTCGGAAATCACCTTACAAATCGACTATCTTTCGGCTCCTGAAGATAAGCCCGTCGCTGACGCTGAGCCTAAAAAATAAAACCAACACACAACGATGAATTTCAAAAAAGACTTACTGGCTCTTTTAGCTGCTCTAGGAGTGTTGATTTTATCAGTCCTCGGTTATGTAGCGCTCGACCAAGGTTTGTTCGGTGTGACGCCCTTAGTTCCATCGGATGAAGACCGCTCCAAAGCGATTCCTGAATTAAAGCAAGAGCCTGCTGGCACGGCTTACCCTGCGACTGCCAAGTTAACTTTAAATCCAGAGATTAAAGATTGGTTCACTCCCGAAGAAAATGATGACGGTTGGGATTATGATCTCTTCACCACCATCGATATCGCCTGGGACCCTTCCCAAGCCGAGTACGTTCCAGCTAACAAGAAGGCCATTCCTCTGCCACCTTTTGGTGTTTCTCTTCTAAGCGTAGGCCACCCCACTTATCCTTACGTGCTTCGTTCCACTCTGGCTGGAAAGTCTGGCAAGGAAGAGGATCGAGAGTTCTCCATCGAGAACACCATTACTAAGGAATGGTTTGAAAAGTGCAGATTAAAGCGTCCTCTGAACGACAAGACCCCTGTTTATCCCCTTGAGTATAAGGTCGTTAAACAAGCCGATGGCTTTCAGCAAAAGACTCTAGTTCTCGATGACAGACTATTGGGTCGCAAGGTCACCATTAACGACGAAAAGCCCCTGGACTTTGAGGACACCGTCGACGTCGTGATTACCGCTGCCGAAGACCCCTCTAAATCATGGACTTTACACAAGAAAGGCGATGATTTTAAGTACGAAAAAGCCCATTACATTATCAAAGACATTGACTTAGTAAACAAGACCGTGACCGTTGAGAAGAAATACACTCTACCCAACCCCAAAAAGAGTGACCCTAAAAAGGGTCAAAGATCCGACCAACAGGTCCTGTCCTTACCTGCTCCCGTAGATCCCAAATCTGCGGCTCCCACTTCTAAAGAAAAAGACAAAACCAAACTTACCAAATAATTTACCCATTTAAGCTCCGATGAAAACTATCACACGTAACACATTTGCTTGGGCCACTCTCGCCGCTGTCATTGCGGTTGGCTCTTTGATCGCTCAGGACAGCGATCCCATTAAGCAAAAGACCCAAATTCTTTCCGAGGCACTTAAGGCCCGCGAAGAAGGCGACTTAAAAACCGCTCGCGACCGCTATGAAGCGCTCCAAAAATTAGACCAAGCCGATGAAGGAGCCAAAGAGGGCTTAGCCGCGGTTAACGCAGCTATCTCTGCTGCTGAAGCAACTAAATCCGGCGCCGCAGTTGTCGCTGAGCCAGTTGCTGTAAAACCCACCGAGCCTGCGAAGGCAGTCGTGGCCAAAGAGCCTGCGAAGCCAGCTGACCTCATCACCACTGTCGAGACCTCTCACCAAAATCTCTATCGCGAAGTTGAGACCGCCATTGCTAAGGCTAAGGAATCAGCCGACCAATCCAATTACAAAGAGGCACTCAGAATTCTCGATGGTGCCAACGGCGCCCTTCCTAGCAATCCAACCGCACAGGCGTTACGTGATGAAATCGCTCTTACTCGCCAAGATATTCTCGGTCGCCGTGAAGCCGGTGAGCAAGGAACTGATGCGATTGCACGTGCTGAAATCGACCGCATTGCAAAATTAAATGACGTCAAAATCAGTGCTTCAACTGCACTCGTCGTTGAGGCCGAAAATTTAATTCGTGACGAAAATTACGATGCTGCAAAAGAAAAATTAGATAAGGCCAAACAAGGTCTGCCTAATAATATCGCTACAGCAAAACTCGCTGCTCGCATCAAAAACGATGTCGCTGCGATTTTCTCTCGTCGTGCGCTCGTCGCTATTGAGGCCCGCGAAATGACCAAGGCCGATGGTTATATCAAAGATTTCGAAAACCTGAAAGTAGACGAAGCTGCAGCAGTTGCACTGCGTGCAGAATTTAATGACAAGAAGTCCGACCCTACTTACCGTAATATTGACGACCTTTCACCTGGTCTTCGTGCTAAGGATCAGAAAATCGATGAACTCTTAGTTAAAGGTCGTGCTCGTTATCTCTACGGAGATTACACCGGCGCCCTCGACGCTTACCGCGAAGTTCTTCAGTACCAGCCAAACAACGCAGAAGCTAAAGCTTTCCAAGTTCGTATTCGCCAATTCATTTCCGAAAATTCTGGTGCATGGAATCGTGGCGTCACCAAAGGTAAACTTTTCGAGTTACTCGACGAGAGCTGGAAACTTCCCGAAGTTTACAACCGTGAAGTCGTGGGCACGTCTGGTAAGACCGATACCGATCCTACCATTGATAAGCTCCGCTCTATCACTGTACCTGAAATCAATATCCGCGACATGCCATTTGATCGCGCCATCACCCAACTCATCAACATTTCCCAATCCTATGATAAGGAAAATAAAGGTGTGAACATGGTGGTTATCGATCCAGATCGTAAGAATCCTTCGGTCAATATGACTCTGCGTAACGTCTCCTTAGAAAAGGCGATCGATTTAATTACCAAGCAGGTCAACTTCACCTACACCATCAATCAAGGCATTTTAGAAATCCGTCCTGATTCCGGTTCGAATGATTTAGAAACTGAATTCTTCCCGTTAAGTTCCGCTGCTGAAACCAAGATGACTGGTTTAAATACTGGTGTGTCTGCTTCTACCACAGGCGGCGCAGCTAATCCTTTCGGCGCAAGTTCGACCACGGGCTCAGGCTCTGGTGATGTTAACCCACGCAATGAAGGTATCAAAAACTTCTTAACTCGCTCCGGCGTATCGTTCGAAGTTCAAGGTGCGGTGCTCAATTACGACGGTACGACGCTCATCGTCACTCAGAACCGTAAGAACCTCGAACGCATCCGTAATATTCTCCGTCGTTACTCTGATATCAAACAGGTTCATATCGAAGCTAAGTTCATCGAAGTTTCGGAATCTTCACTCAATGAGTTGAGCAGCAACTTGCGCTTATCGAATGCTAACGGTGTTCGCGCCCAAACTAATCTCCGCTCAATCAATGATGTCTACGGAAGCACTTCAACATCCAGCAATGGACAGATCGTGCCCAACGGTGGAACACCTCTTCCAATCCCTAATCTTCCTCCTGCATTCCCAACAGCTAACTACGGTGGCACCAATCCAAACTTTGGCGGTCCAACTGCAGCTGTTAATTCTGGTTATGCGATGGGACAAATTGGAACTATTGGTTCTTACGACCTCTCGATCTTCCTCAAAGCCATCGAACAAAACTCTGGTGCAGATTTAATGTCCGCCCCAAGCCTCACGGTGTTAGACGGAAAAACAGCGATTGTTAAAATTGCTCAATTACTGCGCTACCCTCAGTCGTACGGCGACGTACAAGCTCAGGTTTCAGCCGCCTCTCAGACGGGTGGCGACGCTGTAGCGATCACCGCAGGTACACCTCAAGACTTCACCGTACAAGACGTCGGTGTGACTTTAGAAGTTACTCCAACGGTTGGCGCTGATGACTCGATTGCTCTTAACCTTAAACCTAAGGTCGTTGAGTTCGAAGGATTCGTTGAATACGGCGGAACCTCCATTGCTATCTCTGGTGGCACCACGGTTTCCGTACCTTCTGGTTTCTTCCAACCTATCTTCACTACCCGTGAAGTAACAACCGACGTAACTGTATTCGACGGTGCTACAGTAGTCATCGGTGGATTAACTCGCGAAGAAGTGAAGACCGTGAACGACAAGGTTCCTGTCTTGGGCGACATTCCTCTCCTCGGTAACGCTTTCCGATCCAACAGTAAGTCGACCGTTAAACGTAATCTTACTGTATTCGTGACTGCTAACCTCGTTTCCCCAGGTGGTGCGACCCTTCGTAGTAACTACCCTGGAATGCGTGCTGGTTCGACCTTCTCTAACCCAGTCATTCTTTCCCCAGGTGGTGCAGTTTACCGCGAGCCTATCGAGGTTAACAACACTACAGCCGCTCCTACTGCTCCAGCTCCTGCAGCACAGTAGTAGATAAAGGAGATAGGTTTTAAATCGGGCCCACCTTCGCGGTGGGCCTGCTTTTTTCTGGAGGTGTTGCTCACTTCGGAGAAACTAATACCCATGCGCTGGCTGCTTGTAGATGGATTTAATTTGGTGTTCAGAAGTCACTTCGCGATGGAGCGATCCAATCTGCGACGTCAGTCCGACCAATTTCCTACGGGTGCCCTCCATGGTTGGATAAAATCTCTGCAAGATTTACGCGAAGGTCAAAAGCCCGACCGGTCAGTGGTATTTTTTGATTTAGGCGGATCCGATCGGCACCTCGCCGTTTTACCGGAGTACAAAGGTCAACGTGACGACACTCCGGAGGATATTATTTTACAGCTGCCTGAAATAAAAAAACTTACCGCACTTTTAGGATTTGAGGTAATTGAAAAAAGGGGAGTGGAGGCCGATGATTTAATCGCCACCGCTGTACAAAAATTATCCGCCCAGGGCCACGAGTGTATTATTGTCAGTGCTGATAAAGATTTTGGACAATGTGTCGGCGGAACAGTTACCCAATTAGCACCGCCACCTACGGCGAATCCCGCATTGGGCTGGAGACATTTAGATGCTGCTGGCGTAGAAGAAAAATTTGGAGTGCCGCCGAGTTTAATCGCCGACTATCTCGCACTCATCGGAGATACATCGGATAACATCCCCGGCTTAAAAGGAGTAGGGCCAAAAACCGCAGTGAAGTGGCTAAAACAGTATGGAGGTCTGGAAGCCGTGTTGGCGGCGGCTGATACCATTGAGCCTGCGCGCTTTGCGGAACAGATCAAAGCCGAAGCGGATCGTATTCGCAGCAATTTAGATTTGGTAAGATTCCAAACGCATTTTGAAGTAGAGCTAGGTAGTTCAGTCACAGAAGACACTACGGCGGTTGCTGAATTTCTTTTAGCGATGGAAATGCATTCCACTTTACGTAGGTATCAAACTAAGCACGGGCTCGTGAGTCCTGAAGTGGTGAAAGCTGAGCCACCTCCAAAACCAAAACCTTCCCAGGGGGAATTATTCTAACCAATAAAAAAGCCTGTCTTGCGACAGGCTTTTTGGTGGAAGCGGGAAGGGCTTAAGCCTTCTTGGCTTTAGGTGCCTCAGGCTTAACTGCTTCAAACTTAGGCGTAACCGGAGCGGTTGCAGCAGGTGCAGCGGTTGCTGGTTTTGCTGTTTTAGTGCTCTCTCTTTTTTCTAAGTAACGCTTCAGTTCTTCTTCTAAGAGTGCTACCCATAAAATTCCGCCGAGGTTCTCGATTACAATATCATTGGTGAAGATACCGTAAGTCTTTAACATCAATTCAGCATTGGTTTGTAGGGACTTTGTAACTTTTTCAATTTCGTCTACGACACGCTTTTTGGCGTCGGCATCAGCAGCAGTTTGTTCAGCAGCGCGTAGTTGGATGAGGCTGGTTTGTTGTGCGTGTACAATGCGTAGATTGCGTTCAAGGAGGGGGATTTGATCACCTTCGACGGTAGAGAGCAGAATTAATTTCTGGTTACCACGGGCAACGATGTCGGACTCTTTGAAGTCAGGTCCCTTACGTAACTTATCGATGATATCATCAGTGACGGGTGAGAGGAGTCTGATCTTGGTATTTTGGAGGAAGTGCGGGCGCAGAATCCAATCATCGGTCTTGGTCTTATAAACCATTTCGAATTCGGCATCATTTTTGCGATAGTTTTGTAATTCAGTATCACGTGCCTTGGTTAAAACATCTTTCTCGTTAGGAGTGACTGCTTGTTCAATACGTTGCGCGAGTTGGATGACCTTGGCGCTGTGATTGCGCATCACTTCGAGATCTCTTTGAAATCTCAGCATTGTGTTGGCATCGCTGATTTCTAACCAGCGGATGAAAACTTTATTCTCGTGAGTGAGCAGGTTGGTATCCACTTCGGAAGAAGTGGCCGGCGTCTTTTTGGATTCAGTATCGGTGGATTGGGTCATGATTGTTTAGGGGTAAATTATTTTTTATCTGACTTGGTTTCTGGCTTGGCGTCTTTGCCATCAATCTGGTTTTGCAGATTCTTTTGCTCTTCATCGGAGAGCAGGGTATAAAGCTTAGCTTGAGCAGTCTGGATATTGAATTCGTTAGGGATATCGTAGCCACGCGACTTCTTGAACTCTTCCAAGCTCTTATTCACTTCTGCTTGGGTATTTTTAATAGCCTCTTCGATTTTCTTCTTATCTTCTGCTTTGGTGAAGCGTGGTTGAGCTTCGACGAGTTGTTGGAGTCCGCGTTTAGCTTCTAACACGCGACGTACTTGTTGCTGAAAAGCCTCAACTTCAGCCGCGCCCTTGATGGTTTCTTTAAGCATGAGTTTTTTGTCATCGGGGCCCGCGGTAACAGATTCGGGTTTAAAATCCTTAGCCGCAGCTAACTTAGTGTATTCGTCGTTGGATAGGATGGTGAGAACTTTAACGGAAGTAGGCACAACGAGGTACTGACGGGTGAGATCAAAATTATAGGTCTTGGCCATGTTGGCATTGGTCGCCTGTAATTTTTTGAATTTGCCATCCAACTCGCGACTGCGGGCTTCTTTTTCGGGAGTGGTTAAAGCTAAATCGAGAAGCTGTTTGGTCAGGGTAGCATCTTTTTGGTCCGCCGTAATCGCTTGGGCGTCTTTTTCAAACGCTGCGAACTCTTCGGCTGACTCGATATTCTTCACGAGTACAAATCGCTTACCGTTGGAATCGAGTACTTCGACTTGGACGGATTTGGGTGCTTCTGGTGCCGGGGTAGCTGGCTTAACTTTCTCATCGGCATAGCAAGTTAAGGATAAGGCCATCAGACTAATCGGGAGTAATTTCATGAAGGGATAAATTTGGGAAGGTGAATTTATAATCCTAAGGGGTTACTTCTCCAGCCCAAAGAGGGGCAAAATGTTACGGATGGGTGTTTTTTAAGGCTTTCTCAAAAATTATCTCCAAATCAATTTTCTCGATCTCCATTTGGAGCGCCTCATCTGCCAGAACAGCCTTTACTTTAGGATGCTCGATAAACCCACTTAAGTCCTTGTTATTCAACAACTCACGAACTTTTTTATCCTCGAGTGCCTGATAAAGACTAGGGTAGGCGGCAAGGGCTCTGACCTCGGGGGTGTTTACTAGCCTCTTTCGGGCCTCTGGATTGCCCATGAGCTGCCTTAATTGCCTGATGAGGTGACTTTGCTTATCGGGCAGGGGTGACCACGTTTTAAGCCATGAAGTGATGGGTGTCTCGGCGAGGTCATTCCGGGTCTGCACCACCCAGTGCTGTTCGGCGACTTCGGGGCCGCTGATTAACTCCTGCAGCGAAGCCCAAGTCGTAATGACAAGGACAAGTAGGCTGAAATAAAGTAACCCGGTCCAACAACCTACAATCGATCCCAGAATCGGACTCTCGGCTTCGTCCATACCCTCCGGTCTTTTGCCGAGCCACCAGCTGACTCCGTAAACTAAAATCCCCGTAGCACACGATACTAGGACAACACCCGTGGCGCCACGAAGAAGCCATGGATAACTCGTTCCGTGAAAAAGATTATGCCCACACTCGCGACCTACCAGCCATCCCACAATTAATCCTACGGTCAAAGCGAACGGACCTGCGAGCTGTCGCAACGGACCACGTTTGTATCCGCGCCATGTACCTCTCGCCATAAGAATGACTAACAGAAAAACTGCGATGGCCGTAATCCACGACACATCGGGCGGCGGAGTTTTAATCATCGCTTCGCTTCTCCAGAATTTCACGAATCACGAATTCTTGATTCTCAATACTTTCTGCAAGGTGAAATTGGACGAGTGCACGGTGTAGATTATGCCCAGGTTTACGTACTTTAAAATAAACATCGCCTCTCAAATGATCCGTAAGAAATCTTATTCCTAGTTCCAAAGTAATGGTGTGTAGCGCCGTCCAAAGATACGTTATTTCCTCAGTATTAAGTAGGTTTTTGGCTTTAAATTTATACCCATCGAAAAACGCCGAGAGTAAATTTAAATCTAAGCCCACTGATTGTAAATCGGTGGGGTCTTCGCCGGCGGGATTACACAGTGAGCGAATGGCGTCGGCAATGTCGTTAAGAATTAAGCCAGGCTGTACCGTATCACAATCGATCAAACAAAGGCCCTGTCCAGTTACCTCATGAATCATAACGTTGCCGGCTTTAGGATCCCCGTGGGTTACCGACAATTTTAATTTCCCTTCGTGCAGAGCATTTTCTAATTCGAGAATTTTGGGTTTATGTTGACCAATAAAATTAAGCGCTTTTTGAGTGGTCGGCGAAGTGTTAATCGACA
>Ga0304728_1002664_pt1 | contig 11155 bp, 9 predicted proteins | sample C_130625_MF_Meta_FD_190476 | JGI IMG/M metagenome (GOLD analysis project Ga0304728, IMG submission 190476) | Freshwater microbial communities from Lake Croche, Canada to study carbon cycling - C_130625_MF_MetaG (v2) (version 2) | ecosystem: Environmental > Aquatic > Freshwater > Lake | place... | reverse complement strand
GCCCATTTCCATGGAAAAAACGGCAACGGGCAAGCCTTCATTCAAGGCCACATGTTCTGCAATATTGATGGCAAAGGCTGTCTTGCCCATGGACGGCCTGGCGGCAAGCACCACCAAATCGCCGGCTTGCAAACCCGAGGTCATGCGGTCGAGGTCGTAAAACCCTGTGGGGACCCCGGTGATGTCGTTGGGGTTGTCTGCCATTTCTTGCACACGGTCCATGAGGTTCACCACCAAGGTTTCCATGGATTGAAAGCCCTGCTTCATGCGGGAGCCTTCTTCGCCAATATTGAATATTTTTTGTTCAGCTTCGTCGAGGATTTTCTCAATCGGCCGACCCTGAGGGCTGAAGGCGTTGGTGGCAATTTCGTCGCTGGCGGTCACCAACTTTCGCAGAATTGATCTTTCTCGCACAATTTCGGCATAGCGCCTGATGTTGCTGGCACTTGGCACATATTGGGCCAAGGAGTTGAGATAGCCCAAACCGCCCATGCCTTCAGCTTTGCCCTGGTTTTGCAACTGTTCGTAGACGGTGATCACATCGGCAGGTTTGGAGCCGTTGATCAAGCTGGAGATGGCTGCAAAAATGAGTTTGTGTTCGTATCGGTAAAAATCATTGTCCGACAACAAGTCGCCCATCCGGTCCCAAGCCGAATTGTCCAGCAGCAAGCCGCCCAAAACGCTCGACTCTGCTTCGATCGAGTGGGGAGGGACGCGCAACTGCGCAATCTGTTGGTCTTGACCCGAAGCGGTGAAGCCCAGCTCTGATTCTGAGTGTGATTGTGGGGAAAAAAGTGCGGACATGAGTTTGCAATGTTGAGGGCTTGATCTTACGCATGGACGAGCTTCAGGTCATGGGACAAGTATGTGGATAAGTCGTTGGTAAGTGCAGAAAGTCCTGTGAATTGAGAAAGTCATTGCCGCCAATAAAAAAGCCGCCAATCTTGCGACTGGCGGCTTTGATCCATCTGCTGGGATCAGCTTGTTTCGCCGAAGACAGACACGGTCACTTCGACCACCACGTCGGTGTGCAAAGCCACTGAAACTTTGGATTCGCTGACCGTTTTGATAGGGCCATTTGGCATGCGAATTTGAGCTTTGCTGAGAGCGTAACCCAATTTATTGAGTTCTTCGGAAATGTCATGGTTCGTGACGGAACCAAACAAACGACCGTCAACACCAGCCTTTTGAGTGATTTTGACCAATGCACCCGCAAGTTTTTCGCCTTGAGCTTGTGCTTCTGCCAGTTTGGCAGCGGCGGCCTTTTCGAGTTCGACACGGCGAGCTTCAAATTCAGCCTTGTTGGACTCAGTGGCGCGACGTGCACGGCCGCTAGGGATGAGAAAGTTGCGGGCATAACCGTCTTTGACTTTGACGATTTCACCCAAGTTGCCAAGGTTCACAACCTTATCGAGCAGAATAATTTGCATGGTTGTTCTCCTTAAACTTTGTGCTGGTCGCTGTAAGGCAACATGGCCAAAAAGCGAGCGCGCTTGATGGCTGTGTTTAACTGGCGCTGATAGATAGCGCGAGTGCCTGTCAAACGAGCGGGAATGATCTTGCCGTTTTCAGCAATAAAGTCGCGCAAAGTGTCGACGTCTTTGTAATCAATTTCAATCACGCCAGTGACTGTAAAGCGGCAGAAACGCTTGCGCTTGAACAGCAATGATTGGGTGTTGCGCTTGGGGCGCTTGTCTTTGTTAAATTTTTTGAAAGTGGCCATGGGGCCTCCTGAAAATTAAAGTGTCTTGAATTCTTGAATATGCAGAATCACATTTTTTCCGTTTTTGGGGGTGGCCAAAAAACCGCTGAATTTCCAAACACTGCCAACCGGCTGAGTTTGAATTCGCTCTGCAACAGATCCAATGGCAACAGCTTTGACTGTGGCTTTGACCTGTCTGAGAGTGCCCGCTTCTTGAATGCTAGAGGCATGCTCTAGGATCAAGTCAATGACTGGCAAGCCAGCCGGTGTGTATCGAATTGCTTTTTGCTCTGCGATACCAGCGGTCAATTCAAGGTGGTTTTCTTCCGTCACTCCCGTCAACAAATGTGATTAGCCTGCAAATTCGGCTTGTTGGGCTTTACGAGCTTCTTCGCGCTCGACTTGTTTCATCATGGAAGATGGGCCGGTATCGGCTTTGCTCTTCAAAACAGTCATGTGGCGCAAAACAGCATCGTTGAACTTGAAGGCATGTTCGAGTTCGGCCATCACAGCCTGATCAGCTTCAATGTTCACGCACAAGTAGTGGGCTTTGCCCAACTTGTTAATTTGGTAAGCCAACTGGCGGCGGCCCCAATCTTCAACACGGTGGATCTTGCCACCGCCGGCAACGATCATGCCTTTGTAGCGCTCCAGCATGGCTGGAACTTGTTCGCTCTGATCCGGATGAATCAGCAAAATGATTTCGTAATGACGCATTGACACTCCTTTTGGGTTTTAACCTTTTGGGTTTTGAAAAAGCTGCCCCCAGCGTCTAACGGGGTGCAGCAAGGTAAGCCCGCGATTATAGCCCAAGAATTAGAGGCCAGGGTACTGATTGTCAGGGGCCATCACCGGGCTTCGTCCTGGGTCGGGTTGATCAGGCCAAATGAGGCTGCACAGCCATAAGGTCAAAAACCCAATGGGAACACCCAAGATTCCAGCTGAAATCGGCTGAATGCCGAAGACCAAAGCGTCTGGGTAAAGTCCTGAGAATGTTGCTTTGAAGATGGGCGCATTCAGCGTCATGTACAAAATGGTGGCACCCAGACCCAACAACATGCCCCATATGGCCCCTCTGCGGCTGGCTTTGTCCCAAAAAATCCCCATCACCATGCCCGGGAAAAAGGCCGAAGCAGCCAATGAAAAAGAAGCGGATACCAAAGCCAATATTTCGGCGGGCTTCCACGATGCCACCAAGGCCGCAACCATGGCCACCGCCAATAAGGCGAATTTAGACAATATGACCCGCTCCTCCTGCGACTGCTGCTTGGCTGCAGGATCGCGGCTTTGTCCAGCGCGCATATCGTGAATAAATGCATTGCCGATGGTGAGCAACAAGCCATCGGCCGTTGACAGTGCAGCCGCTAAGCCTCCCGCGGCAACCAAGCCTGAAATCACGTAAGGCAAACCGGCCAACTCCGGGCTGGCCAGCATGATCAAGTCGGCCCCCAATTTGAGTTCTCCAAACTGCAAGATGCCATCACCATTGACGTCTGAAACGTCGACCAGCGCACTGTCGACTCGTGCCCACTGCGCAAGCCAATGCGGCAAATCCGCAATGGGACTGCCCACCAAATTGTTCATGACTTCGAATTTGACAAGCACTGCCAAAGCCGGAGCGCTGAGATACAAAATGGCAATGAAAAACAAAGACCATGCAACCGACGACCTGGCCTCAGACTCATTGGCCACAGTGTAGAAGCGAGTCAATAGGTGCGGCAACCCTGCCGTGCCCAACATCAAACAAAAAATCAGTGCCACAAAGTTGATGCGTGACTGATTGAAAATTTCTTTCTCTTGAACACTTCCGTCGGGGTCACCTTGAAAAGGCTGGCTGTGCAAAGGCATGCCACCCAAGGGCTTGGCGCGTTCTAAATTTTCCAACATGGCTTTTTGCCAAAGCTCACGCGCCGCTGCTTCGTTTTTTGGAAGGGCCAAGAGCTCGCGTCTGGCCAGTGCAATGACCGAGAAGTCCGCATTGTTGAGCTTCAAGTCAGTCACTCTTTTTTCAAGCACTTGCCTCTCATTTTCTAAAGACAACGCTACATTTTGCAAGCGGGCCTTGAAAGCCTCGGCCCGATGAAGGTAGATTTTCCTGACCGCCACCTCTTTGGGATCCGCGATCAATTTCTGCTCCAGCTCTGCAATTTTGGTCAACTGAGAACCATAGGCCACCGGCGCCCAAGGCGTACCGAGTTGTTTGTACGCCAACCAAGATACAGGGATTAAGAAAGCAATGAGCAAAATGATGTACTGGGCAACTTGAGTCCAAGTGATGGCGCGCATGCCGCCCAAAAATGAGCATAGCAACACACCACCGAGTCCCAACAAAATTCCAATTTCAAACTGAACGCCCGTCAAGCGTGAGGCGATCAACCCGATGCCATAGATCTGAGCCACGACATAAGTGAATGAACACAAAATAGCCGACCATGCCGCAATCAAACGCGGCCATCTGCCGCCATATCTTTGGCTGAAAAAATCTGGCAATGTGTACAAATTGAGAGCTCGCAATTGCGGCGCAATGAGCAAAGCCACCAAACAAAAGCCACCGGTCCAACCCATGACGTAGGCCAAGCCTCCTGCTTGACCGCCACTGCCAGAGTAGCCTTGCAAGTAAAGTGCACCGGCCAAGCTAATGAATGAGGCCGCGCTCATCCAATCGGCCGCAGTGGCCATGCCGTTGTAGAAAGCAGGAATACGGCGACCCGCAACATAGTATTCCTCGGCCAGGGTGGTGCGCGCTGTGACCCCAATCAAGGCATAAATCATGACGGTTGAAAACAAGAACACAGGTCCAATGAGGTTGCGTGAAAGACCCTCGTGCTCAGCCCATCCCATCAGGCCCAAAAAGCCAAGCAACACCACCACAAACAACAGCACATTGCGATGCAGGCGCCGCTGATAGGCGGCGTGTTGCTGCTGAAAGGGCTTGCCTAAATTCAATCCACTTTTCCTAGCTGCGTCCAGGTTTCAACAACGGTGTCGGGATTCAATGAAATAGAGCTGATGCCTTGCGCCATGAGCCAGCGCGCAAAATCTGGATGGTCGCTGGGCCCTTGGCCGCAAATGCCCACATACTTGCCTTGGCTCAAACAAGCCTTGATGGCTTGAGAAATGAGCGTCTGCACGGCCAAATCTCTTTCATCAAAATCGGCCGCCAACAACTCCAATCCGGAATCACGGTCCAAGCCCAAGGTGAGTTGCGTCAAGTCGTTGGAGCCGATTGAAAATCCATCAAAAAATTCAAGGAACTGATCAGCCAAAATGGCATTGCTAGGCACCTCGCACATCATGATGATTTTCAAATCGTCCTGACCTCTTTGGAGTCCATGTTTGGCCAGCAATTGGGTCACGCGTTCGGCTTGCCCTAAAGTTCGAACAAAGGGCACCATGACTTGAACATTGGTCAGCCCCATCTCACCCCGCACACGCTTGATGGCTTCGCACTCCATGGCAAAGGCCTCGCCAAAATCTGCGCTGATGTAGCGCGCAGCACCGCGAAATCCCAACATGGGGTTTTCTTCTTCAGGTTCGTATCGACTGCCGCCAATCAACTTGCGGTATTCGTTGCTCTTGAAATCGGACAAACGAACGATCACGGGTTTGGGCCAAAATGCCGCCGCAATACAGGCCACACCTTCAGTGACTTTGTCCACATAAAAGGCTTTAGGAGAGGCATGGCCCCGGGCCACTGACTCAACTGCCTTTTTCAAATCGGCATCAATGTTGGGGTAGTCCAAGATGGCTTTGGGGTGCACGCCAATGTTGTTGTTGATGATGAACTCAAGTCTGGCCAAACCCACACCTTGGTTGGGCAACTGCGCGAAATCAAAGGCCAATTGCGGATTGCCCACGTTCATCATGATTTTGGTGGCAATCTCGGGCATGGTGCCGCGCGTGACTTCCGTGATCTCGGTTTCCAACAAGCCATCGTAAATGCGGCCCGTATCGCCCTCAGCACAACTGACCGTCACCAAGGTGCCGTCCTTCAATTGTTCCGTGGCATTGCCGCAGCCCACCACAGCCGGTATGCCTAGCTCTCGGGCAATGATGGCGGCATGGCATGTGCGCCCGCCTCGGTTGGTCACGATGGCACTGGCGCGTTTCATGACAGGTTCCCAATTGGGGTCGGTCATGTCAGTCACCAAGACATCGCCTGCTTGCACTTGATCCATCTCTGAAATGCTGTGCACCAGCCGAACCGGCCCAGTTCCAATTTTTTGACCAATGGCCCGGCCTTCCGCCAACACAAGGCCCTTGCCTTTCAGTTTGTAACGCAACTCCGCTGTGCCCTTTGATTGGCTTTTGACTGTTTCGGGCCGAGCTTGCAAGATGTACAAATGGCCATCGGTACCGTCCTTGCCCCACTCAATGTCCATCGGGCGGCCGTAGTGCTTTTCAATCACCAATGCGTATTGGGCCAGTTGTGCAATGTCGGTATCGGTCAGTGAATAGCGATTGCGCAATTCCATGGGCACATCGATGGTGTTCACCAATTTTTGTGTAGCTGCTTTTTCTTGAGGTGTGGAGAACACCATTTGAATGAGTTTAGAGCCCAAATTACGGCGAATGATGGCGCTCTTGCCCGCTGCCAGCATGGGTTTGTGCACATAAAACTCGTCGGGATTGACGGCACCTTGCACCACGGTTTCCCCCAAGCCGTAGCTGGAGGTGATGAACACCACATCTTCAAATCCTGTTTCGGTGTCAATGGTGAACATGACACCGGCAGCGCCCAAATCAGACCGAACCATGCGCTGAACGCCTGCAGACAATGCGACATCGGCATGTGCAAAACCTTTGTGCACTCGGTAACTGATGGCTCTGTCGTTGTACAAAGAAGCAAACACCTCTTTCATCTTGTGCAACACATCTTCAATGCCCTGCACATTGAGGAATGTTTCTTGTTGGCCTGCAAAAGATGCGTCAGGCAAGTCCTCGGCTGTGGCTGAGGATCTCACTGCGAAAGTAGCCAGGGCATTGGCTGCGCTCAACTGTGCAAATTGAGTTCGGATGGCTGCCTCCAAATTTGCGGGGAATGGTTGGGCTTCAACCAACGCCCGAATCTCGGCACCCACCGTGGCCAAGGCCCGAACGTCTTCAACGTCCAAAGCGTCCAGCTTTTGATTGATCCGATCGACCAAGCCGTCATGCTTTAAAAATTCCCTGAACGCATGCGCTGTGGTTGCAAAACCGGTGGGCACTCTCACGCCCTGGGGCAATTGCGAAATCATCTCACCAAGGCTGGCGTTTTTACCGCCAACCGACTCCACATCGCTCATTCGCAAAAGTTCAAAAGGAACGACCAAGGCGTCCTGAGCAAATCGTTGAGACATACAAACTCCAAAGTTAAAAATCTGGTTTCCATGTCCCCACTCAGGCTGGCCATCTTTGTTATTTTGAGATGTGATTCCAGCGCAGCAGCAGGCATTGGATAATGGGTGTCATTTTAGGACCCAACGCGTTCTAAATTTGGCCCCATTCAGCAATCTCACCCACAGAACCATGTCACAAAGAACTGTATTTTTTATCTCTGACGGCACCGGCATCACAGCCGAGACCTTTGGCAACGCCATTCTGGCCCAGTTTGAGATGAAAACCAGGCACATCAGACTGCCCTTTGTAGACAATGAAGACAAGGCACATCAGGCGGTTCGACAAATCAATCACACGGCTGAAATCGAAAATACCAAGCCCATCGTCTTCACAACGCTGGTCAACATGGAGGTGTTGCAAGTCATCAAAGATGGCTGCAAAGGCATGCTGCTTGACATGTTCGGAACCTTTGTGAATCCCCTAGAGGAGGAGCTGGGTGTCAAATCTCACCATCGTGTCGGTCGGTTTTCTGATGTAAGCAAGAGCAAGGAATACCACGACCGAATTGAGGCCATCAACTATTCTTTGGCCCACGATGATGGTCAGTCCAACCGAGATTTGGCCATGTCGGAGGTGATTTTGGTGGGGGTAAGCCGAAGTGGCAAAACGCCTACCAGCCTTTATCTGGCCATGCAGCATGGCCTGAAGGCGGCCAACTACCCCCTGATTCCAGAAGACTTTGAAAGAAAACAGCTTCCCCCTGCCCTCACGCCTCACTTGAAGAAAATCTTCGGCCTCACGATTCACCCAGAGAGACTTTCAGAAATCAGGTCAGAGCGGCGGCCCAATTCCAAATACGCCAGTTTGGAAAATTGCCGACACGAAGTGGCCGAGGCCGAGGCCATGATGCGTCGATCAGGCATTCGCTGGCTGTCCACCACCAGCAAATCGATCGAAGAAATTGCAACCACCATATTGCAAGAAATCAAACCCGATCGTTTGATCTACTGAGCAAATTGACGGGGCCACCAGCAGCTTAAAGCAGTGTATCGGCCAGCCTTTGGGCGCAGCTCTGAGCCAAGGCCAAGTCTTTGGCCTCCACCATCACTCGCACCAAGGGCTCGGTGCCACTGGCTCGAATTAAGACGCGGCCCGAACCCTTCAGCTCGGCATTGACTTCTTGGGTGACCTGGGCCATGCGCGGATTCTCTTGCCAGTTTTGATCTTTGCGCAATCGCACATTCAGCAGAACCTGAGGAAACAGAACAAGGTCTTGCAACAGTTCTGCCATGGTTTGACCCGTGGCAACACAAGCCTGAAGCACTTGCAGCGCACTGATCAGGCCGTCACCGGTGGTGTGCTTGTCCAGTGCCAAAAGATGGCCAGAACCTTCTCCGCCTAAAAGCCAGTTTTTCTCTTGCAGAACTTCTAAAACATAACGGTCGCCCACCTTGCTGCGAACAAATTCTATGTTTTTGGTTTTAAAGGCCAGCTCTACAGCCATGTTGGTCATGAGGGTACCTACGACGCCTGGCACCACCTCATCACGGGCCAAGCGGTCAGTCACCATCAAGTACAGAAGCTCATCGCCGTTGTACAAGCGTCCGCTTTTGTCTACCAATTGCAACCTGTCCGCATCGCCGTCCAAAGCAATACCGTAGTCTGCCTGGTGCAATTGAACGGCGGCCACCAAGGCCTCAGGGTGTGTGGCACCCACTTCTTTGTTGATGTTCAAGCCATCGGGTGAACAGCCAATGGCCACCACATCGGCGCCCAATTCGTGAAACACTTTGGGCGCAATTTGATAGGCGGCGCCATGGGCTGCATCCACCACAATTTTCATGCCCTTGAGGGTAAAGTCGTGGCTGAAAGTGCTTTTGCAGAACTCGATGTATCGGCCTGCGGCATCGTCCAAGCGCTTGGCTTTGCCCAATTCAGCGGACGACACCCAAACGGGCGGTTCGTCGATCAACTGCTCGACAGAAGACTCCCATTCATCGCTGAGTTTGGTGCCTTTGGCGCTGAAAAATTTGATGCCATTGTCGTCATAGGGGTTGTGACTTGCGCTGATCACCACCCCCAAAGAAGCGCGCTGTGAACGTGTGAGATAGGCCACGGCAGGCGTAGGCAATGGCCCTAAAAGGACCACATCAACGCCCGCAGAGTTGAAGCCCGATTCAAGGGCGCTCTCCAACATGTAGCCCGAAATTCGAGTGTCTTTTCCAATCAAAACCACGGGGTGCGGTTCGGACTTTCTGAGAACACGGCCCACAGCGTGCGCCAAGCGCATGATGAAATCGGGGGTGATGGGCGCATGCCCCACTGTGCCACGAATGCCGTCAGTGCCAAAATATTTTCTAGTCATGCCAATGCTTCTGATGTAATTGTTATGAATTTTATATCTATCTGTCAGGTCAAAAGATGCAAGCTCACGGCTTTTCTATTTCAACCCAAAGTTTGAGCGCTTGAACGGTCTCCAACACGTCGTGTACCCGAACCACAGAGGCGCCATGTTGAACAGCCATCAGAGCTGCCGCCACACTGGCGCCTAAACGTTGGGTGGCATCGGGTAGCATGCCACGAACAGCAGTGATCCGTGCCAGCGATCCTTTGCGAGACCAGCCTGCCAAAAGAGGGTAGCCCAACTCTAGCAATTCATTCTGTCTTTTCAAAAGACTCAGATTTTGCGCGTCATTTTTGCCAAATCCGATACCGGGATCCAACATCAGTCTGGTCGGGGCAATGCCAGTCGCTAAGACCCCCTTGATTTGATCAGCCAAAAAGTGACGAACTTGTGCCAACGCGTCCCCTTCCATGGGCTGCGCTTGCATGCTCAAGGGCTCACGGTGCATGTGCATCAAACAAACACCACAGCTTGGATGCTGGGCAATGACTTGCAGCGCGCCAGGCTGGCGCAGAGCCCAGATGTCGTTGATGATGTCGGCTCCCAAATCTAAGGCCGCTTGCATGACCTCGGGTTTGTAGGTGTCCACTGAAATGGGGACCCGCCACTGAACAGCCTCTTTCAAAAAGGGCAGTACCCGGTTCAATTCGTCCGACAAGCTTACAGGAGCCGCACCGGGGCGGGTAGATTCGCCCCCGACGTCCAAAATGTCGGCCCCATGGGCCAGCAAAATTTGCGCATGCGCCAAGGCTTGAGACAGCGTTGCGTTTTGACCCCCATCCGAAAAAGAGTCGGGCGTGAGGTTGACGATGCCCATGACTTGCGGGCGCTTCAGGTCAATCAGAAAGCGTGAGGTTTGCCAAACAGGGGAGGACATGGGATGCGCAAGGCGAATAGAAACAGGCACGGGGCCGAAGCCCCGCGTGTTTTTAAAATCAAGCCACGTTGGGCTCGGGTTCGGTCTTGACTGCGGGTGTACCACCGCCACCTTCGCTGCCAGAAGGTGGAATGCGAGGTGTCCAGTCTTTGGGCGCAGAAGGCTCACGTCCTGCCATGATGTCGTCAAGTTGGGTCACGTCAATGGTTTCCCACTCCAACAAGGCTTTGGCCATGGCGTGCATTTTGTCGCTGTTCTCTTCAATCAAACGGCGAGCCAAGCTGTACTGCTCATCGATGATGCGCCGCACTTCTGCATCGACCTTTTGCATGGTGGACTCAGACATGTTGGTGGTTTTGGTGACCGATCTGCCTAAGAAAACTTCACCCTCATTTTCGGCATAGACAATGGGGCCTAAAGCAGTGGTCATGCCATAGCGCATGACCATGTCACGGGCAATTTGAGTGGCGCGTTCAAAGTCATTGCTGGCACCGGTGGTCATTTGTTTCATGAACACTTCTTCGGCAATGCGCCCACCAAACAACATGCTGATTTGGTTCAACATGTATTCACTGTCGTAGCTGTAACGATCGCGCTCTGGCAGGCTCATGGTGACGCCCAAGGCACGACCACGGGGAATGATGGTGACCTTGTGCACCGGGTCGCATTTGGGCAGTAGCTTGCCAATGAGCGCATGGCCAGACTCGTGATAAGCCGTGTTGCGACGTTCATCTTCTGGCATGACCATGCTCTTGCGCTCAGGGCCCATGAGAATTTTGTCTTTGGCTTTTTCAAAGTCTTGCATCTCCACAACGCGGGCGTTGCGGCGAGCTGCCATGAGGGCGGCTTCGTT
>Ga0304728_1002663_pt1 | contig 11158 bp, 9 predicted proteins | sample C_130625_MF_Meta_FD_190476 | JGI IMG/M metagenome (GOLD analysis project Ga0304728, IMG submission 190476) | Freshwater microbial communities from Lake Croche, Canada to study carbon cycling - C_130625_MF_MetaG (v2) (version 2) | ecosystem: Environmental > Aquatic > Freshwater > Lake | place... | reverse complement strand
ATTTTAATCCACTGTTGGCACCTTTAGTAAGTTTGAAATCTACGCTGACTTCGAACTTCGTGAATTTATCGACGGTGATGATATCTCCAGCCGCGGCAGATTCTTTACCGCCGGTCGGCTCGGTGTGGAACATGCCGTCCACAATGGACCATCCTGCTTTAGGAAACTCAGGACCTTTGGCTGAGCGCCAGCCTTCGGTGGTTTTTCCATTGAACAGTAATTTCCATCCCGTGGCCTTCTCGGCGTCGGTCAATTCATTATCCCCTGCAAAACCTATGAGTGGGATGAGTGCTGTTAATAAATATTTTTTCATATTTAGAATTTTGTAGGAATTTTAAATCCGGTACGACCTTCGCGTTTAGCAACGAGGTCGCGGTTGGCGGCTTCGGAATTCGCACCCGTGAAGAGTTCAGTTTTGGAATCTTGGGTGAGCGGAGTGCCTAAAGTTAAAGCCGACTCATCTACTTTAATACCATTAACACCCAAGTGATCCTTCAAGCGGCCGTAGGCTTCGGAAAGTCCGGAGCTTGATTTAATCGCCTCAGTGATTTCGCCGCTATTTTTCTTCGCACCGAGGCGGTATGAAATATTGGCGGCGTGGACTAAGCTGGTAGAAATATGGCACTCATGTAATGGGGCATGAATATCCGAGTTAGAGCCGGCGCGAATACATTCAAACCAGTTAGCATGGTGGCCAGACGCGCCGCCTGACATATCGACTTGGCTAGCTTCTTTGCCGTATGATTTGATAACAGCACCTGAGGCATCGTAGGCTTTGGCAGAGTGGTAATCTGGGACGATGATGGTGGCGTTTTCACACTCAATGACGATCCCGATGGAGGCCTTGCTCCATTTATGAATTTTATCCATAGGTCCTTCCATTTTTCCGTCAGAAGAGAGTCCACGAACTTCAGCAATCAGAGGTGCGGATGCGTAGTTGTAGAAAGCCAAGAAGTTATTCGGAGTTTCGCCGCAATCGTTATAAGCTAAGCGACCGCCGATAGACATTACTTCAGGGGCGACTTCGTGAGTATTGAGGAACCAACGAGCGATATCAATTTCGTGGATGGCTTGATTGCACATGTCGCCACCACCGTAATTCCAGAACCAATGCCAATCGTAGTGAACTGATCCAAAACTCTTAGTTTCGTTTACTGGATCTGTTTGATTTCCACGAATGGATTCTTGGACATCGGCTGGGCCGTTCCACAAATCATAATCAATATTGGCTGGAATAGGATTCTTCTTCGCAGGTCCGATAGATTTACGACGTTTGTAACAAAGTGCACGGGCGACTTTTACTTTTCCATATACACCAGCGTGTACGTCTTTGACTGCGGCACGAATGCCAACGCCTGATCGGCTCTGTGTGCCTGCTTGAATAACTAATTTATTAAAATAATTTCCGGCCGCTACCATTTGCTGACCTTCGAAGATATTGTGAGAAAGAGGTTTCTCGATGTAGAGGTGTTTGCCTGCTTGAAGGGTCCAGATTCCTTGAATGGCGTGTTGGTGATTGGGGCTCGCGATGGAGACGGCATCAATATTTTTATCTTCGAGCATCTTGCGGATGTCGGTGTAGCCCACTGCACCTGGGCAATCGATGAGACCTTTAGCGAGGACATCGGAGTCAACATCGCAAAGTGCGACGATGCGAACACCAGGCACTTTCTTAATTTCTTTAATATGTTCGAGGCCACGGCTGCGGAAGCCGACGACGGCAACTCGAATTTCGCTGTTCGCGCCTGAGACTTGAGCAAAACTGCGAGCACTTAATCCAGCCACGGTGGCAACTAGTGCGGTACTCTTAATGAATGAACGACGATTGAGGGGTGACATAAAATAGGGGTAGTTCCGAGAATAGTGAGATTACAAAACAGTCGAGAAAGTTCCTTTAAAAGTGAATAAAATCTCAAAAAGCCGGCTGATTTTTTCACTTATCCCTTATGTGACAGGCCTTTGAGCCAGGTAATCCAGCCTGCGGGCAAACTACGTGCAAGTGCACCGCGTATAATCGTATCTAGATAAAGTTTGGCGGGAAGGTGTGGTCCGGTGGGATCGATCACCTTGAAGGCATCGCATTCAAACGGGCAGTCTTCGACGCCAGCCTCTAAGACCGTGATGGTGGTACGGCGATAGCCTGGACCCTCAGCGGTGGATAATCTTACCCAGTCGTCTGCAGTGAGTTCATAGATGCATCCCCAGACGCCGGGTGACTGCTCATCATCGATGATATCAGCTGATCCGCCTCCCCAGGTGGTGCTCGGGTGAGTAAAGGCTAGACGATGTTTTGGCAGAAAAGCTTTGCAGCGATACTGGTGGCCCGGGCAACGACGCTCCATTTGACTGCTGTCGAGATTTGAACCGTAGGCGAAGTAGTACCGACTCATAGTAAAGGAGGGTTATACTAGTTTGCTATTCACTGCCTTGGCAAGGAAGGGAACTAATATTTCACTGAAAATGATAAATAAAATGAACGCGGTTGAGCGGGAAACCCTAGGCTGGCGGGCGGCGCCGTTTCATTAAAGACATTCTCAATGCGTAGTGATAATTCTTGGCTAGTTTTATAATGGTAGACCAGCCAAGTGCGCCAGTAAGTGCCATTGGGTGATTTGACGACGGCGTAGCTACTAGGGTCGTAATCAATTCTGTTCGCAATATGATTTACCGATAAGCCGTAAGTCCATGCAGTTGTCGGATTCATTTCTGCGCCGAGAGTAAAAATGAGATCGGGTCGACGGATCAGGCTATCTTGGGTGGCGAAATCTTTCGTGCTTAAATAAGTACCCGTCCCGAAAAGTTTAAGCGTGCTTGTGATTTGCGATTGTACACCGAACTCCACACCGCGGCTTCGTGCCTCGTTAATATTATAAGCAGGGTAGGGGTAAACGTAATCAAAACTGATTAAGTCTGTTAAGTGATTTTCAAATAGCACCAGCGTCCAGCTGAGATCTTTTCCGTTCTCATAGCGTAAACCCAATTCTTTTCCGTAATTGGTTTCAGGTCGTAACGCCGCCCCGCCCACCGTTCCACCTGCGAGATCATTTGCACTGGGCGTGTGATAGGCGGTCGCGAGTTTAGCATGGGCACTTAACTCTTTGCTTAGGGAGCGTCGGTAATTGATATCCCATGAAAAGTGTTTTTGAAAATCAGAAAAAGTATCTTCACGTAGGGTTACTTTTAATTGGTCATGTGCGCTCATTTTCCAATCCGCCCGAGTCCACAAACCGAGCGACTCCATGGTGTCGACCCAAGTTTTTGGAGTACTCTCAACTTGGTCGAAGTGATTATTTTCATAACTCACTCCGAGGCCGAGGTTTAATTGAGCATCTACTTTTTGATCCACATAGGCGGTGAATTCATCACGTTTGATTTTATAACTGTAATCCGTCGCGAAGGTATAACTCTTGGTCGATGTTTCGTTGTGCGACCAAAATGCAGCAGCTTGTGTAGAATCGTCACGGAAAAATATCCCTGGAGAGATCAGCCAGCCGTGGTCGTTTTGCCAATCGTCAGGAGTCGGTGCGACATCGGTTCCGGGTAGACGTGCACGACTGGTGTCCGCTGATCCCAGTATATCAAAATTAATTTTATCCGAAATTTTCCAGACTGATTTAAATAATAAGTTAGAAGCGTCGCGCGAACTATTGTCCCTCCAGCCTTTGTCGTGCGATGTTGTAAATGTTAAGGTATTACCTTGTGTGGCGGGCTCAGTGCCTTGGGCATTATTATTTGTGACTGTGATCCCCAGCGAAACATAATCGTAGGATCCTATTTCGAAGTTAGAATGAATGCTGCTGGGTTCTGTAAGTGGTTGGGGCAGTCGACAGTCGATGACTCCGCCCAGCGCGTTGGCGCCGTAGAGTGACGATGAAGGGCCGCGCAAGATTTCTACCGAGGAGAGTCCGAAGGTGCGGTATCGACCGATTTCATAATTTCCTGAGAACCCTTCCGAGAGTCGTCGTCCATCAAGCAGGAATGCGGTGTGAGCTGAATTGGTGCCTCGGAAGAAAACGGACGTCGAAGATCCAATGCCGGATTGTTCGCTCGCGTAAACACCGGGAGTGGCTGAGAGTATATTTGAAAGTGTCCCAAACTGTGAGAGGGAACTGTCTTGGGGATTAAATTTGGTGACTGAGGGTGAGGCTTCGCTCAGTAGAGTCGGGCGGCGGGTCTCGACTACAATAGTCTCAGGCAATTCTACCACTTCCTGTTTAGTTTCGTAGAGTTGTATCTGTAGTTCGGCCGGGGGTGGGCTGGCTTGTGCTAAGAATATGGCTAAAACGGCTATCATGTCCTGTCAGACTTTATTTTAGGCTAATAAAATCAAACTAAAAGGGCTGGATGAATTTAGATAATCTGTCATATACCCCGTATGGCTTCGAAGACTACCAAACATCCAGACGATGGATCTGTGAAGCAGTTTTCTGTTTTCGTAGAGAATAAAGTCGGTCGTCTGAATGAGTTAGTAGAATCTTTCGGCAAAGCAGACATCCACATCATGGCGCTTTGTTTGGTTGATACCACCGACTCAACCATCATCAGAATCATCGTCGATTATCCTGAAAAAGCGGAAGAGGTTTTAATTGAACACCGTTTTGCTTACGATGCCGTTCCCGTTGTCGCGATTGAATTACAATCCGAGTCACAATTAAAAGATGTGACCAGTTTTTTACTGAGCGCAGAAATTAATATTTATTACGTCTACCCGTTTTTATTCCGACCCAATGGACGTTACGGTTTAGTGCTTCGTACCGAGGCTCAAGACTTAGCTGCATCCGTTTTACAAACTCACGGCATTCGCGTGATTGGTCGCGGTGATGTTGCGAGATAGTAAAAATTTAGGGGACAAGGGGACAGGGTGACAAGTGGGCAGGGGGAGATGATAGAGCGCGGCGCAGTCGCGCCCCTACTCATTAAATCGAGTTCAGGAAATCCAACAGTTGTTGTTTCTGATTTTTATTGAGTCGATTGAAGCGATCGCGGGATATTTTAGCTTCGCCGTCGTGTGCTTTAATCGCGTCTTCGATAGTCATTGCAGTGCCGTCGTGTAAGTAAGGTGCACTGTATTTTAGGCCCCAGAGTGGTGAGGTACGCATTTCTGTTTTGTTTGCTGTGCCTTGTACGATTCCGTCACTCAATGTGCCCATGTTGTGCAAGAGTAAGTCCGAGTAGAGTTTTACTTCCTTGTTTCGTAATGCGATGTAGGGGCTCTTTGCATCGGTCATCATGGATGGCGTGTGACAGAGCGCGCAGCCGAGATTTACGAAAACATTTTTACCAGCAGCGGCATTAGGTAGGAGAGGTCCGCTGGGAGGTGCCCCCAAAAGGGTCATATAATCAGCCACTTTATCGACGTCGCTTTTGCCGGTGGTTGGATCTACTTGGTCTTCGGGGTCAGCTACTGTGTCGAATTGGGCTAATTTAGCTGTGTCACCATTAGGTGGATTCTCATAAGGAAAAAAGCGATTCGTGATACCCATTTCATTAAGGTAAGCATCGGCAGCGAAAGCTAAGATGGTAGCTTGTTGTGCCTTCCACCCAAATTTTCCAACCATCGTTTTACCTGAGACGATATCGGTCACCATCGACGCGCGACCTTTAACGCCATCACCAGGAGTGCGACGTGCATTATCTAAGATTGCTCTATCGGGTATAGCCTCGATGAGTCCTAAGCCGAAGAGCGGAGTAGAGTTACGGAAGGAAGTATGATTAGCTTCGGGTGGTACGCTTTCTGCGACGGCTGGATCAATGGCGTGATCTTGTAGAAGGGTGCCACCTAAGGATTCAAGTCCGTCGAAAGTTCCATTAGAAATACTGGCAAAGCGTGTGACGTTTACTGAACTACTTCCACCGGTTACAGGACTCGAGTGGCAGGAGACGCAGGAGTCGCGATTGAAAATAGGACCAAGTCCACCGGCAACCGTTTCCGATGTTTCGAAATCATCTTTGCCATCTGTAAAGGCTGCGAGTTGTGCAGCGGTTAAACCAGGAAGAGGATCGCCGATTTGACCCTTAACCTGATTGGGGAGCATTGGATTATGTTTGTGCGTATTCTGATGTCGAATCGCTGGCTTCATCACGCCTACACTGGGACCCATATCATTCGGCCCTTTGTCGGCTCTTAAACTATCGGTGGGATTGATTACAATTACCACTGCGAGATAGATTAAGTTTCTCATGTGTAGGTGTTTTAATAGTAAACCCCCTCATTATAAGGAAGTTTCGGCGTGATTCATAAATAATTAAAAATAAAAATCAGGACGGTCTGGGTTGTCACTTGACCTCATCCACGGGTCGATTTACTGATTGAGTCCGTTCAATTGTGAGCGGACCTGGAGAGGTGGCTGAGTGGCCTAAAGCGCCCGTTTGCTAAATGGGTGTACCCCAAAAGGGTACCGTGAGTTCGAATCTCATCCTCTCCGCCACTTTAATCAAGTTTAGGGGACACGTGGGCAAGGTGACATGGGGACACGGGGACATGCGAGGCTGGACTTTGACTAATACAGTACCTAGGTAGTTTCTGTGAGTTTATTAAATCTTAAGTTTAAGTCATTCATCGTTATAGGAATTGTTTTATGCCTGGGAATGATAGGCTACTTCAGTTTTATTAAGAAATCTAAACCCGAGTCCGTAAAAACGGAAATTGTGGTTAGTTCATCCACATCAATCTTACCAGCATTTGAAACTAAATCGCCTACAGTTTATAAGGAAAATTTGGAACAACAGGCTCAGCTAAAAACTTTAGAATTTAAACTCGGTGAAGTGCGTGAAAAGTACAAAAAACTTTTACAGCTTCGTTCGGCCATTGAGGGACATATTCAATTAAGGCAGGCTTTGCTGAAGCCAGCAAACGATCGAGTCGCCCATCTACAAGGTCTTCAAAAAGAGGGTGCGATGAATGATCAAGACATCGAATTAGCAGGCTCTCAAGTAGTCTCCATTGAGACTTCGATTCAAAAAGCTCTAAGAGATAAGGAAAAAGTATCTAAACTTATTTCTGATCAAGAAATTGAAGTATCTAAAGCCGAGGCTGAATTAAATAAACTGAAGTCTCTTTAATTTTTTAGTGAGGCCATATCGATGACGAAGCGATACTTCACATCCTGCTTGAGCATACGTTCCCAGGCTTCATTGATTTTTTGTATGGGTATGAGTTCAATATCGGAAACAATTTTATGTTCGGCACAGAAATTGAGCATCTCTTGAGTTTCAGCGATGCCTCCAATACATGATCCCGCGAGGTTTTTACGTGGTAGGATTAAGCTGAACGCGGAAAGGGATAAGGGTTTCTCGGGTACTCCTACTAACGTCAGTGTGCCATCAAGTTTAATTAAATTCATGTACGCATTGATATCATGTAGTGCCGAAACGCAGTCTAAGATGAAATCAAAACTATTGGCATGTTTAGCCATGGCTTGAGGATCAGTAGATAGGACCACTTCATGTGCGCCTAAACGTAATCCATCTGCCACTTTGTTTGGAGAGGTGGTGAAGAGTACCACGTGTGCGCCGAAGGCGCGTGCGAATTTAACGCCCATGTGTCCCAGTCCACCTAAACCGACAATTCCCACTTTTTTACCCGCCGACACCTTCCAATGTTTAAGCGGTGAATAGGTTGTGATGCCTGCGCAAAGGAGTGGGGCGGTCGCAGCTAAATCAAGTCCGGCAGGAACTTTTAAAACAAAGGATTCGTCGACCACGATGTGCGATGAATAGCCACCAAAAGTATGTCCGCCTAAATGTTTATCCGCGCCGTTATAGGTAAACGTAGGGAAGCTAGTACAATATTGTTCGAGTCCTGATTGGCAGTGACTACAGGTGCGACAGGAATCCACCATACAACCCACGGCACTCGTATCTCCGACTTTAAGTTTGGTAACCTTGTTTCCCACTTTGGTGACCCGTCCGACGATTTCATGTCCAGGAACGCAGGGATATACGGTACCCGGCCATTCGCTGCGGGCTTGGTGGATGTCGGAGTGACAAACCCCGCAGTATAAAATTTCCATTTCAACATCGGTGGGGCCCGCCTCGCGACGGTTGATATTTAAAGGCGCTAAAGAGTTTTTAGCGGCGGTGGTACCAAATGCTTTAATAGAGAAAGAGTTCATAATGACCGTAACGATACGGCACTATGAACAAATCTCAAGTCTTGGTGCGAGTTTACTCGGGTGAGTAGATTTGCCATTCGGCAATACCCGCTGGTCCGAGTTCCCGTTTTACATAGAGTCTGATTTTTTGAACTTTTATTTCGGGAAATTTGACTTGGTGGCCGTGTCCATTGGTTTGTACCGCTAACAACTGGGTCCAGCCTTTATCGGTCTCAATTTCAACTCGAATGTCTTGTTTGTAGCGTGGCCAGCGATCGGGTTCGTCGACTGCGAGCGCGTGGATCAGCGTAGGTTTCCCTAAGTCATATTCTAAATAAGCATTTTTATCATTCGCACCAGCTTCCCAATATTGTGCGGCATCACCATCTTGTGCTGCGGCTACGGGATTTTTGGGCGACTCGCTGGTGGCAATCAACTTTTTGTTAAACGAAGCGATAGGCTCAACGACAGGCTCTTCCGCGACTTCAAGTTTGATTACGGTAGCGACGCTATCTGGCGCTTCTTTGGGGAGATAAATAATCGTACCGGTGGCATCTTGTGTCGTCTTGAGTTCTTTGGTTGGATCAACGATTAATTTTGTACTCTTAATTTTGCTATGGAGCGGTAGACGTAATTCACCGTTCGCTGGCCAATTAAAGACATGCAAATAAATAATTTCATTTTTACGGGTCGCTGCACCCCAAGTAAGGAAGGGGAAGGGTCCAGCCTTAGTTCCGTAAATAGATTCGCCATTCACTTTGAGCCACTGTCCGACGTCATTAAGTCGTTTGACACTCTCAGCTGGAATTTCTCCTTCAGCGGTTGGTCCAACGTTGAGCAGGAAGTTACCGCCCTTAGCGCAAATAGTAATTAATTTTTGAATGAGTTCGGAGGATGATTTCCAGTTCTGGTCAGCAGCATTATAGCCCCAGTGTTTATTCATCGTCATACAGGTTTCCCAGTCGCCTTTTAATCCAGTCGATGGCACAAACTGCTCAGGAGTTGCGTAGTCGCCGTAACCACCACCAAGGCGTAAGTTGGTGAGGATATTAGGACGAATTTCTTTTAAGATTTTAGCAATCGGCTCAGCTCTGGGCTTATACATGTGAATCGGCGTATCCCACCAAAGAATGTCGATCGGGTAGTTGGTAAGAATTTCACGTATTTGTGGTACGGCAGTTTTTTCGAGGTATGAATCAAAAGATCCTTTTTGTGCATCGTCCCAGCCTTCTCCTTCTTTAAAGGCTTTAATCGCACCGCCACGGTTATTCCAATCTTGGGCATGCGAATAATAAAAACCGATTTTCATATCTTGTTCGTGCGCCGCTTTAACGAGTGGTCCTAAGAGATCTTTGCCGTAAGCAGCAGCATCGACGACATTCCACTTGCTTGCTTTGGATGGAAAAAGGGCAAAACCGTCGTGGTGCTTCGAGGTGATTACCATGTAACGCATGCCAGCGTCTTTCGCAATTTTCACCCATTGGTCGGGATTATATTTAACAGGATTAAATTTTTTCGCGTAGGCCTGATATTCGGCGGTCGACATCTTGGTGTTCCACATGATCCATTCACCGTAGTTGTCTTGATCGCCGTATTTGCCCGCAGGGACGGCATAAACGCCCCAGTGGATAAACAAGCCGAACTTCGCTTCGCGCCACCAAGCTAAACGTGTATCCCGTTCGGCGGGTGTTTCTGGAGCGACAGAATTGGTGCCACTCATATCAACCGTGACCCCTTCGTCGGCTCCAGTTGCAGTTTTTGCCTTTAACTGAGGATTCAAAATTAAACTAAGAATTAATATCCAGAATGCTTTTTTCATGGGGTAGTGGGGATGTTTTTAAATTAGTTACTATGCAGTGATTGTCACTCACTTTGATTTAAATGAGTTAATTTGATTTCAGTTAATATAAATGGGACTTTTCTCGATATTGCGTGAGGTTGTTTTGAGAGGTTATGAAAACGAACGATGACAATGTGATGAAATCTAATTCACGGGTTGTCTAGTTGCACCCTAGGCTTCGGGGATGGGGTAGGCACGGGTCTAAGCCGTCATTGGCAAGATTTTCGGTAAATTTTCCCGATTTACTTGAGGCAATGTGAAAATTCCTAAAAATAAATCCTGCAATTTATTTTTTATATCTAATTATAAAGAAAATATAAAATACCGATGAGACACATGTCCGCCCGTTTTTTATTCATCGCTGGCGCCGTCGCGGTACTGCCGATATCATCCCAGGCAGCGACCATCAATCAAAGTGCAACCGCGTTGTCTTTGGTTCCTAATCAAGATTTCAATTATCCTTCATTTTTAACTTTTAACAACTCCTGGGGTACACTCAACCGGGTGACTTTACGTGTAGATTCGGTGAGCGTTGCTGGAAGTTTAATTTTTGACCAAGGTGGAGTGGGTAGTTCGACGATTCAAAGTATCGAGTCGAAGCTTTATGTTTACCAAGGCGATTCCCAGTCCGGTATTTTATATAATGGTTTGTCCGCTGACTTAGTTTCTGCGCCCAAAATCCTCTCGGCATCAAATCTCTCACTGCCCCTTTCCGTTGAGGAAAATGCTTCTGCTGTTTTTACACTGAGTGATGGACAGTACCTCCTGACTCCATCTTCTCCGCTGACAATTACATTAACGCAGGCCTTCGATATTGCAGATTATTGCGGTAGCGGTTTGGGTTATGCTCCCGAGTTTATATTTAATTTAGAAGTCGGCTTAGCCGGAAGTATTGGAGGCAGTCCCACCTACGACTATTCGGGAGTTTCTTCATTGGCGAATGTGTCGCTGACCTATGATTACACTGCTGTACCTGAACCCTCTACTTATGGTCTTTTCGTTGGCTCTCTTGCACTTGCCGCAGTTGCCCTTCGTCGTAAATCACGGTCATCATCAGTCTGTCTCATAGATAAAAATTAGTCGGTAAATCACTAGGGATTATTTTCTGTAAATCAGATTAATCCTAAAAAAAGTCTGAGGCATCTAAGCGATTGGGGCTTTGCGTCATGATGCCAAAAACTTGGGCATGACTGCATGCAAGATTTCTCTAAAATCTAGTGTTAGA
>Ga0304728_1002662_pt1 | contig 11159 bp, 21 predicted proteins | sample C_130625_MF_Meta_FD_190476 | JGI IMG/M metagenome (GOLD analysis project Ga0304728, IMG submission 190476) | Freshwater microbial communities from Lake Croche, Canada to study carbon cycling - C_130625_MF_MetaG (v2) (version 2) | ecosystem: Environmental > Aquatic > Freshwater > Lake | place... | reverse complement strand
CGAGCAATCAAACTAGTCAACAAAGCCGTCAAAGAATTAACGGGGGGCGCGGTTGACATGAGCGACCTAGCAGACACGGCCAGCTTGTGCGCTGGGTTGGACGAGCTGCAAGAGCTGTTAGAGCTGGCCGATGAATTCACCCCCATGCAAGAGCTGTTAGATGTAGCACAGACAATCGCTTACGACTTGTTAGAAGAAGAGGGTTTTCCAGTCTAACATCTAACAACCCCGCCCTAACAAGGCGGGGTTTGTCTTGTCTAACAAGTACTATCTAACTAGTACTAGAAGACCCTCTAACAAAAAAGTCTAACAATCTAACTGTTAGATGGGGGGTCGCTCTAACAGTTAGATTGTTAGAGGCTCTCTAACCGTTAGGTCTATTAAGGGCCTAACCATTTGCAATTGTTAGACTAACAACTTTTTCTTGTTAGATAACTGTCAATTCCAGCGCCGATCTAACCGTTAGAAAATAAATGAAAAAAGTCTTGCGGACTGATCGAAAAAAGTGCATTCTTTCCCTGTCACCAACAAACACCCCATGACCACCATCCCCCACACCCTGCCAACATCCGATGCCCACAATCTTGAGTTTATCCGCATTTCTGACGACGTTTGCCCTAATAAATGGGTCGAGTGGGAAGTGCGTTTCAATTATCATGGTTTGTCTTGTTCTGGCTATCTTGGCGGTTGTCCGTTCCGCCCGAACCTAATGCACGACGAACAAATCGAATCTTGCGAATCCTAACATCTAACCAAATCTAACATGAAATCAGAAATAAAAGAAATTGCTTTGTGCTTTGTCGTTGCCCTTATGTTCTGCGGCATCGGCGGCCTAATGTGGTCATTCCTTAATGCCGAAACGTCGGCAACGGTTCACAAGATGGAATGGAAAGGAGACCGTTGGCATCTAACAGATGTTCCCGCCCTTCCCAAGACATTGCATACCGCTTATGGTTTTGCTTTTGGCGCGGCAGCGCATGGCAGATCTTGCACCATCATCGTGCCGCATAATCGGTTAGGCTTCGCGAAAGAGGCCCGAGTTCACTGGTGGCAATCTGACATCTAACAACCCCGCCCTAACAAGGCGGGGTTTTCTGTTAGACATATCTAACCGTTAGATCTAACAGTCTAACTGTTAGAGCGGGCGTGCGTCTAACAGTTAGATTGTTAGAGCCTTTCTAACAGTTAGGTCTATTAAGGGAAATATCGTTTGCAATTTGTTAGGTCTATTAAGAGTCTAACCATTTGCAACCGTTAGTCTAACCGTTAGAAAATAAATGAAGAAAAGCATTGACTCGCTAGTCTTTTCTGGTATTCTTTGCCTGTCACTAACTCCCATCAAAACCATGAAAAATGAATTTACCGAATTTACCGAAATTATTAAAGAAGGCGAAATGTCAACAAAGATGCTTGCTTATTCTTTTCTAACAGCTATTGCCGCATTAGTTTGCGGGTCTGTTTTTTTAATTGCATTCTTTCTTTACAAAGCCCAATGAAAGCCAAGCGCAAACCATTAGCTCAAAACTCTCTTGAGTTGCGCAATCTAACAAGGCACCCAATGCCACCACCGACAACCGCTTTTATTGACCGCAAAAGAAAAGCAAAATTGAAGAGAATAAAGGTTGACAACCCCTGATTAAAATATCACACTATCTCCGCCATGAAAAACACATTCCTGCCCGATCCTCCCTCCCTGATTAAAATCGCTTCCAACTATGCCGTCACGTTAGACTTGCGTAAGACTGCTCATGCCAAAGTCTATCTTCTCGCCGCTGGTATATCCTTGAGCGGTTGGCCCCAAGATTGGAGCGCCGAGCGTCTCGCCCTTGCTCTTTTGGCAGAAGAAGGTGAAGACGCTTTTGAAGACCAAAAAATGATTAGGCTGTGGGATAGCTTGACCTCAACCTTTGGACCCGACAAAGAAGACTTTTACTTTCTAACAGAAAGCACCATTTCTCACATCGCTGAAGACTATCTTGAATTGTTGAGCAAGCGCCTGTGAGTAACTGACATGGAAAACAGTTAGACCGTCTCAGGGGTGGGGCGGTCTAACACTTTCTAACAGAATCTAACAGAATCTAACAGTCTAACTGTTAGGCCAGCCTCCCCTCTAACAGTTAGATTGTTAGACTCATTCTAACGGTTAGACCTATTAAGGGATCACGGGTTTGCAATTGTTAGATCTATTAAGGGCAAAATAGTTTGCAATTTCTATTGACAATCCCCGCCAATCTGTCATCTTGTGCTTGCAATGAAACTACTAAAAGCAATTCGCAACGTGATATTCCCACCCCCAGTTCCTAAGTATGGTTCGCGCATCTTTCAACAGCCATCTTGGCTAGAAAAACAGATAGCCGAAGAAATGAGAAAGCGCGCTTATGGATTAGATTGATCTTGACATGCTCACCCAAAACATTAAACTGTCCCCCAATGAAAACTTACTTTGAATTTACTTCCGCAGGAGCTAAAACCGACATATACAAACGCAATCATCCCGATGCATTTGAAAGTTATTTTTCCGCCGTCGAACACCCCGAGCACTGGACTGATGAAGACTTGTTAGAAACCATCTTTGGCATGTGCAATCATGGCTCCCCTACTGAGTGCCCCATCTTTTCTAAGCACCGAGTGCCTTCTTTGTCTGTGGGAGATGCGGTTCAGCTTGGACAAGGAGACGCCATTCGCGTTTATAAATGCGATGACGCTGGCTGGACATTGCTCTAACGCCCAATATCTAACAGCCCCACTCTAACAGGTGGGGCTTTTCTGTTAGCTAACAAAATCTAACTGTTAGACCAGCCCCCGCTCTAACAGTTAGATTGTTAGACTAACCGTTAGGTTCTAATCGTTAGGTCTATTAAGAGCAAAATCGTTTGCAATTGTTAGATCTAACCGTTAGAAAAGAAAAGATGAAAAACAAAAGAAAAGCGTTGACAATCTCGCCCCATCTGGTATCTTGTCCCTGTTGCCGCAAGTGGCGGTGACAACCTCAACCCCCATAGAAAACAGAAACCATGCTTATCATTGCAAAAAACAAAGTCACCGCCGAACAACTGCTTGGCGTCGAAACCCCGCTTGCTACTGAATCGTTCACCCCGATTCCCCATTCCTCGCTAGTCACCATGACTCGCGATGCCATCAATCGCGCTGGCTTGACCGTCACCGAGGAGGAGCATTCGCTTGCGCGTGGTGGCCTGCGTTACTTCGGGGGCTTTGCGCTTAGCGGGCCAGACATTCAAGGCGCGGATCGTCAGATTGTGCTTGGCTTGCGCAACTCGGGCGACAAGTCTTTCGCCGCTTCTATCTGCGTCGGCAATCGAATGCTTGTGTGCGAAAATCTTTGCTTTTCTTCTGATGTCAAGCTCGCCCGCCGCCACACGGCGAACATTTTCAACGACCTTCCCCGTGTGTTGGCCGATGCCGTCGGTCGCGTTGTCAGTCACTGGGCCGATATGGGAAACCGCATTGAGCTTTACAAGCAGTACAAAATTTCCCGCGACCAAGCGGCAAGCCTACTTGTTGATCTTGTCGATACCAAGGCGTTTCCCGCCCGCGACATTTACAGCGCTGTGCAAGAATTTCGCAATCCGCGCCACGAGGAGTTCAAAGGTGGCACGATTTGGACTCTTTACAATTCCATCACTGAAAACCTCAAGGGTGGTGATCTAACAAAGCTGCCCTTCCGCACTATGGTCACGCAGTCCATCTTTGACCGTGTTGCTGGTCATCGCCCCGTGATTGAATCAGTGATTGATCTTGCCGACGCTGGCAATGAAATCGAAACACTAGTTGAAATCATGGCCTAACAAAACCCTAACAGAAGCCCCACCCTAACAAGGTGGGGCTTTTCTGTTAGTATATCTAACAACCTAACCGTTAGTCTAACAACCTAACTGTTAGAGCGGGGGCGCGCCTAACAGTTAGATGGTTAGATTCTGTTAGATTCTGTTAGAGACTTGTTAGAAATCCTGTCAAGCACAAAGCAAGATATGCGCAAGATTTTTTATTCACTTAAATGCCGAAAGTTCTTGCGGTGCTGCGCAAAAAAGCCTATTCTTTCCCCGTCAGCAACACCACCCCACACTATGAACAAAATCGAACGCTTATCCCAACGTACCATATACACCAGCCCCCACTTTTCACTTTGCACGCCTAAAAACGTCATCAAAAATCTGCAAGTCATGCTAACTTTTACGGTAACCTCTCAAGAGCTTGCTACCGTTATCATTAGCCGCCGCGAAGCTGTTTACGTTCTAAGAAAATTCAAGAAAAACGTTGACACCCGTCGTCAAATCGCTTAATCTCTCCCCGACACTAAACAACATGAAAAACACCGTGATTATCACTACCGCCGCCGCCCTATTCTTCGCCCCATATTTCTTTACTCAAATCAAATATCTGATTGACAAGAGAGCAAAAAACAAGCACAATACACGCATGCAAGCCAACCTAGAAAAACTGATCGAATCCACCAAGGGGAAATTTTTCTCCATCACGTTCACCAAGAAAGACGGCTCCGTCCGAATCATGAACGCCAAAGACAAATACGCCCGCCTACTTAAAGGTGGCGACAACAAAGTTGCCGCTTCGGGTTACACGTCATTCGTTGACCGCAATAAAGACAACTGGGCTTGCGCGAAAGCGTCAGGCGTTGTCAACTTCAAATGCGGCAACATCGAAGAAACCTTTTCAGTGTAAGGTGGCTAACAAGGGGGCGGGCCTGAGTGGGCCTGCCCCCAATTCCCCTAACAAAAAATATGACTCACGAAAAATTAGACGAGTTAAGGTTGCTAAAAGCCAACTGTTACGATCTGTTGTTGGAGGCACTTAATAAAGAAAGCAAATGGCAAGTAGAATCTAAACGTAGGGCAGCGGCTTATGAGGAGCATAATGAAATTTACGAGAAAGCAATGGCTCAAATGCTCTGCGAAGTTCCCCTCTGCTAACATCTAACAGCCCCGTCCTAACAAGACGGGGTTTTTGTTAGACCCATCTACTATCTAACTAGTAGTTCTAACAACCTAACTGTTAGGGCGGGGGTCGCTCTAACAGTTAGATTGTTAGATAGCTGTTAGAAAGCTGTTAGATTTTTGTTAGGCTCCAACCGTTAGATTGTTAGGGAAGAATAAACGCAGAAAGTGCTTGACCCGCGCCCCGTTTCAGCTATTCTTTGCCCGTATGCAACTCCTTACCACTAACAACACGAAAATCCGCAAGGGCGAAAAAATTGGTTTTATGTCCTTCGGTCTCCACCTCGCCCCCGCCAACATGTCGGGGACTAACGTATGCTCTCATGCCTCCGCTGGGTGCATTGCCGCCTGCCTCAATACGGCGGGGCGTGGCGCGATGTCGCCCGTTCAAAATGCGCGAATCGCCAAAACTAAATTGTTCTCTTCTGAAACGCAAGTGTTCATGGCTCAACTCAAAAAAGAAATTGCCACCGCCATCAAAAAAGCAATCAAAAAGAATTTCACGCCTTGCTTCCGCTTGAACCTAACAAGCGACCTTCCGTGGGAATCTATCAAAATTGACGGGAAAAGTCTCATGGAAACATTCCCCGACGTTCAGTTTTACGACTACACAAAAAACCCTAGTCGCATGGGAAAGTTTTGCGAACGCTTGCTTCCAAGCAATTATCATCTTACGTTCTCGCGTAGTGAATGCAATGATGTCGTCGTGCAAGCCGTCATGCAATCGGGCGGCAACGTCGCGGCGGTGTTTCGCGGCGCATTGCCTGCTACTTGGAATGGCAAGCGGGTTGTGAATGGTGATGAAACCGATTTGCGCTTTCTTGACCCTCTCAATTCCGTTGTCGGGCTTGTCCAGAAAGGCAAAGCGAAAAAAGACGCTTCGGGATTTGTCATCGCCTAACAAAATGGTCATAGCTTTAATTCTTACCTTGCTTTTGATGTCTCTAACAAAACGGCACCGATGAACATCTTCCGCACAATTCTAACAACTCAACACGGCGATTTTTTGATCCATGCCGCGCATGAGGCGGGCAAAATCCTAGCCATAAGATCCTACCCCATAGAACAAGGAGTTGTTAGGGATGCTCTGGACTATACTCTACAAGACTACGCGGAGCTTATGGTGAAGCTGGAAGCCGTCCTAGAAACCACCCTCTAACATCTAACATCTAACAACAAGCCCCATCTAACAAGGTGGGGCTTCTTTTGTTAGTCTAACAAGAAAACCTAACAATCTAACTGTTAGAGCGGGGGCCTCTCTAACAGTTAGCTATCAGATAGATAACCGTTAGATTTTGTTAGATCATTCCATGCTCCAATCTGTGATGCCAGTCATCAAAAGGGTGTGGAAAAAATCCTCGACTTGCCCATTGAGTCTTGCTCGCGCTTTGTCATCGAAGAACAAACGGTTGCGCTGGCAGTAAGAGCAAGTCCCATGACAGCGGCAAGTCCTATCAAACTTGCGGGAATCATTCTTGCGCGGATAGTCTTTTTTAGTAGAGCGGCTCATTTTTATGAATTTTTAAGTTTTAACGCGAGTTTTCTTGCCCGTTTAGCTGCGGCAAACATGGCGCTGGGCGAATGTCTCAAGCCTTTTAACTCAATCGCAAGTCCATGCTTAATGGCAAGATAGCGATACATTTTAATTTGGTCTGGGGTCTCACATACGACGGTGTCCATGCGAGGAGTATAGTGGAAACAGAGAGCTTGTCAATACCTTTTTCAATCTTTTTAATCTAACGGTCTCTAACAGTTAGATCTAACAACTTTCTAACAGCATCTAACTGTTAGACTGGGGCCGCTCTAACAGTTAGATTGTTAGTCTAACAACTCCCTTATTAAGCGTTCCCTTATTTGCAATTTTCTTATTTGTTATTAAGGGGTTCGGCATTCGTAACGGGCATACGAAAAAAGGCTCGCCTTATTAAGACGAACCTTATTTATAATTGTTTTTTTTTGAAATTGGTGGGCCTACACGGTTACGCTCCGTGTCCGAGAATTTAGAAGATTCTAGTGCTATCTATCACACCCTAAGCCCATTAAAAATTAAGAATGGTGGCAACACCCGCATCTAATCTCGTAATACCGAGAATCTTCAGGGTCCTCTTCATCCTCATCCTCATCGTCATCCTCATCCTCATCGTCCACATCATCGCGGACAAAATCGCCAGCTTCCAAAAAATCAACCACTTCCCGAAGAGTATCGCGAGAATAAAGAGCTTTACCTTCAGAGTCAATCAGCACACACTTGCCAAACACTTGGCACAGCTTGACGGTAACGTCAGTCTCGGCATGCACAAAGTTGTCGCCAACTTGCACCTCATTCTGTTTTGCGTAAAGCGTTTCCAAACGAATCAATTCCTTGCCCCACTCGTTGGCTTGGTAATCGTAGCTATCATATTGTTGGCGGGCTTCTTCCAGCTTTTGTTTAGTAGTCATATTGTATTGTAATTTATGTTGGGGGATTTGTCAATGCTATTCTTCGCAGGATTGTTCTGTTTCATCTTTGAAACCATACTGTTGAGTGCTAACCGCGATGCGACGCATAAAGTCTTCATAAGTAACGCTCGATTCCATTACGAGCTTTCCCTGCTTAATGGCGCGACGTGTGAACTGCATTACATTCGGCGTATTCTGCGAGCCACTGACCTTATTACGCGACCAGTGTTTATCCCAGATTGCGTAGTATTCTTTGAGGATGATGAACTTTTTGAACTGCTGAACGCTAGGCATGTAAAGGAGAGAAGCAAACAAATGGTCTGAGTGATTTGAGCCATAGACGTTTTCGGCAAGGGTTACATCGCGGTGGGCAAGTTGTTTATCTCCGACAATGCCGATTGCGATGCCAAGGCCATTGTTAGAGATGATATAAGTTAGGGGATTCATTTAGATTTGGGAGTAATTTTTACCGTCAAAGGAATACATTTCATTATCCGCTTGTTCCAATTCTTCACCGTCTTCATCAATTGGAATTCCACCATGAATGATGTCGGCGAGATTGACAAAAATATCTGGCTCGCCTGCCGAGGATAGGAATTTGATGTGTGTTTGGTCGATTTTCATGTGTGTTTGGTTGATTTTCATGTCGGGGAAAGATTAGTCTTTAGGGTCGGGGTTGTCAATGATTAAGTGGGGATTGAACCCACTTTTTTTAAGATTAAACAGATTGAAGAACTGCGCGCCCAGCATCAGTGATCTTGCGCAAACCATCAATTTTGATTAGTCCTTTGCGAAGTAGATACATCTCACTGTCACGTTGAATTGCCGTGCGAGATAAGCCAGTGGCAGCACTCAACATAGCCAGTGAGCAATCGCCGCGAAGTTTCAAGATGTTTAGAATCTCGATTTCGGAATTGGTTAGACCACTAGGATTGATTGCAAGCATACCGCACAATTCATTCCAATGTTTCTTGGTGAAGGTCGAGACGTTGTGGCTCTCACAATACATCTCAATTTCTTTTGAGCGTTTAACGGCGCTGCGAGCATTGCCGCGAAGGGTTTGCGCAATCTCATTCACGATGTCGCCATCGAACTTGACCCAATCCAAACGCTTTGCGAGAATCTGCCCCAATTCATTTTCTGTGTAAGGCTTGAAGTCAACAACAGTCATCCGATCCATCAGTGGCGCAAACACTTTGTCTGGCTCGGTAGTAGCAAAGATATAACTCTGCTTTTCAAAGTTGAATTCAAAATGCGAATCATTCCAGTTGAACATCTTGCGGCTTTCCTTTTCAGTGTTAAACACAGTGAGAAATGCCATCGTCAAGTCTTTTGGCAATGCGTGACACTCATCAAAAAGAATGGTAATCTCATTGTCCATGATGACGGGGATGAAAATCTGCTCAAAGAACTGCTGATTGTTCTTGATTGTCGAACAGTTAATCTCAAGCAATGGTTTCTTTAGTTCTTTTGCGTACTGCTTGGCGAATTCTGTCTTGCCGAGCCCTTTTGAACCATTAAACATAAGGAAGGGTGAAACCTTAGTTGATTTATAACCGTCCAAATAAAAGGATAGTTTACGCTTAATCTGATCTTGGCCAATTAGTGTGTCAAACATATGTTTTCGGTGTGTAGTGTTTAGTCTTCAAACGAGGTGATCGCAAATTCAATCTTGGGCTGTTCGTCAGCCTGAGTGACTGGCGACAGGCGAATTGTGGCAGGTTGCTCAACCAAGTCAACACCTAATTGCTTCAACCACAATTTAGATACGCTCACCGTACCGTCTTGTCCAACCAAATTGAGCAGGTCGCTCATCTTGATCTTGGCAAAACTGTTGGAACCAACGGGGCGACCCCTCTTCTTCTCGGCAATGTTATTTTCTCGCATGGGGATACTCTACATGAGCACCCGACCTACGTCAACCTTTTTCTCATTAAAATTCAAAAACTCTAAACGAAAGAAAACAATCAAAAAACAATTAAAAGCAACAAAAAGCAAACAAAAGAGCGCAAAACATGCCAAAACACAACAGTGCAAAAAAGACTGTGCTTTTAGATTCTTGCCATGCTTGCCCTAACAATTCCAACAGAAGAAATTCGTTAGGAGGTTTGCGTCCTGCACTCATTGTTTATTTAGCAAAATATCGTTCGTTATTTGGCCATTTCGCGTTCGCAATTATAATGTGTTATTACGCGCCAAACCATTCGTAATGCAATTCAAACAGTCGTTTGAAATGAATGTTTAAAACGCTGCGATGGGACTCTTGACTTTACTTTTTGCGCTGCCAAACGCACCATTGTTTTGGCGTTGTTTGTGGTGACGACCACGGCGCGGCATCTGGCGCATCATGTCGAGAAACATCTTATTCATTTGTTCGTTCTTGGCTTCGTCAAGAATGGTTGCGTCGATCTCTGGTTGTTCGTTCATGTGTTTGTTTATTTAGGAAAATATCGTTCGTAATTTGGCAAATTGGTAGGGGCGGTGGGGATTGAACCCACGACCAAGAAATTATGAGTCTCCTGCTCTGACCACTGAGCTACACCCCTTTTTTATTTTTGTTTATTTAGTGGAAAATCGTTCGTTATTGTGTAATATATATTTGTAGTGGGTAACTTCCACAATAATCATTAGTTCATCAATTGCAAATACTTGTTTGAATTCTAAACATGACTGTATGGGGTCAGCTCCCAAGAACCAAACACCAGACCTTGATGAAGTGAGGTATCACTGAAAACATACAAACCGTTTCTGTTATTTAGTTAACAAGCATTCGTAATTCGATCAAGGTTGCCGAGTAATATCGCCTTTATATGGAGCCGTAAGACGTTCCAGCGAGGATGAGATCGAATAAAGAATACTAGTTGAGTAAGCGAGGAAGCAAAAAAAGACGCACGTTAAATTTCAAAGTACGATTTATTCTGCTTGATTTTTTGTTGGGTTTTTTGGGGTTAAATCTGTGGCGTCAAGGCGTGCTTGATGACGTTCCCAAACGCCAAGTAGTGCGTCTGCTTTTTGTTTTTCAAACGCTTGTTTGACTTCAATCCACGCTCTATAACTACCCTTCCAGTAGTTGATGAGAGCGGTGAAAAACGTGATACCTGCAAGGAAAATCGCCAGCAATGGCGATACAACGATGCCCAATAGTGTGGTCCAAACGATCAGAAATGCAATCTTCATAGTGAAGTTATTTTGCGCTATTTTTGGCTTTTTGTCAAGGGAAAAGAGGTAGGAATTAGTGGGGGAGAAATTGAGGGAAAACATTCCACTCTCCATTTTCCTCGTTTCTCTCACTCCCCAAATTATGGTTGCTTGTTATGGTTGCTTACTAGTATTAATAAGTACCTTCTTTACCATAGGAGAGGTCTATTTTATCGTGACCGATGGTCACGTTATGAGAGGGTTGTTTGGGGGTCGTTCTGTAGTAGGTTGGGGTAGGAGAAAAGCTGATAGGTACAAGCATTTTGTTCATACTTTCCACCTTGGAAGGCGTCTTATTACTGGAGTGTTTGCAGCCATTTTTAAGCTCCAAAGTCGAGGGAATTTGCTGAATTAATTTCTGAGTATTCATGTTGTTTTCTTGTGTGTTTTTAATGTAAAAATGAGACGTTTTGTGTGTGTTTTTGTATGCTTAACAATTTCTGTAGAGTTCTTACAAATAAAAGAATGCATAAATGTTCAAAACAGATATTTTATAAATATAAAAGCTTTAAAATGATTTACAAGCAAGACGTTTAATCGAACAAGTGTTTT
>Ga0304728_1002654_pt1 | contig 11191 bp, 3 predicted proteins | sample C_130625_MF_Meta_FD_190476 | JGI IMG/M metagenome (GOLD analysis project Ga0304728, IMG submission 190476) | Freshwater microbial communities from Lake Croche, Canada to study carbon cycling - C_130625_MF_MetaG (v2) (version 2) | ecosystem: Environmental > Aquatic > Freshwater > Lake | place... | reverse complement strand
GCTGAGTCTGGCGGAGGCCCGGGGGGCCGAACACCTGGTGCTGGGGGTCAATGCGGTGGATTATTCGGGCTATCCCGATTGTCGACCTGACTACCTGGAGGCCTTTCAAACCCTGGCGGACCTCGCCACCCGCGCCGGCCGCGAGGGCCATGGGGCGCAACTTTGGGCCCCATTAGTGCATGCCAGCAAGCTGGAGATTGTGCAGGAAGCCCTGCGACTGGGGGTTCCCATTGGGACCACCTGGAGCTGCTACAGCGGCGGCGATCGCCCTTGCGGGGTCTGCGACAGCTGTCGCATCCGGGATGCTGCCCTGATCGAGGCTGGGCGTCCAGATTTAGCCTCTTGTCAAGCAGTTTAAGGCCTCGGCAACAACCTTAAGTCTTTTGGTAAGAAATCAGTAATAAATCAATGAATTGCATGCCAAACCGCGCTGTCTGGATTGAACTACGCCATGGAAAACGGAGCGGCGAATGCAAACGAAATTACAATCCCCTTCCGGCCGGCGCTTCCGGGCGCCGGCCGCCCTTCCCGGACTCCTGATCCTGCTTCTCTGGACGGGCCTGGCCCCGGCCAAGGCCGTCCTGGTTCGTGAAACCAGCGGCTTCGGCTCCCCCATCAGCTTTGGCTTTGCAGACCAACCCACCGGCAACAGCTTTGGCGCCGGCCCCCAGGCCGTCGGGGCCAGCAGCGGGGAAAACGTCGTTTTCACCAGCAGCAACGCCGACACCGACGGAGGTGCCGTCATCAGCGCCGCCGCCCCCCCAGACGACGATTCAGAGGCCGAAGCATCCAGACATTATGGCCTCGCCAACAATGGAACCTGGGAGACCCCCTTCAGTTGGGCGGGGGTCAATTCAGAATCAGATTATATCGAGTTCCGCTTTGATTCCGGCATGATTTCTGCTGTTGGGACCTTCATGAACTACGCCCCTGGTTTCGGCACACCCCGAATCGCCGCCTATGGCAACCAGGGTCAACTTCTTGAAAGCTATAACCTCGAAACCGCAGCCCCCATCAGCACTCCCGATCAAAGCAATGGCGGCGATTTCCGCGGCATTCTGCGCCACGCACTGGACATCCGCAGCCTGCGCCTCACGGGCGCCTACGCCGTGGCCAACACCATCACCTTCAGCCGCTCCGTGACACCGGAGCCGCTGCCATCCCCGTCCGTGCCCGGTCCCCTGCCCCTGGTGGGCCTCGCCGGTGCCTGGGGCTGGGCACGCCGGCTGCACCGCCAAACCAAGCGCGCCGCCAACGCAGATCGCACCTAGGAGGGGGCGCCCTAGCATCCAAGTCCCAAAGGATCCTCCCTTCAGGCGTTGAAGCGGCCCCTGCCCTGGAGCGAACCCTGGACCCTGGCCCGCCTGCTTGCGGGACCATTCGGACGGGAGGGCCTTGTCTTGCTGGAGGGCGACGGCAGTGCCTTGGGTCGCCGGGCGGTGCTGGGGGTGGCCCCGGTGGACACCGTCGTCTGCCGCGGCCTGCCCGGCGATGCCGGGGCCGAAGACCCCTTTGCCGCCCTGGCCGCCCTTCAGGCGAGGGGAGGCCCCTGGCTGGGCTGGCTCTCCTACGAGGCCGGGGCCTGGGTCGAACCCAGCGCCCACTGGCAACGGCCCGATATGGCGATCCTCTGGGCCGCCCGCCACGATCCCCTGATCCATTTCGACCGCCAACGGCGCCAATGCTGGCTCCAGGGAGACGACCGCAGTCGTCTGGTGGCCATGGAGGAGCAGGTGCACGTTCTGCTGGCAGCGGCCCAACCCGACCCGGGGATGGCCCCCCCCTGGGAGGGCCTTGCCGCCGACCGCTGGCATTGGCACACCCCAAGCCCCACCTACGAGCAGCAGGTGACGGCCCTCCAGGAGCGCATCGCCAGCGGCGACCTGTTCCAGGCCAATCTCACCGTCTGCTGCGAAGCCGAGCTGGAGACCCCCCCCGACCCCCTCGCCCTCTACGCACGCCTGCGCCACCATTGCCCCGCCCCCTTTGCCGGCCTGGCGGTGGCGGGCCTGGAGGCGGTCGTCTCCGCCTCCCCGGAGCGGTTCCTGCGAATGACCCCTTCGGGCCGCATCCAAACCCGGCCCATCAAGGGCACCCGGCCCCGCCAGGGCGACCCCGGGGAGGATGCCCGCGCCGCCGCCGAGCTGGTCTGCGCCCCCAAGGACCGGGCCGAAAACGTGATGATCGTCGACCTGATGCGCAATGACCTGGGCCGGGTCTGCCAACCGGGCTCCATCGCCGTCCCCCAGTTGCTGGGTCTGGAGAGCTATGCCCGTGTCCATCACCTCACCTCGGTGGTGGAGGGCCAACTGCGCCCTGAATCGGACCTGGTGGACCTGCTGCGGGCCTGTTGGCCGGGGGGCTCCATCACCGGCGCCCCCAAGGTGCGTGCCTGCCGCCGGCTGCACGAACTCGAACCGGTGCCCCGGGGGCCCTATTGCGGTTCGCTGTTCTGGCTGGCCCCCGAGGGTCGCTTCGACAGCAGCATTTTGATCCGCAGCCTGATGGTGCGGGATCGCCGCCTGCGGCTCCATGCCGGCGGCGGCATCGTGGCCGACTCGGACCCCGGCGACGAAGCCCAGGAGATGGGCTGGAAATTGCTGCCCCTGCTGGAGGCTCTGGCATGACCAGCGCCGGGGGAGGCACCATCGCCTGGATCGATGGGCCTGGGGATGGCGGCACCTGGGGCGCCCCGGAGCAATTGGCCCTGCCCCTAGCCGACCGGGGCCTGGCCCTGGCCGACGGCCTGTTTGAAACCATCTTGATCCAAAACGGCAAGCCCCAATTGCTGGAGGCCCACCTGGGGCGCTGGCGCCAATCCGCGGCGCAATTGGGCATGGAGGCCCCGCCGCCGGCCGACTGGCTGGGGCCCCTGGTGGCGGAGGCGATCGCCCGCAGCGGTAGTGCCGATGCAGCCCTGCGCCTCAACTGGAGCCGGGGCAACGCCGGCCGCGGCATCGCCCTGCCGTCGAACGACGACGGTCCGCCGAGCCATCGCTTCTGGCTGCAGCTGAGCCCCTGGCGGCCGGGCTTTCAGGCGGTGAGCACCCTGATCAGCCAGGGCGAACGGCGCAATCCCGCCAGCCAGATCAGCGCCTGCAAGACCTTTGCCTACGGCTGGGCGGTGCAGGCCCGCCGCGAGGCCCACCGGGGGGGCGCCGACGAGGCCCTGCTCCTCAACACGGCAGGGCAACTCTGCTGTGCCACCACCGCCAACCTGCTGTTGTTGATCGACGGCAGCTGGCTGACGCCACCCCTGGCCAGCGGCTGCCTGCCCGGGGTCATGCGGGCCCAGGGGCTGGCCCAGGGTTGGCTGCAGGAAGCGGAACTCTGGCCCGATGCTCTGGATCGCAGCGAGGCGGGGCTGCTGATCAACAGCCTGGACTGCAGGCCCCTGCGTGGGAAGCGGCTCCCTGGTGAAGCGACCAAGGACCTGGGCCCAACCGCTCGCACCCTCTGGGAGCGATGCCTGCAAGAAATCTAACGAAAGCGAACGGCTAAAAGTTCGAACAAAAAAGCAGCCAACAGACAAGCAAATCTATCAGCTCCCCTTGGCAAAAAACATCATTTCGCACGAACAACGGAAACATCAGCTCCGCCAAGAAAACCGGCACCGCTCCAAATAGCAACGCAAGCATAATTAGCAAGATGCCGAAGTAATCCAAATTAAAATTCAAGTTTATGCCGTCCAAAATCAAAGCAAAGGGCATCAGTAACGGGCTGGCGAAAGATGCTCCAGGAACACGTCTTTGCATCATTGGGCACACTAGGTTTTTTTGAAATTTGACCCCGTGTCATTCATCCGATGAAGCGTTTCGAACTCACTCCTTCCGATCTCAGCTTCATCAACAAACAAGTCAGCGTCCCAATTGTTCGCGTGGTGGCCTATAACGCCAGCGGGGAAGCGATCTATGGCTATCAAAATCCCAACACGGGTGCCTTGGTCCAACTGGGAGTCCTCGGCTCCTTCGACCTCATGACCTCGAGCTGGGCCTCATACCTGCCAGCGGTGGTTGGGAGTCCGGCGGTGGGTACCGCCCCCGCCACGGTTGGGGATCCCCTCGGTCTTCGCAACGTCTCCGGCCTATTCAATAACCTCTCGGCCCCCAGCAAGCAGTACTGGGGCGCCGCCAACCGCTCTTTCTCCCGCACCGCCGACTCGATTTACAACGCCTACGTCAGCCAAAGCACCGCCAACCCCCTGTGGGTCCTCGGCAAGGGCAATCGCACCAAGGCCACCTTCAACGGCACCGCCTATGTCGCCGATCCGGTGGCCCAGGACCAGGTCGACGCCCTCGCCACCACCCCCTGGGGGGCCATGTCCCTCGCCCAAAAGGCCCTGGTCCAAGACTCCAGCTGGCATACCAGCATCAGCGCCACGGGCCAGGTGGATCTCAGCAGGCGATACGCCAACCCGTATCTCACCGTTTACGACTACACCCCCAGGCTGATCTCCCAGGAAGTCGCCTCCTCCTACACCAGCGCCCCCGGCACAACCTTCGCGCAGCTGTCTGCCCTCGAAAGAGTGGACTCCCTGTCTGGGGGCACAACCTATACCGATCACTCTTTATACCAAATCACCGATCTCAACACCGGCACCTTCCTGGTCGGAGGCTTTGACGCAGCCGGCAACGCCAGCGCCAGCGGCACCTGGTTCAAAGAAGATTTCGTCCGCAACCTGGCCCACGGCATCACGGGCGATCCCAGTATTTCAGGCTTCAGCACCCTGTTTGGCCAGTTCCTGGATCATGGCCTCGACATGATTGACAAAGGGGGCAACAGCATTAATGGGGTCAGCGCCAAGGTCGTCATCCCCCTTGATCCCTCCGATCCCCTCTGGAGTCCCAATCAAGGCAAATTAACAATCTCCAGGGCCACGGTCACCAACCCTGAGGCCGCAGGAGCCGATGGCGAATTCGGCACCATCGATGACATTCTCACGCCTGGCATCGACAAGATCTATGGCACCGCAGACGATCTGAAGGCCTATGTGGATGCCACCGGCAAACTGATCGCCGCCGACCCCAATTACACCAACCACACGTCCCCTTACATCGACCAGAGCCAAACCTATGGCTCCGATGAGGACACCACCAACATCCTGCGCCAGTGGGTCCTCGATCCCCTCACGGGCGCCTTCCGCCCGGGCATGAAGCTGTTCGACGGGACCTCCCTGCTCAAGCCGCTCACCATCACCCAGGCCGACGGTTCAGTGGTCCAGAGCCAAGAGACGCTCCCCACCCTCAATGAACTCAGACGCCACATCGTCAGCACCAACCGCGCCGATCTCTCCTGGCAGGACATCGGCAATCTGCGCCGCCGCGATGCCAACGGGCAGATCCTGACGGGCCCTGGAGCTGGCAGCACCGGAGAGGCCTTGATTGCCGACATGCTCAACCGTTTCGATGGAGCGCACCTGCTGGTGGATCCCCTGGCGGGTCTGGTCGGCCATGTCGATCTGCTCGCTGGCTTTGGTGTGCAGCGACCTGCAGGCGACACATCAGCCACCCAATATGCCAGCGACTATGTCTATATCGATCCGGCCACCGCAGGCCCAAATTACGGACAACCCACAGCCCAAGGACTGGCCAATCCCGCCATCGTCAGCGAAATCCTGGTGCGAAGCATCGGCGATCACTACGTCGCCGGCGATGGCCGTGTCAACGAGAACTTCGGCCTGACCAGTATTCACCACGTTTGGCATGAAGACCATAACTGGCAGATCAATAATCTCATCTATACCATCCAACAGCAAAACCTTGTCGATCCCGATCCCACCCATGCAGCCCTGCATCAATGGCAAGTGCCGGTCAGCGTGGCTGGCACCGTTCTCAAGGATGGGGCCGGAAATTACCTAACTGGACGCCAAGTCCTCAACAGCCAGGGGGTGCTGGTCAACGAAATTTCCTGGGATCAGGAAAAGATGTTCCAGGCCGCCCTCCTGGTGGTGCAGATGGAATATCAACACGTTGCCATCGACCAATACGCCCGCGGCCTGACACCCAATATCCCCCTCTTTGTTCAATACGACTCCAACGTCAACGCCGATATCTCGCTGGAATACAGCCAACTGGCCTTCCGCTTCGGCCACTCCCAGCTGCGCGAAACCATCGATACCCTCGATCCCAACGGCAGCCTCACCGGACTCATCACCCACTACGCCCTCGAGCAAGCCTTCCTTGATCCCAGCGGATTCGCCAAGGAGGGTCCTGCGGCCATTGCCCTCGGCATGACCCGCCAGGTGGCCAACGAAATCGATGAATTCATCACCCCAGCACTCCAACAAAAACTCCTCGGCCAGGCCCAGGATCTTGCCGCCATCAATATCGCCCGTGGCCGTGATCTGGGCCTGCCCACCCTCAACGAACTGCGGCGACAACTCTCCATCACCTTTGCCGCCCGCGTCGCCAGTCTCCAGGCGCAACTAGCTGAAAACCCTAACGATACCAACCTGCAAAAACTGGTCGATCAAAGCCAAGTGATCGCCGCTTCCCTAACTCCCTACAGCAACTGGAACGACTTCTCCCAGAACATCCAACATCCTGAGTCCACAGTTGATTTCATTGCCGCCTATTCCCTCGATGGTAATCTCAACGAGGCCGAGCTGATCTGGCGCCTCACCAATGGGGGGCAGCTCAGCGCCGCCGATGACCCCACCCTGGCAGCCCTGGGGTGGACCCCTGCCAACGCGGCCATGAACGCCGCCATGTTCATGCTGAACGACAAGGGATTTGAAAAAGTCGACGGCTGGATTGGCGGCCTGGCAGAAACCCATGTCACCTTCGGCCAACTGGGGCCTGTCTTCGATGCCATCTTCTCCGACCAGATGATCCGCCTGATCAATGGCGATCGCTTCTATTACTTCTGGCGCCTACGCGATGGCAACCCCATCTTCACCGCCCTCTCCAGTGCCGTTGCCACCGAACAATTCAAAGATGTCATCGAGCGCACCACCGGCGCCCAGCATCTCAACGGCAACGTCATGTTCTATGCCGATAGCTATGTCGAACTCTCAGAAATCCCCAGCGATCATTCCAGCGGAGCCGCCCGAGGCCACAAATACGGAGACCTGGTGGCCGCCAATGGCATTGGCGTCTACACCACCGGTGGGACCAGCGAGATTACCAATGGCACCCTAGTCAACATTGGAGGCACAAATTACATCTACGATGTTCGGCCCGACCTGGGAACAAATCCCGATGGCACGGCAGCCCTAGGCCTCAATGCCCACGAAGTTGTCGCAGGCACAGTCTACAACGACTACCTCAATCTTGGCGATGGTGATGATACCGGCTACGGAAACACCGGCAATGACATCATCTACGGCTTTGCCGGCGCAGACCACATTTATGGCGAAGACGGTAACGATTATATCGACGGCGGCCAACTCCCCGACTTCCTTGATGGCGGCGCTGGTAACGACACCATCCATGGAGGTGACGACCTCGATGTTTTGATCGGCTCCGACGGCAATGACTTCCTGTTCGGCGATGCCGGTGCCGATGAACTCAACGGTAACAGCGGCGATGACCTACTCAGCGGTGGCCTGGATGCCGACTTTATCTTCGCTGGATATGGAAACGACATCGTCTTGGGTGGTGAAGGCCTTGACACCACTTACGGCGAATGGAATGACGACCGCATGTTCGGCGGTGCCGGACCCGACCAGCTGTTTGGGGGCTACGGCGACGACATCCTCAATCCCGGCGTTGGCGGCGCTAACCAGACCATCAACGTGGATGAAGCCCTGGGTGAATTCGGCTTCAACATCGTCTCCTTCAGTGATGTCACCACCAGCCTGCTGCGGCCCGCCGACCTCAACTACCAAAACCTCAATTTCTCCCAGGCCGTTCCCTTCGGCCAACTCTGGGTCGAAATCCAGGGCCTCGAAGGCTCCCCCCTGGCCGATCAACTCATTGGCGACAGCGTCGATAACTGGTTAATCGGCGGTGGTGGCAACGACTTGGTGTTCGGTGGCGCCGGCGACGATGTGCAGATCGCCGATTCGATCGCCCTCTCCGTGCTCGATGGCACCTACGACGCCAATGGAGTCCTCCAGAACAATGGCGTCCTCGCGGGCAGCGACAAACACTTCACCGACCTGCTTCAATCCAACCCCAGCTTCAACCTCGGCTCCACCGTCCAAGTAAGTGATAGCGGAGTCACCTATGCCATCCCCCTCGCCGGCAACCTTGATATCGCGATTTACACCGGAAATCTCAATCAATTCAACCTGAGCTGGCTCTACTCGCCGACCAATCCTTCCAACATCATCGGCTCCCGCCTTGTCGACAGCACCGGCGTCGAAACCACAGCCAAGGGAGATCTCCTTTTTGGCTTCGAATATGCGATCTTTGGTTTTGATTTCGCCGCCTGGAACCAAACCAATACCGCCAACCATCCGATGCTCAACCTGGCGGCCCTGCCCCTGAGCCAGGTGCTCTCCCTCACCCCGACCTATGCCCAGATCACGGGGGTAGCCTCAGAAGACAACGTGCCCAAGCCGACCCCAGCCAGCATCAATGCGGGGATGGCGAGCTTTGCCAATGTGTTCAGCGTCACCAATCCCAACTACATCGGCGGCTTTACCAGCCTGACCAGCACCATTTGGCAGGTGCAGGCTCCAGGCAGCCTGGCCTGGACCAACACCACCGCCGCCCAGAACACGTCGACCATCGCCGGCACCTTCACACCTGCCGCGGCTGCCTTCACCCAGGGGTCCATCTTCCGTGCCCAGATTAATTACATCAATGCGGCAGGACAAGCGGCCACCATCTACAGCACGTTGTCCGAGGGGATGGGCAAGCTGCTCACTGGCACAGCCGCCAACGACACCCTCAGTGGCACCGCCTTCCAGGATGCCATCTATGGCTCAGCTGGCGATGACAGCCTCCAAGGACTGGCCGGCAACGACTATCTCAATGGCGGCGCCGGCAATGACAGCCTCGATGGTGGCACCGGGATCAACACCCTCATCGGCGGCGCCGGTGATGACACCTATTTCATCGCATCCGCCGGCGATCAGGTCATTGAGCTGCTCGCCGAAGGCACCGACCTCGTGCTGGCCTCCCTCTCGACCACCCTCGCCGACAACGTCGAAAATCTAACCCTCACCGGCACCGCAGCCCTCAACGGCACGGGCAACGCACTAGCCAACAGCCTGCTTGGCAATGGCGCCGCCAATAGCCTTTCCGGCCTAGCCAGCAACGACACCCTCGATGGCGGCCTTGGTGCCGACACACTCCTGGGCGGACTCGGAGACGATCTTTACAGCAACGTCGAAGCCGCCGATGTACTTGTAGAGCTCACAGGCGAGGGCATTGACACGGTTTCCACTGGCATCACATATACCTTGGCTAATGAGTTTGAAAATCTGACTCTCTTAGGGGTAGGCATCATCAACGGAACAGGCAATAGCTCAAATAACTATATTATTGGCAACACGTCTGCCAACGCCCTCACCGGTTTGGCCGGCAACGACACCCTTGATGGCGGCGCCGGTAGCGACTCCCTCGTCGGGGGCGTCGGCGACGACGTTTATATCGTCGACAACATCGCTGATGTTGTCGTAGAAGCTGCCGCCAGCGGCACCGATACTGTGCAGGCCTCGGTCACCTACACCCTGGCGGCAGACGTCGAAAATCTCACCCTGACAGGTGTCGCAGCAATCAACGGCACCGGTAACACCCTGAACAATGTCATCGCTGGTAACGCAGCCAACAACGTCCTTGATGGTGGTACCGGTATCGACTCCCTCGCTGGCGGCCTAGGCGACGACACCTACGTCGTTGACAGCACCACGGACACCATCACCGAAGCCGTTGGCGCTGGGATCGATACCGTCCGATCCTCGGTCACCTTCACCCTGGCCGCCAACCTCGACAATCTCACCCTCACCGGCACTACCGCCATCAACGGTACAGGCAATGCCGACAACAACTCCCTGCTTGGCAACACCGCCGCCAATACCCTTAGTGGCCTCGCCGGCAACGACACCCTCGATGGCGGCGCCGGCATCGACACCCTCGCCGGTGGCGTCGGGGACGATCTCTACATCGTCGACAATATCGCCGATGTGGTGGTTGAAGACGCCACCAGCGGCACCGATACCGTCCAGTCCTCAGTGACCTACACCCTGTCGGCCAATGTCGAAAATCTCACGCTAACGGGGACTGCCGCAATCAATGGCACCGGCAACGGCGATAACAATGCCATCACGGGCAACGGTGGCAACAACACCCTCGACGGTGGAGCAGGCATTGACACTCTCAGCGGTGGTCTCGGCAATGACACTTACATCATTGACAACAGCGCCGACATCGCCATCGAAGCCGTCGGCGCTGGGATCGATACTGTCCGATCCTCGGTCACCTTCACCCTGGCCGCTAACCTCGACAATCTCACCCTCACCGGCGCTACCGCCATCAACGGTACCGGCAATGCCGACAACAACTATCTCCTTGGCAATACCGCCGCCAACACCCTTAGTGGCCTCGCCGGCAACGACACCCTCGATGGCGGCGCCGGCATCGACTCCCTCGCCGGGGGCGTTGGGGACGATCTCTACATCGTCGATACCATCGCCGATGTGGTGGTTGAAGCTGCATCAAGCGGTACCGATACCGTCCAGTCCTCAGTGACCTGGACCCTGGGGGCCAACTTCGAAAATCTCACCCTGACAGGCACCACCGCCATCAATGGCACCGGCAATACCGATGCCAACTCTCTTCTTGGCAACAGCGCCGCCAATACGCTGGTTGGCCTGGCCGGCAACGACACCCTCGATGGCGGGGCCGGCATCGATTCCCTTGTCGGCGGCAGCGGGGACGACCTTTACGTGGTCGACAACCTTGCCGATGTTGTCGTCGAAACGGCTGCCAGCGGCACCGACACGGTGCAATCGTCGGTCACCTGGACCCTGGGCGCCTACCTAGAGAACCTCACCCTGACAGGCACCGGTGCCATCAACGGCACTGGCAATACCGACAACAACAGCATCACGGGCAACGGTGGCAACAACCTCCTTAACGGTGATGCGGGCAACGATTCCCTCAATGGCGGCGCTGGCAACGACACCCTCAATGGTGGCGGCGGCACCGACCAGCTCACGGGGGGCAGCGGCAGCGACCGCTACCAATTCGTGTTGGCCGATTCCCTACTGAACCCAACCAACAGCACGGGATTCAGTGGC
>Ga0304728_1002651_pt1 | contig 11198 bp, 22 predicted proteins | sample C_130625_MF_Meta_FD_190476 | JGI IMG/M metagenome (GOLD analysis project Ga0304728, IMG submission 190476) | Freshwater microbial communities from Lake Croche, Canada to study carbon cycling - C_130625_MF_MetaG (v2) (version 2) | ecosystem: Environmental > Aquatic > Freshwater > Lake | place... | reverse complement strand
AGGATGAGGAATAAATCATGGCCGTATTTATGAACAATGGGGTCGGCGTTAAAGTCAATAGCGTTGATCTCTCAGATCATGTCAATAACATCACTTTAAATAGAAATTTTGATAGTTTGGAAGTCACTGCTATGGGTGATTCAGGTCACAGATTCGTAAAGGGTCTGGAAGCATCTTCTATCACACTTTCATTCTTAAACGATACAGCTACAACGAGCGTCCTACAGACTCTCCAAGCTGCATGGGGAACTAATGTAACTGTTGTTCTATTACAGAACAAGGGAACTGCAGTCTCTGCAACGAATCCGCTCTATACCATGACAGTGCTTGTTAATGGCACTACCGATATTAATGGTGCAACAGGCGACTTAAGCATGCAGGACGTGACTTGGGATGTTTCTGGCACTACAGTGGTTTCTACTACAGGTTCATTCTAAAAAACTAAAAGGGGCTAAAAATGGCAAAACTCAAGATCACTATGGTGGATGGGGTAGAACATACCTGCCAAATCTCACCAAGAATTGAATATTCATTTGAACAATACAAGGGCAAGGGATTCCATAAAAGTTTCTCGGAGGACGGTAAGCAGTCGGATGTCTATTGGTTAGCTTGGGAATGCCTTCGTTCGGGTGGAACGACCGTACCTCCTTTTGGGGAAAAGTTTCTAGAACTTCTAAAGAAAGTGGAAGTTCTGGACGATGACCCTTTGGAGTAACGCGGGATTCTCTCACCTATTTGGTTGCTAAATTAAGCATCCGACTGGGAATCCCGCCCCAACAAATTATTGATCTAGATCATAAGATGTTTAAAACACTTCTTATGGCTCTCGAAGATGAAGCTAAGGAGATTAAGAATGCCAGTCGAGGTAAGGGGCGCGATTAATCTCCGCAAAGCCCTAAAGAATTACACGCCTGACTTGGCAAAAGAAATGCCGCGAGAAATCGCTAAGTCTCTCAAGCCAATCGTTAAAGTTGCTAGAGGCTATTTGCCAGACGATGGATCCATTTTAAGTAACTGGCGTGTGCGTCAAAACTACACTGGCACGTTCCCTGCTTATGATGCTAAAACTGCTCGTTCTGGAATTACCTATAAGACGACTCCATCAAAACCTAACAATCGTGGATTCCGCTCATTGGCTCGCTTACTTAACAAAACGGCGGCTGGAGCTATATATGAGACTATGGGGCGCAAAACTCCAGATAGCACTTTTGTAAAGAATCAAAATAAGAAGTTTTCGGCTCCAACTGCTGGCAGTGGCAAAGAACAAGGCCGAGCTCTTTACAGGGCTTGGAATGAAGATCATGGTAAAGGTCAAGACGGCGTAGTTCGCGCCATTGAAAAGGCAGATAGATTATTTAAGGCGGCAACTTCATGGCGATAGTAATTGATGTAGCAGCCGAATTTACTGGCCAAAAGGCTTTCAATCAGGCTTCTAAGGCTACAGATAGTCTTACCAAAAGCGTTAAACATCTTGGCAAATCATTAGGCATAGCATTTGGTATCCATGAAGTAGTTGCATTTGGCAAGGCATCAGTTAAGGCATTTACAGAAAATGAAAAAGCCTTTGCAATTCTTGGTAATACTCTCAAGAATCTTGGTCAGGGTTCAGCTCTTAATGGCATAACTGCTTACATTGACAAACTCACTCTTGCCACGGGTGTCGCTAAGAGTGACTTGATTCCAGCATATCAAGGTTTATTCGTTGCAACTGGATCAGTAACTAAGGCACAGGATGCTTTAAATCTTGCTTTAGATGTAGCTGCTGGCACTGGCAAAGATTTACATACAGTTCAAGTTGCTTTAAGCAAGGCATATCTTGGCAATTACACATCCCTAACACGTTTAGGCGCAGGACTTAGCAAGGCATTAATCAAGACTGGCGATATGGTCAAGATTACTGATCAGTTAAAGACCACATTTGGTGGATCCGCAGCCGTTGCAGCCGATACCTATGCTGGAAAGTTAGCGCGAATTGGCGTCGCTGCCGAAGAAGCAAGAATTACAATCGGCAAGGGATTAGTCGATGCTTTTGTTAGTTTAAGCAAAGACACAACTGTTGCAACATTGGCTGATGATATGCAGTCTTTCGCTCTCTATACTGCTGATGCTATTCGAGGCGTTGGATTATTAGTTGCTGCAATTATGAAGATTCCAGGAATTGGTGTTCTTAAGAATGTTCTTGGTTTTGCAATTAAAACAAGTCCACTTGGAATGCTTGCAGATTTGGGCGCACAAAGTCGCAGAAAAGCAACAGCGGCTGCAAGTAAGAATCCCATTCAATCTGGAACTTATTTGGCTAGTTCAGCACAGAATAAAGTTGCTAAACAAACTTTGGCAGTTAATACTGCTTCTCTCAAATTGGCTAAGGCTAAGGCCACGTTTGACCTACAAAATATTGAAATTGCAGCAGCTCTTAAAGGCAAGATTTCAGAAGAAGATCGTATTCGTCTGCTCTTGATGCAAGCAATTCAGGATGAGAACATCTCTAATATTGATAAGTACACCAAGATGCTCGCTGATGCACAGGCTAAAACCGCTGCACTCCAAGCGCAATTAGACGCACTTAAGGCCACTCAAGTGCCTAATCCTTTTGCATCATGGACATTGACTCCATTACAGGATCAACTGACTTGGCTTGATGCTTATCTCAAAGCATTCGTCGGTAATATGGCTTCTGCTTTTAACACTCTCAATGCTCAACAGCAAGCATTACTTGGCGGTTATGTTCCATTCGTAGGAGCTAAAACTCCTCAACCTACTTCTGTTACTGGACAATTTGGCAATAATCCAGATTCAGTTTATAGCCAAAAAACTGCTCAACCTTCAACCACAACAGTGCAAGTTACCGTTCAAGGCACAGTCGTTGCAGAACAAGACTTGGCACAAACAATTGTTGATGTAATTAACAATGCAGCTACTCAAGGCGTTGGATTTATTAATGGACAACCTGCACGAGCGGTGGCGATTTAGTGCCATTACCAGTAACCCTTACCGTATCTCTAGACTTCTCAAATGGCCCGAATTATGGCATTCCATTTACTTTAGATGATACAAAAAAAGGCATATTGGGAACTAACGTTCTTGCTGATAATTCTTCTCTTGTTGTTGATTTATCAGATAGCACTACACAGATTTCAATTCGTCGTGGTCGCGATATTATTACCGACACATATAATGCCGGTCAATGCACAATTCAAGTATTAGATCCTGCAGGAAATTTCAATCCCCAAAATAGTAGCTCTCCATATTTTGGTTATATTCAACCCTTAAGAAAACTTCGTATTTCAGCAACTGACGCTAACAATGTTACGACTTACCTTTTCAGTGGATATACATCCGAATACCGTTATTCATATCCTCAAGGCCAGCAGACTGGTTATGTAACCATTACTGCATTCGATGCATTCAAAATCTTCAACCTTGCGGCTGTAAGTACAGTCACTGGCGGCGTAGCTGGTCAAGGTACTGGAACTCGTATCGATAAGATTCTGGACGCTATTAACTGGCCTACAAATATGCGAAGCATTATGGCTGGACAAACCACAGTTCAGGCCGATGATGGAACTCGTCGTGTATCTCTGACTCAAATGAAAATATCAGAATTTACCGAACAAGGCGCGTTCTACATTGACCCACAGGGTAATGCCGTGTTCAAGGATCGCAATTATGTCGTGGCATCTCCTGCTGCAACTGCTCCTGTTCAATTTAAGCAAGATGGCACTGGCATTAATTACCGTGAAGTTAAGTTCGCTTTTGACGATAAATTAATCTATAACTCCGCAAGCATGAAGATGGTGGGTGGAACTGCTCAGGTAGTCTCCGATGCTGCTTCCATTAACACTTATTTCATTCACTCCATTACTAAAGACAATCTCATCATGCAGACAGATGCTGACGCGCTCAATGTAGCCGCTGTCTATGTCGCCAGTCGTGCCACAACGACCCTTCGAATCGATGCAATTACTCTGGACTTTTTAGATCCAACTTACTCGACTGCTACTATTGCAAAGCTTCTAGCGATGGATTACTTCACTCCAGTACACATCGTTAATACGACTCCTCAGGGATCTGTTGTTGATAAGTATTTACAGATTCAAGGTTTATCATGGGATATAACCCCTAACTCTATGATCTGTACTGCCGAGACTCTCGAGCCTCAGGTGGATGGATTCATCTTAGATTCGGCACAATACGGTATTCTAGGCACTAGCACATTAAGTTACTAAGGAGCAACTATGGCAGCAGGACAAGGCTTTAAGACTTTCGCTACTGGCGATGTTTTAAGCGCAGCAGACGTTAATGGCTATCTCATGCAAGGCGTGTTGGTATTTGCCACGGCTGCTGCTCGAGATGCTGCCATTACAGCACCAGCACAAGGACAGACGGCTTATCTCAAGTCAGACAACCTTATTTATACATACAATGGATCCGCTTGGACTAACTCGGTCGGTGACATCACGGCAGTCACTACTGCCTCCAATTCAGGTTTAGCAGGTGGAGCAACAGCAGGTGCAGTTGCACTTACATTAAATACAGCAGCTAAAGGTGATTTATTAGCTGGTACGGGATCTGGTACGGCTGCAGCTCTTACCGTAGGCACTAATGATTTACTTCTAACGGCTGCAAGCGGTGAAACAACTGGCCTAAAATACACAGGCGGTTGGACTACATGGACTCCAACAATCGCTGGAGTAACACTTGGAAATGGAACAGTAACTGCAAGATATTGCCAAATAGGTAAAATTGTTCATTATGCTTTCTATTTACTTTTTGGTACTACAAGTATTGCAACAGGCGATTTCAGCATCACTGTTCCAGTAACTCCTTCTAATGTCAATTTGATGAACTCAACATCTTTTGCTTACAATGGTGGAACTTTTTATGTGCAATCACCTTTTGGTGGTGGAACTAATCAAGTCTATTCACGCGCAGGTTATGCAGCAGCATCATATGTTTTTGGTACAACAGTATCTGCAACAGCTCCTTTCACTTGGGGTTCAGGTTCAGCAATGCAAATCACAGGATATTACGAGGTAGCATAATGAAAAAAATAACATGCAAAACATCCGATTGCCAAAATAAAGGCATCACTTATTTTATGCAAATTGAAGAAGAAAAAGTTCTGTGCGGAGGCTGTAAATCTTTGGTTGACGCTGTAACCATGAGCGATGCAGAAATAGCAGCAACTTTTGATTATGACTTTAATGCGCCCCTTTCAATAACTCCACCATCAGATGCATCCACAGTTAAGTAAAGCTGGAGTCACCCTTCGTGACCAAGTCAATAAGATCTATCCAGATCGTGACAAGACATCCGATGGTTGGATCGGTGACACGAGACACGCAGCTACTGTTAGTGATCATAACCCTGATGCTAATGGTTGGGTTCGTGCCATCGACGTTGATCGTGATTTATCAGGGAAATCTGGCAAGCCAGACATCATGCCCTATCTTGCAGATCAACTTCGTGCCGCTTGCCTTGCTAAGACAGAGAAACGAATTACCTACATCATTTTTGATTCTCGAATCTGCTCCGCAATCCAAAATTGGAAATGGCGACCATACGACGGGATTAACAAACACGATCATCACATGCATGTCAGTTTTGCGAAAGAAGCTGACAATCTTGGGGCTCTTTTTCAAATACCTATGTTAATGGAGAAACATGCCTAGTTCGTCTCAAAAAACTCTTACCACGACTGCTTCAATTATTGTTGCGGCTAATCGTGCAGATCAAATTGTTCAACTTCATTCTAAAGGTGCATTCCTTATTGGAGGCGCAGACCTTACAGCCAGCAACGGATTCGTCGTTGATAATGGAGACAAATTAACTATCCAACTCAGTGATAACGAAGCACTCTATGGAATTACTTCCACAGGTACTTCCGATGTTTCTGTATTAATAACTATCAACTAGGAGAACCCATGAAAATTAAAAATCAATATTCATTACTAGCAGGAGCATTCTTGGCTGCTTGGGGCGCATCTAACTTTGCAATCGATTACCGTTCCATTTTATGGGCTGTTTTAGCAGGCGTATTTGGATATGCCACACCTAAAAAGTAATGACTGTGCAGGACACGGCGGCAGTTGCTGTTGCTGCTACGACCGTTATTGGTTCATTTATTGGCTTAGTGCGATGGTTAGTAAAGCATTACCTCAGCGAACTCAAGCCAAATGGCGGGGCGTCCATGAATGATAGGATTACCCGACTTGAAGCGCGTGTCGAAACGATTATCTCACTCTTAGAGAGGTAACAATTATCTCATGGCTAGCAAAGCTACTAAGGCTTTTGAGGAGCAGGGCTATTCTCCTCTTGACGCATATTGCATATCACTCCATGAGTATTGGAAATCACTCAAAAAAGCAGGATTTAGCGAAGGCATAGCATTATTTTTGCTTAGCGACAAAGATTCTTATCCTGCTTGGATTCTGCCATCTCCAGTCGATCCAAATAAGTTCGGCGATTACGAAGATCAGGATGATGATTAAAAAACGCTATCTGGTCATTTCGGATCTACAGATTCCATATCACCATGAGCAAGCCGTTAAGAATTTAATCAAGTTGGTAAAGCGAGAAAAGTTCGACTTAATCCTGAACACAGGTGATGAGTTGGATATGCAGTCACAAAGCAAGTGGGCTAAGGGAACGCACTTGGAGTATGAAGGGCAACTCGACCATGATCGAAGTATGGCTCAAGACATCCTCTGGGAACTTAACACGACCGACATCACTAGATCAAACCATACCGATCGTCTTTACCACACTCTCGTTAGAGGAGCTCCTAGCCTCATCGGACTTCCAGAACTCGATTACGCCCGTTTTATGGGCTTCAATGAGTTGGGGATTCGTTTTCATAAAAAACCATTTGAGTTCCACAAAAACTGGGTATTAGTTCACGGAGATGAAGGATCGATGAACTCCAACGCTGGACTTACAGCTCTTGGATTAGCTAAAAAGTTTGGCAAATCAGTTGTGTGCGGTCATACGCACCGTGCTGGTATTAGTGCCTTCTCTGAGGGCATAGGAGGCCAATACAGGACACTTTGGGGCTTGGAGGCAGGAAATGTTATGGATAAGAAACAAGCGTCTTATCTCAAGGCTGGAGCGGCTAATTGGCAGATGTCAGTCGCAGTCATTGAAACATACGGCGACCGTGTTTCGCCTATGCTCGTGCCTATCAACCGAGACGGAAGTTTCACCCTATATGGAAAACTTTACGCAACTCGATAGCCAAGAATCGTTATCAATTCGTTACCCAAATGTGCTTGAATCTGTCTTAACCGTGTGAGACCGTAATCCTGTAGCCAATCAAGGGCATTGGCACAGATAGGTACGAAAATGACAATTACAATTACAGCTACAGATTTCGACTTCTTAACAGATACTGTTATGGGTTGGAAAGGCAATAACTGGGAAAGCCAAGACGGACGATTTACAGGCAATTTGTCCTATGAATGGGCAATAATTTGCTGGTACGACTCAAGAGTTAATTTGATTATGGCACGATCATTTTTAGATGCCAACAATTATGAATATGTTGAATCTTATGATCAGAATATGGATGCCTACGTTCTACTGACAAACTACGATTCATTCAATATGGCAGTATCAGTATGAGCAATTTAAACGCGTTATTAATCATATGCATTATTGGAGCAATCATCAGCTTTATAGTTGCCTTAGTAGATACATACAAGGCAGGATATGAAAAAGGTTTAAGAACTGGATGGCATCGCGGGCGAGCCGTGAACCGCCAAGAATTCTGGCAGGAATAGAATGAAACATGGAGAAATTCTTCAATCAGCCACTGATCTTTATTCAGACAGAGGATTCTCTTACGGCCATCCAAGTGACAATATGGCACGAGCCGCACGACTCATCAGTGCATACCTTGAAATGCCAGTGGAAGATTACCAAGTCGCAGTTATCCTATCGCTGGTCAAAATCGCACGAACAATCCAAGATGGATCAAAAGTTGATTCTTGGATCGATGGAGCCAGTTACCTAGCAATCGCAGGGCAACTACAAACAGAGGAGAATAGCCTTTATGTTTAATTTAGCCGATTATGAGCCAGTGGAGGTACGACTTGAAAAGTTTATTAAGGACTATCCAGATTTTCGCATTAGCACTGAACTGGAAGTTGTGGAAAAGGATCGATACATTGTTAAGGCTTATCTCTTTAAAACTCATGGCGATAGCATCGCATGGGCGACAGGGTACGCGGAAGAAACAGTTAGCACACGCGGCGTCAATCAAACTTCTGCATTGGAGAATTGTGAGACATCAGCTATTGGCCGAGCACTTGCAAATGCGGGTTATGCTCCTAAAGGAAAGCGTCCTAGCAGGGAAGAAATGAGTAAGGTTTCAAATCATCCTTCACTCAAGGCCGTTCGTGATCAAATAAAGCCTCCAGTTCAAGAAATTAAAGAAGGCGATATTGATTATTGGACTACACCGTTCGGTGATCATCTTAAAACCGTTCAGGCTCCAGTTACTCTTGAAAGTGCAGTTGCTACGGTCACACAGATTCTAGGCACAGGAGATTCTCAAGCTGCTCCTCAATGTAAGCATGGATCCATGATTTGGCAAGAAGGTGAAAAGAATGGCAAGGCATGGGCTAGATATAAGTGTTCTTTCATAGCACGGACAGGCACAGAATCAGAATGCTCACCTCAGTGGTATAACTTAAGCAGTGATGGCAAATGGGTTCCACAGAAAGCGAGAGTATAATGGGATTTGGACAAATTCACACTGTCGATGGATGGGTCAATGTTGAGGACATTCCAACGATTGATACAGTTATTTGCCAGTTATGTAATGAACCGACAGAAGCTAAGGACATAACAATTACGGCTAAAATTAAAGATGGTCAGGTTATTGCTGGCACTTGGTCATGCAATAAATGCAGTGCCGTCAATGGATAAAGAAATGCTGATTCTATATTTAACTCTTGCCTTATTCATTGGTGGGGTTACTATGGGGTACATGGCTGGATTAAGCCATTAGTCAGCACAGAAAACACCGAGGGTTCCGCACTGAGCGGGTGGTTGCATCGTACCTATCGACGATATGGCCATTTGCCAGTGTGGGCAGGGGAAGCGGTAAGGATATTCAGAATGTGCCTTTCGACTGTGAAGTCAAGGCTAGAGCTGGATTCCAACCAAAAGCAGTCCTCGCTCAGATAAAAGCTCGCACGACTCAATCTGGGGAATTGGGTTTTGCAGTTCTGAGATTAAACGGACAAGGGGAAGATGCTAGTGATTATGCCTGCATCATTCGTTTTGAGGACTTGCTTCCGCTTCTTGAATTGAAATATAGTCATATAGAGTTTAAGCCAAAAGATGAAAACGTCCACAGATGCGAGATTTGTGGATCATGGATGATTGGGAGATGTCTTACATGCCAGCCTATGATTACAAATGCGAACGATGTGGATTAAAGAATGAACTACATCACGGCTGGCATGATAAACCTACAATCTTATGTACTTATTGCAACGAGCCGATGACAAAAATAATTAGTCCAGTAGGGGCAATCTTTAAAGGAACTGGGTGGGGCTCAAGTAAATAGTTATCCACAAAAGTTATCCACAAGATAACAATTAAGGAGATTAGAATGAGAAACACCGCTTTGAACAGCACTTATATAAATGAATTTGACATCCATGATACGCTAACGGCGCAGAACGCATCAGGCGTTCACCGCGAGCCCCTTCGGGGCGTAGCTCGCGGGGTGCTAGTAGCTATTGGGCTACTGCTATGCATTATGCCTAATGCAGGTAGTTCTGAACAGATGCAATTTAAATCATATATATCTTACAAGCAATATGCTTCTATGCTTTTGGATAATTCACAAGAATATAAGTGTTTAGATCAGTTATACACACACGAATCTAATTGGAGACCATCAGCTAAGAATGGTACTCATTATGGAATACCTCAAGGAAACAGTGCCTACTTGTCTAGGGTAGATGGATATAAGCAGATACAATGGGGATTGACATACATCAACAGTAGGTATGGCACACCATGTATAGCACTACACCATTGGAAGGTATATGGATGGCACTAGATAAGTTAGACTCACGACGTTACAAAGAACAAAGACAAAGAGTCTTTAAGCGTGATGGTCATGTCTGTGCATACTGTGGCATAGATGAAGGTGAGTTTCACATAGATCACATCATTCCACGCAAGGCTGGAGGCGATCATAATATGGATAATCTTCAAGTCCTATGCAAGTCGTGCAACCTAGCGAAAGCAGCTAAGAATGAGGGGTTTTTTCTGAGGGGTTTGGCCACCCCCCCTGTCTTTTCGGGTAATCTCTCTCCAAAACAGACCAGCACGGTACACGTTAAAACCAGAACGAACCAGACGCAGCCAGAAGTGGTTTGATGGCAACCAGAACTAAAAAGGGCTTACGAGGGGCAACTAAACCAAGGCTCCATAGTCCACTTCTCAAAGGCAAAACTAAGGGCGATGAGATCAGTGAATTAGCTGAGAAGATAAACGTACCTCTTTTGCCGTGGCAGAAATTCGTACTTGACGACATGATGCGAGTTTCAGCTAAAGATGAATTCATTCGCAAGTCAAATCTTGTTTTGGTAGCCCGCCAATCGGGAAAAACTCATCTTGCCCGTATGCGCGTTCTCTGGGGCTTATTTTATGGCAACGAACGTAACCATCTTATTATGTCCTCAAATCGCGGCATGGCGTTACAGTCATTTCGAGATATTGCTTGGACAATAGAGCACAACAGTTTCTTAAAGGATCAAGTAAAGGCCATTCGATATGCCAATGGAACCGAAAGTATTGAACTCCATAACGGGGCGCGACTTGATGTCGTTGCTGCTACCAGAGATGGAAGCCGTGGTCGTACTGCTGACTTCTTGTGGATCGATGAAGTCCGAGAGATCAATGAGGAGGCTTTTAGAGCCGCTACGCCAGTCACAAGAGCTAGACCGAATGCTCAAAGTTTATTCACTTCTAATGCTGGAGATGCGTTTAGCACTGTCCTCAATGACATGCGGGAACGAGCTTTGTCCTATCCACCCAAATCATTCGGATTCTATGAATACTCCGCTCCACAATATTGCAAGATAGATGATCATGCGGCTTGGGCAATGGCTAATCCAGCATTGGGATATACCGTCTCTTTAGAGTCTTTAGAAGAAGCTGTAGCAACAAATCCAATA
>Ga0304728_1002644_pt1 | contig 11235 bp, 8 predicted proteins | sample C_130625_MF_Meta_FD_190476 | JGI IMG/M metagenome (GOLD analysis project Ga0304728, IMG submission 190476) | Freshwater microbial communities from Lake Croche, Canada to study carbon cycling - C_130625_MF_MetaG (v2) (version 2) | ecosystem: Environmental > Aquatic > Freshwater > Lake | place... | reverse complement strand
TGAAATCACCTCATCTCCAGGATTCAACATTTTAATTACACAATCAATAGCCGCAAGACCAGAACCAAAACATGCTCCATATTTACCATTTTCAATTGCCGCTAAGTTTTTCTCCAAAGCATGTCTTGTTGGATTTAAAGTTCGAGAGTACTCATAACCTTTATGATTTCCAACGCCATCTTGAACATAAGTTGAAGTTTGATAAATTGGTGTCATGATGGCGCCAGTGGTTGGATCGGGTTGCACCCCTTCATGTATTGCTTTAGTTGCGAATTTCATTGTCTAATTTTTTTGTAAAAGTAATAGAAATGTTTGATTGCCTTATGCGTCTAAAGCTAATTCTATTGATGGATCCCAAAAATATTTATCAAAATCTATGATTTGATTGTCTTGGATTTGAATTCCCTCAGCATTTAATAATAGTTCCATACTATTGGGTTGGGGGAAATGGAACTTTCCGCTGAGCACACCAATTCTATTCACTACGCGATGTGCGGGAATATCGGGAAATTTATGTGCTGCATTCATTGCCCATCCCACCATTCTGGCGGCAGACTTCAAAGACAAGTAATTGGCGATGGCGCCATAAGTGGTAACGCGTCCATGGGGGATAAGTCGCGCGACTTGATGTACCTGTTCAAAAAAGTCTTTGTTTGAATTCACTTTATAAAATTAATACTATGAATAAGACAAAGCAAAAAATATGCAGACAAAAAAAATTCTGATTGCTATTTAACTACAACATCTTTTTGTCATGATTTTAAATAAAAATACATGCCAAAAAGGAGGGGTCTTTTTTATGTTTAACGTTATTGATATTTAACCCCTTCGGGGTAATAAATTATTTATAAAATAAGTTTTATTTATAACACTGGATTTCACCCAGCTATTCATGTTTAACCCCTTCGGGGTTATAAAGTAGATAGGTCCATTAACAAAAAAAGCCACCCTAAGGTGGCTTTTGAAATATTCAAATATTATTAATGTCCTTTACAACAATCCTTTTTATTCTTTTTACAGTCAGCATTTTTGTTTGCTATATATTTACCGTCTTTTCCATAATGAGAAAGGCACATCTCTTTTTCTTCTTTAGAACATCCTTTTTCATCGCACATTTTAGCGCATTCATCTTTGGTCATTTTGGCACATTTTGACCTATCACATTTGCCCATATTTTCACAAGAACCTTCTTCCTCACATTCCATTTTTTTGTCGTCACACTTATCGCATTTTGCATCTTTGCAACCTTCATTCATAGTATAAGCACCTTTCTGAACCTCCTTATTTGAGTTTGATTCTGAACCACTTCCTAAAATAGGCGCAATAACAAGACCAATCAAACAAGTCAATTTAATCAAGATATTCATCGATGGACCTGAAGTATCTTTAAATGGATCACCAACTGTATCTCCGGTTACCGCAGCTTTATGCGCTTCAGAACCTTTATAGGTCATTTCACCATTAATCATAACACCTGCTTCAAATGATTTTTTTGCATTGTCCCAAGCACCACCTGCATTGTTTTGGAACACTGCCCACAACACACCTGATACTGTTACACCTGCCATATAACCACCTAACATTTCAGCAACCAATTTGTAATTGTCCGGGTAAATCAATACCCCTAAAAGTACAATTGCAATAGGGAAACCAATGGTTAATACTCCCGGCAACATCATTTCTCTTAGGGCAGCTTTAGTAGAAATATCTACACATTTAGCGTATTCTGGTTTACCAGTTCCCTCCATAATTCCGGGGATTTCTCTAAATTGTCTTCTCACCTCATGCACCATATCCATTGCAGCTTTACCAACAGAATTCATTGCTAATGCAGAGAATACTACAGGAATCATGGCTCCAATAAACAACATCGCTAAAACGGGTGCTTTATAAATATTAATTCCGTCAATACCTGTAAATGTTACATAAGCAGCAAATAAAGCAAGAGAAGTTAAAGCAGCAGAGGCAATAGCAAAACCTTTCCCTGTTGCGGCAGTTGTGTTACCTACTGAATCCAAGATATCAGTACGCTCACGAACTTCTTTTGGCAATTCACTCATTTCAGCAATACCACCAGCATTATCAGAAATTGGTCCGAAAGCGTCAATTGCCAATTGCATAGCAGTTGTAGCCATCATTGCAGAAGCAGCCAATGCAACACCGTAGAAACCAGCAAAAGAGTAAGAAGTCCAAATTGCAGCAGCAAATAAGATTACCGTAGGGAACGTAGAAATCATACCCGTTGCTAAACCTGCGATGATATTGGTTCCGGCTCCTGTACTTGATTTCTCAACGATTTTTAGGATTGGTTTTTTACCTAATCCGGTGTAGTACTCAGTAACCGAAGAAATAACCGCTCCAACAACCAAACCAACTAATGCAGCATAAAAAACACGCATGGAAGAAATAACTTGTAAACCTTCTCCATAAAAATTCATTTTCATTGTTTCAGGCAGCATCCAATTCACTAAAAAGAAACAAGAAACTGCAACCAAGGCAATAGAAACCCAATTTCCAATATTTAATGCTGTTTGAACTTGTGCCTCTTTTGCATCATTACTTTTAATTTTAACCAACAAGGTTCCAAGAATAGAAATAACAATTCCAATACCTGCAATTGACATTGGTAATAAAATTGCTCCAATTCCACCAAAGGCATCATTAATAAGGCCACCATTGTCTTTAATCACATAATTACCTAGTACCATTGCTGCTAAAACTGTTGCAACATAAGATCCAAATAAATCAGCTCCCATTCCGGCAACATCACCAACATTATCACCAACATTATCTGCAATTGTAGCAGGATTACGAGGATCATCTTCAGGAATACCAGCTTCCACTTTTCCAACTAAGTCAGCTCCAACATCGGCAGCTTTTGTATAAATACCACCACCAACACGCGCAAACAATGCAATTGACTCAGCTCCTAATGAGAAACCAGCAAGTGTTTCCAATACGATGGTCATTTTTTCAGTTCCACCATTTGCCCAGTTACCACCCATGAAGTAGTTAAAGAAGAAAATAAAGAAAGAGGTTAAACCTAAAACTGCTAATCCAGCAACTCCAAGTCCCATTACGGTACCGCCACCAAAAGAAACTTTCAATGCTTGAGGCAAACTAGTTCTTGCGGCTTGAGTAGTACGAACATTTGTTTTTGTAGCAATTTTCATTCCCATATTTCCCGCTAAAGCAGAGAAGAAGGCACCGAAAATAAATGCTACCACTATTAATATATGTGTTGTAGGAACAATAAATGAAATTCCAGCCAGTACAATACTTGCAAGGACAACAAAAATAGCCAACAAACGATACTCAGCTTTTAAAAATGCTAAAGCGCCTTCGTAGATATAATCTGCTATTTCTTTCATTTTTCCATCCCCAGCGTCTTGTTTCAAGACCCAAGATCGTTTGATTGCCATAAAAAGCAATCCTATAATTGCCATTACAATTGGGACATAAATCATTATCGATTCAATTGATTTCATAAGTAAAATATATGTTTATTAAAAAATTTGGTGCGCAAAAGTAATTTTTTTTGGCAACCTATGCAAATACGGACGAATTGCATAAGGGTTTCATAATATAAAAATAATTTGAATTTAATTATTTGAAATAATTTCAAATAGAGCATCTAAATTTGGAGAGATGATTACTTCTATTCTCCTATTCTTTGCTTTATCATTGGGGTCAATTGGATGAAATTCTCCACGACCAGCGGCCATGATTTGACCTGGAGACATCCTAGAATTAGCCAACAAAATTTCAACAACTGCAGTGGAGCGTAAAACAGACAATTCCCAATTATTTCTTGGCATGCTCGTACTGTTTAACTTATCAGTATCTGTGTGGCCTTCCACCACGATCTCTAATTCTTTCTCATTCTCTAAGGCTTTTCCAATCTCAACCAAAGCGTTTTTACCTTCTTGTTCTACTACTGTACTACCCGATTTAAATAATAATTTTGCCTCTAGACTTACATAGATCTTTCCATTTTTCTGTTCGACTTTTAATCCTTTATTTTCAAATCCAATTAAGGCAGCGGCAACTTTATCTTTTAAAGCTTTTAAAGACGCCTCTTGTCTTTGCAGCATTTCTTCTAATTCATTTACCCTTTGTTCGCGTTCCTCTAATAATTTTTGTTTGCTTTTTAATTCTGCTTCAAGATCAAGTAAAGCGTCACTTTTTCTTTGCACCTCTATAGTTTTGGCTTCCAACTGTTTTTGAAGTGCCGATGTTTCCTTAGAACCCATTGATTTATAGGTTTCAAAGGACTTTTCAAGAGCTTCTTGGGAACTCAATAAAATTTTATGTTCTCTTTGTAAATCACGAAATCGTGCTCCTAAAATGGAAGTGTCCTTTTTGATTTTGTTCATGTCTTTTGTCAAAACATCATAAAGCACTTGATATTCCTTTGCTTTAGATTCATAGTCCAAGCTACTGCGTTTGTATTTCTCTAGTTCTTCTGAACAAACCCGTTCTTTTTCTGCAAGTTCCTTGAATTTTTTTGCTGGAACACAAGCGCTGATTGCTATGCAAACAATGGAAATTCCAAAAAGAGTCTTAATTTTCATAGGTGTATTTTAAACAAATCTCCACTTTTTTTGGCCTAAAATTTGTGATGGAGTCTATAGTTTTGAACATCCCTTTTTTAATAGGATAATATAAGCTGAGAATAAAAATTAGAAAATAATAGGAAGGTTTCAAACTCTAATTCATAACTTCACTAAAAATACTCTAAAATGAAAAAAATCATCATTCCAATTTTTGTTTTCTTCACTGTTATGTTTTCTAGCCTAAAGGCGCAAACCGTATTTAGTGTTCAGTACAAATCAGATGCTAAAGTTAAAGTATTTGTAGCGCAGTATAAGTCTGATGCTGATTTGGTGGTTTATAAATGTCCCTATAAATCTGATGCTTCAGGTAATGATGGATTGTGGTTTTTTACCTCTTATAAGTCTGACGCTAAGTTCCCAATTTATTTTTGCGATTATAAATCAGATGCAGATATCGTGATTTACTTCGCAGATTACAAATCAGATGCGGGATGGAAAAATAGCAGTAAAAAACAATTGTTTTATTAAATATCAATCATGAAAAAATTAAGTCTAAGTCTTTTATTTGTTAGTGCAATGAGTAGCTTCTTTGCTCAAAAAATATATTCAGTCGATGCTGATTACAAAGCCAATGTTAAAGTATTTGTTGTAGATGCTGATTACAAAGCAGATTTACTTGTATATAAGGTAAGTGCTGACTACAAAGCCGGTAGTAACGACGGTAAATGGTTTTTTACTGACGCAGATTATAAAGCAAGTAAAAAAATATTTTTTGTCAATGCAGACTATAAAGCTGATGTAAAGGTCTTTTTTGTAGATGCTGACTATAAAGCAGGATGGAAAAACAGCAGTAAAAAACAATTCTTTTACTAAAAAACGGTGTCAATTCCTGAATTATTTGCAGTCATTTTTGGCTTGTTCTACTTATTTTTTGTTCTTGTTAAAAAACGGATTGCTTGGTATTTTGGAATCCTCAGCTCCTTAATTTATATTTTCGTTTTCTGGGAAAGTAAACTCTTTTTGCAATCGTATTTACAATTCTTTTATATAGGACTTGGAATTTTTGGACTTATTAATTGGGGGAAATCTCCAAATGAAAAACCGATGTCTTGGCCCATTAAAAATCATTTCCTCCTGTTTATTATTGGCTTAGTAATTTCATTGATCCTTGGAATGGTGTTTAAAGAATTTCAGCAGCACTACCCCTACCTTGATGCTTTTATAAGTGTATTCTGCCTCTTAGCAACTTTTCTCACTGCTAAATCTATTTTAGAGAATTGGTATTATTGGATTGTACTGAACCTATTATCTATAATCCTGTTCCACTTACAAGGATTATATTTAACGGAAATATTATTTCTATTCAATTTCTGTATGTCTGTTTTTGGACTACTTTACTGGAAAAAATTAGCTGCAATTGCCAAATGAAACAAGCACTTAAAATAGCTTTTACAGGGCCTGAATCAACGGGGAAAAGCACTCTTTCTAGTTGGCTAAGTGCTGAGATGAATCTTCCTTTAATCGAGGAATACGCTAGAGAATATCTTACTGAAAAGAAAGAATACCTTCAAGAGGACCTGGATCTTATTGCAAGAGGACAAGTGCACTTATATAGTAAAGAATCCTCCTTCATTGCCGATACTGAAATGACTGTTATGAAAGTATGGTCGGAAGTTAAATATGATTCTTGTTCTGATTTGATCCAAAAACTCTTTGACGCGCAATACTTTGATGTTTATTTTCTTTGTGCTCCCGATATTCCATGGGAAGACGACCCTTTAAGAGAAAATCCAAAAGATAGAAATGAAATTTTTGAACTTTATCTTAAACTTCTCGAGGAGCAAAAAGTCAATTATAAAATTATATCAGGGGAATTTGAGGAGCGCAAGCAGCAAGTCTTAAATTATTTGCGTGATCATCACAAAACTACCCACCAAATTGGGGAAGCGTAGCACATTAATCTTTAATTTTACAGCATGAAAAAAATACTAGCAATCTTTGTGCTTCTCGTGATTTTTGTTCCGCTTGCGTATTTCATAATGAATCCCTCTGAAGAAAAAAAATTACCCATCATTAATCCAATTGATGTCAATCAAGAAATGGTTGATCCTAGCTTGTTGCAAGTTGGCATCGGACATAGCATTGGTGCCTTTGAATTCGAAAATCAAGATGGTGTTTTAATCAGTAATAAAGAGGTGCAAGGGAAAGTATATGTCGCAGAATATTTCTTCGCTACCTGTAAAAGTATTTGTCCCATCATGAACCGACAAATGCAACGCATTCAAAGTGCTTATGAAAAAGATAGCCGTGTAAAATTACTCAGTTTTACAGTTGATCCTGATAATGACACTCCCGAACAATTGAAAAAATATGCGATAAACCATCGTTACATTAAAGGAAAATGGCATTTTCTAACGGGGAAAAAAGAGGACTTATATCGTTTAGCGCGGACATCATATTTTGTTCTTAAGCCCTCGGAGGCCCAAAACCTTGGAGATGCAGGAAGTGATTTTATACACACCAATAATTTTGTGTTAATTGATCAAAAACAACGCATAAGAGCTTATTACGATGGGACAAATCCTAAGGAAGTAAATCAATTAATTCACGATATCGCTTTGGTCCTAGAGGAATAATTTTCACTTGATTTGGATATTCTTATTATCTTCATCATCTAATTATGAAGACCTTAGTTTTTCTTCTTGCTTTAAGTCAAATCTTCTTTGGATTTAGCCAAAGCTATACCACTAATTATACACTAAAAACTCCGCCACCAAAAGCAGCGGGTTGCGCACCTCCAACTTCTACCACTTATCTTGAATTGAACAATGTAAGAGCAATGGTGCATACTGCAGGAAATCTTTGGCAAATTCCAGGACAAAATTATTCTCAATATGAAGTCCCGAAAAATTCGGGAATCATGGCGCTCTTTACTGCTGCCTTGTGGTTGGGAGGAACCGATGTAAATGGGCAATTAAAATTAGCTGCTTTACGATACAGAAATGGTCAAGATTACTGGACGGGACCTTTATCACAAGTTTTTGCTGAAACTACTTATGAAACGTGTAATAAATACGACAAACATTTTATTACTACCCAAGATATGGTTCGTGAATTCAATGCTTGGTTTGAAGCGGGAATTGCAGACGCACAAGACGGAACCCATACACAAGATGACCTATTTCCAAATTACAAAGTGCCTGAGATTATAAAAACTTGGCCCGCTCATGGTGATGTTAGCCTTGGCCAAGATTTCTACTTAGCACCTTTTTATGACTTTAATGGCGATGGCATCTATCACTGGCAAGATGGTGATTACCCTTGGCACGATATTAAAAAAACAAAAGAATGTAGTGTAGATAGAAGCGTCTCCTTGTACGGAGATCTTAATTATTGGTGGGTAATGAATGACAAAGGAAATATCCATACGGAAACGGGAGCTGACCCCATAGGAATGGAGATTCGGGCACAAGCTTTTGCATTTGCTTCCAATGATGAAGTCAATAACATGACTTTTTATAATTACGAATTGATTAATAGAGGAACCCAAACACTCTACAATACCTATTTTGGATTTTTTACTGATGGCGCATTGGGCGATCCCTATGATGATTATACCGGTTGTGATGTCGCTCGTGGATTGGGATATTACTACAATGGTGATAATTATGATGGAGATAATTCTGGTTATAAAGGTTATGGATATTCGCCTCCCGCAGTTGGGGTTGACTTTTTTGAAGGACCTTATCAAGATAATGATGGGGTAGACAATGCCTATGGGATTGGAAATCTAGAAGCTCTAAATGGAATTGGATTTGGTGATGGTATTATTGACAATGAGCGTTTTGGAATGAGACGATTTTTATATTATTCCAATACAACTAATGGAGCAAATGTAAATCAAACAGATCCCACCAATGCAGTGGACTATTATAACTATCTGCGTGGTTTCTGGAAAGACGGAACAAAATTTGTTTATGGGGGAAGTGGTCATATTTCAGATCCTCAGGCAGACCCTAATACTCCATGCGATTTTATGTTTCCCGGAACAACGGATCCACTTGGATGGGGAACTGGTGGTTATCCACAAGCCAATTGGACCGAACAAACTGCGAACAATACCCCCAATGACAGGAGATTTGTACAATCTGCTGGACCATTTGTCTTGAAACCTGGAGCTGTAAATAATATTACGGTTGGGGTGGTTTGGGCAAGATCTACAGGTGGAGATCCTTTCGCTTCCGTAGAATCTTTAAGAAGAGCCGATGATAAAGCGCAATCACTTTTTGAAAATTGCTTTAAAGTACTAGACGCTCCTCACGCACCCACCCTTGCCATACAAGAATTGAAAAATGAGTTGATTTTGACTATTTCTAACCCTACAAATTCCAATAATTATGGGGAAGAATATGTTGAAGAAGATCCTTTTATTGTATCCAATGAACCCAATGCTGATAAAAAGTACCGCTTTCAAGGATACCAAATCTACCAACTAAAAGACCAACAAGTCTCCTCCTCGGATCTTAGAAACCCTGTTAAGGCGCGTTTGGTGGCACAATGCGATCTAAAAGATGGTATTGGACGCATCATTAATTTCGAATTTGATGAGGACCTTGGATTCTCTGTTCCTATTGAGGCTGTTGATGGTGAAGACAAAGGCATTAGACATTCTTTTAGTGTAACTACTGATTTATTTGCACAAGGAGCTACCCAACTGGTCAATTTTAAACGCTATTATTTTATGGCAGTGGCATATGCCCATAATAATTATAAAACGTATAGTCCCAACGATCCTTTAAGCTTGGATGGTCAAAAAAAGCGCTACATCAGCAGTCGAAAAGCTGCCGTTGGAGAAGTTAAACCAATGGAAGGAATTCCTCATATTTCTTTACCGGAAACTGGTGGGACCTTACATTATCTTGAATACGGATCTTCGCCTCGTATCACAAGGGTTGATGGTTATGGTAATGGAAACAGAAATTTAGATTTCACCTCTGCTACTTTATCTAAAGTTTTGACTGATGGTTTTGTTGAGACTCCTGAATACGATTATGGAAAAGGTCCTATCAATATTAAGGTAGTAGATCCTTTGAACTTAGCAGGAGGTTTCTTCGAATGTAAATTCAGAGATTATAATGCTAATGCTTCAGGTAACGCTGCGGATACAGCTTCTTGGGTGGTATATCGTTATGACCAAGAGGGTGGATCCATTCAGGATTCAGTCAGTTCAGAAACTACTATCGATGGTGATAATGAGCAAATTATTCCGCAATGGGGTATTTCGGTTCAAATTCATCAAAATAAATATTATTTCCCTTCAGGCTCAGGTAATATCACCTACAAGACTACTGATATTATTGATGCAACAATGGAGTTTGCTGATTCATCAAAGCGTTGGTTGTTTGGTGTTCCTGATAATGATGCTTATTTCCCTACCAATTGGATTCGCTCTGGAGATTATGCTCCAGTTACTCTATCCACGGCAGCTGGATATGAATGTTTGCCTAATGGCCCTACTTATTTAGATCCTTGCAATTATCGTGATGAGGTGGGTGCGGATCCAACTTCGAAGTTTGAAAGTCTATTGACGGGTATGATTGCTCCGCATCGTTTGGTGGGATACCAAGCCGATTATATGCCACTTGCTTATTTTGGTGCCTATAATGGTTCTTCTAAGACCAATGCTTCCCTGAGCTTCTTGCCGAGTGTCAACATTGTCTTGACCAGTGATAAGAGTCTATGGACACGCTGCCCGGTAATTGAATTGGGTAGAAATCCTAGTTTGAGTGTTGGTCAAGCGGATGCTGGTGCTATGCGCAAGAGCCCGAGTGTAGACAAATTCGGGAATGCTGATGGAACAGGAACAGGAATGAGTTGGTTCCCAGGATATGCGGTAGACTTAGAATCGGGTGCTCGTTTGTATATGGCCTTTGGAGAAAACTCATTCTTGGAGAATGGAGCAGATATGATTTGGAATCCAACAGATAAGTTGGTGAGTAATGTAGGTACTCCATTAATGGGAGGTATGCACCCCATCTATGTGTTCAGTTATAAGCAAGCGACTATTAATGGTTATCCATCTGGATATGACTTCCCTGCGTATGTTCCGGGAACTGCCGAAAGCAATACTGGAAATGCATTATATCAAAAATGGTTGGATGTCGAAAATAATGATGCCATAGCAAAAAGAGAATTGTACGGAAGTCTTTCTTGGATCTCTTATCCAATCTTGATGCCTGGTCAAACTTTATTGTCGACTGATGTGACGATTAAATTGAGAATGAATAAAGAATACAAAAACTTCACAGCAACAGGAGCTAATAATGGTCGACCTATGTATTCTTGGTCTATGAAAGATAATGCCACACTTACTGGTAGTCGCGATGCTTTAAAAGAGGCATTGTCACTAATCAATGTGGTTCCCAATCCTTATTTAGCTTTTTCTGAATATGAGAGAAATAAATTAGACAACAGAATAAAAATAACCAATCTTCCCGAGCAATGTTTAATTCGAATCTACACCACACAAGGCAAACTTATTCGAACCTTTAAAAAAGACAGTCCGATTACTTATCAAGACTGGACCTTAACCAATCAAGCCAATATTCCTATTTCTGGTGGGATGTACCTAATACATGTAGAAGTGCCCGGTGTCGGAGAAAGGGTATTAAAGCTTTTA
>Ga0304728_1002638_pt1 | contig 11251 bp, 12 predicted proteins | sample C_130625_MF_Meta_FD_190476 | JGI IMG/M metagenome (GOLD analysis project Ga0304728, IMG submission 190476) | Freshwater microbial communities from Lake Croche, Canada to study carbon cycling - C_130625_MF_MetaG (v2) (version 2) | ecosystem: Environmental > Aquatic > Freshwater > Lake | place... | reverse complement strand
AGCGAGCAAAGATCCTGGCGATTCCCGTAAAGCACTTACTGAATTATATGCTACTCAGGCTGCATTTGTTGCTGCTAGAGCTAATGCAGCTGCTGACCTTAAGGCGAGACGTCTGATTTTGGATGCCGATGCAACCAATTACTCAACTAATGCCGCTAAAGCAATCACAGTGACTAAGAATCCGTACTACTCAGGTTCTTATGCATATAGTGGCTTTACTTGGTAAGTTGAACTAACTGTCGTTACTAAAACGGGCGCCTAAGGCGCCCGTTTTTCTTTGGCATGGATCAGCAAACCTGGGATAGTTTTGTTACTAAGTAGTTTGCACTAATGGGGCATCCGTTTTTGCTGATTGCCTTGGCGATAAATCCGCCAAAAAGTCACGCTCTGTTTGTATGAGCCTCAACTGAAAGTATCCCTGACTTGCTTTTATGAATCCCTACCATGCTGTACTAGCATTTCGTGCACATAAATACATTCCCTTGATTGCTGATGGTAAGAATAAATTGGGTGGCATTATTGTTGTAAGAGTTGATAGCGAAATGCCTAATCTGAAAGATCTGAATGATTCTAGGATTTCGTTTCCTACTCCCATACCTTTAACTTGAGCTGCAAAGAAATAGCCCCATGCACTCGATCACCCACTGTCGGAATGACGAACACGTTTGCACCTACCCGGTCGCCTTCCCAGGTAAGTGCTGGCAGTAGTGCCGGAAACCAGCCTCCATTATTGGTTGATGAGTAACCATTAAAGCCGCCAATGACAGCTCCGATCTTGATCGGACCAACCGCAATTGGCTGGTAATACATACCTGCATAGTTTGAGTGAGCACGATCGCTGTTATAAAAACGTCCAGCAGTAAGTGAGGCAACGGTATTAAAGCGGTACTCTACTCCTGCACCCCAGTTATCGCCATTCAGATTCTGATTGGTTTGAAGGTGATATGAAACCATTCCAGGATTAACCCAAACCTGACTCTTACTTTCGGGTTGGATAATTTGAATCAGATTATCGTCAGCCACAGCTATTAAATTAGTGTCCAGAGCTGCAAGGCAAAAAAAGATCTTGGCAATCCGCCCTTTGCAAATCATCTTCATCTATTTATTTTTTATTAGATGGGTTTGGTTTATTACCTGCTTTACTGAGTTTGAAATCGAGCTTCTGACCTTCATAAAGTAGGGTCGCTGATTCATCACCAATACTTTGCAAAGTGAGGCCCTTACCGAGATTTTCACCAACGCTAATCGCATTGGTAGGTATGCCATCGATCTCAAAAATAGCAAAACCATCGAGGCGCCCATCATTACCTTTGGAAGTAATCACGACGCCGCGTAAGAAGATATTTTCAGTCACTAAAGGTTTGCTACCAAATAGGCCATAAGCACTAGTGCCATCTTGATTGCTATACAGAGTCATGCCTTTAATATTGGAAGCAGACGAACCAGGAGCGCCTTGGATTTGGGCAATGCGCAATATCCAGTAAGTAAAGCAGGCAGCAGTGGCAATCATCAGAAGGTAGGTAAAGCAAGTTGCCATACTGCTTGGCTTAATGCCCTTGGGGATAAAGGTGGGGATGAAGCTCATTTGCAAAGAGGAGGGCAGGCGTAGATCTTTAAGGCGATCTAAGAGGTTTTTTAGACCATCTGCTAAGCCGCCTCGGGTACCAGTTTGTTTACCAGTGGGATTTTCAGCTGAAGTGCTCCTAAGCCCCTTATTTTTGGCTTTCAGGCGCTCTTGCAATCGGTGGAGAAATTCGCTCAAAATGAAAAAATACCTATAAAATTTAATTCAGTTTAAAACATCGAAAGTACCATGTTTATATTTCACTGGCTAGGCCAAATTCGCGCGTTCTCTAAGGCATTCCCTAGGGCCCTTCATCGCAAGCTGGGACAGTACCTCCAGTTTGACACCCAAACCCGTTCTTTGGTGCCGGCTCAGATTCTAAGGATTAAAAGAGACGCTTGCTTCGCTGCTCAGCGACGTTCCAAGGATGCCGGCTTTACCTTGATTGAGATTATGGTGGTTATTGCCATTATCGGTATTTTGGCAACGATGATTGTGCCTAAGATCATGGGGCGTCCAGATGAAGCGCGTGCTATGGCAGCTAAGCAAGATGTGGGCACAATTGTGCAAGCCTTAAAACTATATCGCTTAGATATTGGACGCTATCCCACCACTGATCAAGGACTCAAAGCTTTAATCGAAAAACCGACTTCCGAACCTGTTCCACAAAATTGGAAGATGGGCGGTTACCTAGAGTCTTTACCAAAGGATCCATGGGGAAATGTATATCAGTACGCTAACCCTGGAACGAATGGCGAAATTGATGTGTACAGTTTTGGCTCCGATGGCAAACCTGGCGGCACAGCGCTCGACGCCGATATTGGTAATTGGCAGCCTAAGAATTAGTTGTTCATTACTCAAAGCGATTTCACTTACTTAAGCCCAGTCTTTCTTAAAAACCCGACTGATACATTGAAGTATTACTAAAGCGCACCAGTCAAATGATGTATCAACAAAAATGGCAGCAGGTCCGCATTTCTACTCAAGGCGGCTTTACTTTAGTAGAGATGTTGGTTGCCATTGCCATTTTGGCGATCTTGATGGCAGTCGCCGTCGTAGCGATTCCCAATCATGATGATCGTTATTGGCGAGATAACTTGGATCAATTGGTGCGCTCACTTAATATGGCCCAGGAAGAAAGTGCGCTATCAGGCACGACCATGCTGGCTCAAATCGATGCGCAAGGTTGGCGCTTTGTTCCGGTTACCGGGGCGCCAGTGAGTGCTCCAAATGCGATGATCAGTATGGGTGGGCTAGGCTCTAATCCACCGAGTGCACAACAATCTATTATTGGAGCAAGTGGGCTAATGCCTGATGTCTATCGTTCTCAGGCCTGGTATAAACCCGTTGTGATTGAACCTGTGCAATTGACCTTGGGTGGTGAAACGATTATGCAGGGTTTGCAAATACCGCTTGTACAAGAAAAGCGGCGAGCATTATTAATGCGCGCGACCAATGGGCGCTTTAGTTGGGCCAATGGAGTGACGCAGTGAAGAAACTCGGGCAACTATTTAAACAACTGCTCTGCAAATACTTATCGTGCCAAGCTCAGAATGGCTTTGCTCTAGTCGAGGTACTTGTGGGTTTAGCAGTCTTAAGTATTGCCTTACTTGCTGGCTTGCGCGCGATTGCGAGCGGTGCCGATACTCAACTCGCAGTCTCTCAGCGCACTCTTGCCTTATGGAGTGCAGACAATGCATTAATTGATTTACGTATGACTCGCGCCTTTCCAGATATTGGAACGACAGTATTTAATTGCCCGCAAGGCAACTACATTTTTGTTTGTCAGCGCAAAATCATTAGCTCACCCAATCCCGCCTTTCGGAGAGTAGAAATTACGGTCTACGCCGCCAATCCCGAAAGCGCCCAAACAGCTGTTGGACCACGTCTTGCGTGGCTCACAACAGTAATTCCTAATCGAGCTAGCGGTGTGATGTGACAAAGTTCAAATTACGGCAACAGAAGACACCTCGCCATAAGTCTAGTCAGCAGTTGGGTTTTGCGCTCCTAGAGCTCATCGTTGCGATGGCGATTATGGCTATCGTGGGGCTTTTGGCTTGGCGCGGAATGGATGCCATGATTCGGGGCAGGGAAGTAATTGAGCGCCGCTCGAATGAAGACCTTTCTTATATCCAGTTAGTGCGCCAGTTTGATCGTGACTGCCAAGAAATCTTACGGCGTGATGAATTCAATGCAGCCACTAGCGGAGCAGTTTCATCTCCGGCCACACTAAATACCGCCCCGAATACTTCATCTAATGTGACTGCGCAAAATCCTTCTGCTACTACTGCAGCTGCGGTAAATTTAAGTACCTCTACCTTGCCTGCGATTGCTGTGGGCAGCAAAAATATTTGGTGGCTACGTCACTATCGTGCTGATATGCAAGATGCTTGGTTGCTAGTAGGGTATGGCATGGGACCTTCTGGTCTTGAGCGTTGGACTAGTCAACCTTTACTTCGCAGAGATGTTGCACTTCAGATTTGGAATAGTACATTGCGCAATCCTGATTTAGTATCAACGGATTTATTAGTGAGCTGGCAGGCCCCCAATATTGTGCGGCAAGCATTTGTCGTACAAAGCTCTCTGATGAATGGTGCTGGTGGCAGCGGCATTAGTGCTACGGGCACGGGCAGTGCACCAGCCAGTGTTACCCCTACTAACAACACGCCCTCAAATCCTGGAGTCAGCTTAATTAGTCCGGATCAGCAAGGTTTAATTATGCGGTGGTGGCTCAAAGATATTGCATTACCCATTACCCGTTCTTGTTTAATGGGGAGTGCTTTGTAATGCGAAGCCGAGCAGGTGAGCGTGGTTCTGCAACGATTACAGCACTCATTGTGGTGGGCGTTACTGCCGTTTTACTTGCAGGGTTAATGTGGCGCCAGCAAATTCAGATTCGTTCTTTAGAGAATAATCGTGATCGTATTCAGGCGCAATGGCTGCAACGAGCAGCAATTGATTTTGCCCGTTTGGTATTAGTCGAAGATCAACGTACTAGTCAATACGATCATTTAGGTGAAGCTTGGGCTCTGCCTTTGGCTGACGGTAAGGTGGCGGACTTTTTAAAAAATGCTGATATCCCTGATGAGATTGCGACCGTCACATTTAGCGGTCGACTGACCGATGCCCAGAGTTTGTTTAATTTAAGTAATTTGTGGGATCGTAATTTTCAGAGCATTAATCCCGTAGGTGTGAGGGCATTCGAGCCGCTCTTAGAGGCGCTTGGTTTAGACAGGAGCCTTGCTCAACAAACCGCGCAAAGCGCCCTGCAATATGGCATTCCATTATTTGATGTAGAGGGTCTATTAAAGCTCCCCAATTACACCCCTTCAGTGTTGGAGCGATTAAGGCCATTTGTAGTGATTTTGCCCAATATCAGTACGGTGAACGTCAATACCGCTCCCCCAGAGGTTTTAATGGCCGCTATTTCTGGACTTTCAAGGGGCGCAGCTAATAGCTTTGTTCAGCAAAGAGCGACTACCCCCTTTAAATCCTTAGATGAGGTTACCGCTCTGCTAAATAAGGTTGCAGGAGGGCAGGGGGCAAAGATTGACGCCGGCATGGTAGATATAAAGTCTCAGTTTTGGCTGGCAAATAGCGAAATTCGTTTAGGAAGAGGTATATTTGTGGGCTCTGCCTTGATTCAACGCTCTCCAACGGCATTGCCGGGTGGTAATTACACACAGGTCATCTGGAGCCGAACTGGAAAGATGGCTGCAGATTAATTGAACAATAGAATGAATTACCAATCAATAAACTACTTTTTTGAAGAGTGCATTTTGATCGCTTGACATGAGCATTCTCATTATCCGCTGCCCTCTTAAGCCATATGCTGGCACTGACGCTGCTTCACCAAGTGACTGGCAGGAATTGTCCTGCGCCGAACAGTTTGAGTGGGCCCTATTAGATGATATTAATGCTGATAGTAATATTGAGTTTGCACATGCTACGCAATTCGGTGTAGGCACTACCGAATCGATGCCATATGCTGATGAGGCCTTAGTGCTCTTACCAACTTTAGATGTGCGCTTGATTGATGCCAAAGTACCTTTAGCAAATGCTAAAAAATTGCAACAAATCTTACCCAATTTGATTGAAGACTATGTCTTGACGGTAGGAGATGCTATTGCTGTGCAAGCATTACCTCCAGTACCAGGTAGTCCAGCATTACAAAGAACCCTAGCCCTAATAGATCGCGCTTGGCTTAGCTGGCTTAATCAACAATTAGAACGATTACTAACTCCTAGAGTGCGTTTGATTCCAGAGTGTTTATTGCTTAGTGAGTCAGTAAAGGGTGAGCCTAGTGTGCTTATCTATCAACGTTTTGAAGATAGCATCATCTTTACTCAGCGCACTGGCTTGCAATTAGGCGTGTCATGGGTAGAGCATGACGCAGTAGGTATTGATACGAGTGATATTGTTTTACCTCAAGCTCTAGTAGACTCTGCATTAAAAGAGATTTCTTGGGATTGGGTGGTTCCGGCTGCCCAAGAATATTTGCAAACCAATCGCAATAGTCGCGCCCCTAATTTTGCACTTAACTTATTGCCTAAACACTTTAAGCGTGCTGCCAAATCTTTCGGTAAAGGTGGCTTAGCTTCGGTCACTGGAATGTTCTCAGGTAAAGGTTTGCGAAGCTCAATCAATGCTACGGGATTAGCCTGGACAGACCCTTTGGTATGGCGTCAACCCTTTCATTGGTTACGGTATTTTGGTATTAGCTTGGTGTTGGTTTACGGAGTGTATGTTTCTTGGATGATGGTGAGCGAATGGCGCTGGGGCAAGCAAATGGAATTGCTTGCTGTGCAATCTTTAAGTCCAGCATCTGTTGCAGCACTCAATCAAGCGAAAGTTGCCAATAATTCCAATGCGATTTTGTCTGCATTTACTAAGCAGGTGACTTTAGAACAGCGCCGACGTGGGGTTGTAGTCGATGCTGACTTTGCTGCAATGACTGCTAAGTTGCAGCAATTGAAAGCAGTTTATGGGCCTGAGGTTCTGCAAAAGATTGATTACGACGGCTATGTCATTGTTTTTGAATTTAAGCCCGGCATAGCAATGACCGAGCCAAAAGAAGTTCTCAAGCGGGCAAGATCGCTGGGCATGGCCATAAGCTCTTTGGGATCCAATCAGTATCGTCTCGAACCCTATTCTGGATTAGGGGGTAATTTATGAATAAGCACCCTAATCAGCAGAGCAATATTGTTTTAGAGAAGTTGAGCGCATTTGGTAAAAAGATTAAAGCAGTATTGACCAAAGATTACTCAATGCAAGATTTGCGTAATTTACCAAATCTCATCAAGAATTGGTGGAATAGCACTGCTAAAGAAATAAGACAAGCTCAGAGTGTTGCCACCTCTGAAAATGTACTTACCCATAAATCATTAGGCACATTCGACCCAAAGCAAAGTCTGCAAATGTTGCAGCGTTTTGTGCTTAATCAGCGTAAAGCCTTACTGCTTGTGCTCTTGCTGCTTGTTCTTTGGATAACTTATGTCCTTGTATTGGCGCCTTATAGCTTGCGTTTACAAGAACGGCTCGAAATGCGACCAGCCCAATGGTCACAATTACAAAGTTTGATTCGGATTTCAAAAACAAGTACTACAAGAGCAGGTTTCTCAACCTCATCTGGCATGTCTTCTACGGTATCTAGTCTAGATGATCAGGAATTAGAGAAAATTCTGAGTGGCCTGAAATCACGCGGTGTAAAGCCCAGCGTGTTTCGACTCACTGCTGATAATCCACCGCGGCTAGAGTTTCAAGCAAGCGAAGTGATGTTTTCAGTACTGCTAGATATGCTAGAAGAATTGCGTATCACATGGCGCCTATATCCAAACCAATTAAGTGTGGTCGCCAGTAGTGGTGCGGGCATGGTCAATGTGAGCGGTGTACTTACCCAATTTGGAGGCAATGCTTCACCGGCCGGGGTATCTCAATGAAGCTCACCTTAGATCTGAGCCATCCTAAATTACCAAAACTATTTTGGCTAGCGTTGTTACTAGTCGTTTCATGGACCATCATTTGCCAAATGCCTGCAAGTTGGCTAGGCAGCGCTTTAGCATCTCAAACTGGGTGCAGGGTGATGTTGCAGCAGGCCACTGGAAGCATTTGGCAGGGCAGCGCTGCGCTGGCATTTTCTGAGCCCAATGCGACTGAAGGAGGTTGCCGTGAACCGCTCTCAGTAACAGAGCGTTTTCATTGGACTAGCTCTTGTTCCCTTTCCTCGCTATCTTGCTCTACTGAGCTTCAATTTGTGGCCCTTGATAAGTCTCAACTTATTTCATGGGGACTGAAAAAGACCCAAATTGGCGCTAATGAAGTCAAGTTACCGGCCAATATTCTGGAAGGCTTGGGTAACCCCTGGAGCACCCTAAGACCTAGAGGACAGCTGGGTGCGCGTTGGACAGATTTGGTTCTAGGTGGCATCTTGGGGTCCGGAGGCGATAAGAGTCCTCAGTCTGGCGTAATTAGAATTATCATAAGCAACTTAAGTAGTCCTATCAGCCCTATTAAGCCATTAGGGGCTTATGAGATTTCTGCCAATATTGTGGATGAGGGGCTGAACTGGAATTTATCAACTACGAGTGGGCCACTCTTACTAAGAGGGCAGGGTGATTTAAGGTCAGGGCTGCATTTTGATGGTGAGGCTTCAGCCTCTCCTGAGGCACAAGACTCACTCATTGGTTTATTGGCATTATTGGGTAAAAGGGAAGGCGCAGTCTATCGCCTGAAGTTTTAAGAAGAAAGAAATGAAAACAGTCAGTAATCAGAATAAGCAATAAAAAATAACGTATGCAAACAGTATTACATTGGAATCTAGGAAGTATTCGAAAGCAGCTTGCAAGACTGGTGATGATCTGTATCGCCGGCCAAAGTACGCTCATGCCTTTGATACCGATTGCTTATGCACAGAATTCACAAAATACGCCATCTAATGGAGCTCTTCCAGATAGTACTTCGGTAACCCTTTCTTTTTCTAATGCTGATATTGAGTCAGTCGCTAGTGTTTTAGCTAAAGCAACTGGCCAAACCATTTTGGTTGACCCTAGGGTCAAGGGCACGATTAATCTGATTAGTAATAAGCCGCTCACGAAAGCCAAAGCCCTTGATGCTTTTTCAACTGCTTTGCGAACTTCGGGCTTTGCTTTGGTAGATGTCAATGGAATCTATCGAGTTGTACCCGAGGCTGATGCCAAGCTCATTAGTAACTCAGTATTAACTGGTAAGAGTAGTCAGGCTGGCGATCAAATTATTACGAAAGTTTTTAAGCTCAATTTTGAATCTGCTAACAACCTCTTGCCGGTATTACGGCCTCTAGTGTCAGTGAACAACACGATTAATGCCTACCCCGGTAACAACACGATTGTCATTACCGATTACGCGAGTAATATTCAGCGAATTGGTGAGTTAATTGAAACGATTGATGCCCCTGCATCTACCGATGTGCAGACGATCAAGTTACGTTACGCCATTGCCATAGACGTGGCTGCTATGCTTAATAAAGTTCTCGAGACAGGATTAGCTGGTACTGAGGCTGGCAATAAAACCATCGTGATGGCAGATGCGCGGAGTAATTCTTTATTGTTGCGCAGTTCAAGCCCCGAGAAGATGAGGCAAATTCGCGCTTTAGTTGCTAAGCTTGACACCCCTGGTACTTCCAATGGAAATATTTGGGTAGTGCCATTGCGCAATGCAGAAGCGACCAAGTTGGCAATTACTTTAAGAGCGATTGTTGCGGCGGATACTGCCTTATCTGCGCAAGTCGCTAGCGGTACTGCAACACAGGCGGTCGGTGTAGTTGGGGCTACTGCTGTATCAATCACTTCTCCCCCTGGAGCAAGTGGAGGCACTGGTTCAGCAGCAGCGACCTCTGCCTTAACGAGTAGTAGCGCCCCATCCACCGGCGGTATTATTCAAGCTGAACCTGCTACCAACTCTTTAATCATCACTGCTAATGAGCCTTTATATCGAAATTTGCGTCATGTAATTGATCAGCTCGATAAGCGGCGTGGCCAGGTATATATCGAGACGATTATTGTTGAGGTCAGCTCAACCAATGCTGCAGAGTTGGGAATTCAGTGGCAAGGATTGGTAGGCTCCGGAAATCAAAATACCGGCTTCGGTGGCACTAACTTCACAAACGCGGATGGCACCGGTGGATCGAATATTACAAACTTGGCTCGAAACGTCAACTCGATATTAAATCCCAATAACACCACTGGTACTACGCCAGTTCCACCAAATCCCGGTTTGAATTTAGGTCTACTGACAAAATTCAATGGTGTCTATGGAATGTCCGCTTTGATTACTGCTTTGAGTACCACCACTGGCACCAACATTCTTTCTACACCAAATTTAATTACTTTGGATAACGAAGAGGCTCGGATTGTGGTGGGCCAGAACATTCCATTGATTTCAGGCTCTTATGCCACTACAGGCTCTACTGCGACAGCTACTCCTTTTACCACGGTGACCCGTCAGGACATTGGTTTGATTTTGCGTGTTAAACCACAGATCTCTGAAAACGGTCTGGTGAAAATGCAGATTTATCAAGAGGTATCAAACGTTGCTAGCCAGGTTCCTAACCAGGGCCCAATTCTAAACAAACGTGATATTGAAACCAATGTCATCGTAGATGATGGTCAGACTTTGGTTTTGGGTGGTTTAATTGAAAATGCTTACAAAGATAGTACTAGTGGCATTCCATGGCTGAGCGATATTCCTATTATTGGCGCACTCTTTAGATACGACAACAGTGCTCGCACTAAAACCAATTTACTAGTCTTCTTGCGTCCTTATGTATTGCGCGATAAAGGCCAAGATCAAGAAATTACGGCTAGCCGCATGCAGTTCATGGAAGATAAGCAAGCTCAATTTAAGCCATCGACCATGCTGCTACCTAAGCAAGATCAGCCCAAGCTGAGCGAATTCATTGCTCCGCTAGTAGCCCCGGGTACACTGATCCCGCCATCAGCACCAATCATTCCAGGAGGCCCAGTCCCAGCTCCCGCAGCTCCAACATCACCCCCTGGAGCAGCGCAGACTAATACTGGCAAGCAGTAGTATGTTGCGCATTCCTTTTTCTTACGCTCGTGAAAATCAAATTCTCTTGCGTAAAGCTGAGACGGAGGAATCTCAATTTCCGGTCTTGATTCATAGTCCGCTGACGAATATGGCAGTACTACAAGAAATCTGTCGTTTGGCTGGTCCTATTGTGCGCATTGAACAAACGAGTGAAGAAGTGTTGGAAGCGCTCAATGCCACCTACTCCCAGGGTGATCTCGATGCATCACAAGTAGTTGATGAGGTAGAAGAGGCCGTTGATCTTTCTCGCCTATTACAAGAAATGCCCGTCTCCGAAGACTTGCTGGAGATGAACGATGATGCTCCTGTCATTCGGATGATTAACAGCTTACTGAAGCAAGCCAGTCGAGACGGCGCATCGGATATTCATCTTGAGGCATTTGAGCGTAAGTCCATGGTGCGCTTTCGGGTAGATGGTAATTTGCGTGACATTGTCGACATGCGTCGTGACTTACATGCGGCATTGGTCTCTCGTATCAAGATTATGGCGTCGCTCGATATTGCTGAGAAGCGTATGCCGCAAGATGGTCGAATCTCCTTACGGGTAGGCGGTAGAGCAATTGATGTTCGGGTATCCACCTTGCCAACCTCGCATGGTGAGCG
>Ga0304728_1002634_pt1 | contig 11273 bp, 11 predicted proteins | sample C_130625_MF_Meta_FD_190476 | JGI IMG/M metagenome (GOLD analysis project Ga0304728, IMG submission 190476) | Freshwater microbial communities from Lake Croche, Canada to study carbon cycling - C_130625_MF_MetaG (v2) (version 2) | ecosystem: Environmental > Aquatic > Freshwater > Lake | place... | reverse complement strand
ACGTGCGTCTCTTGGAAGCTGCCCGAAGGATTGGCTTGCCAGTACTGGCTCCGGGCCTTCTCTGAAAGTCATTCTCACACTGATGACGTCAACTGCAGTTCGAATCAGAAAACTTTTGACCTGAACCCCATTTAATGGACCACGCGATCACAACAAAACAGCCTGGTTGGATGTATTCACCGCTTCGAACTCATCTGGCGTTAGATAGCCAATAGAGCTGTGGCGACGTTGTGCATTGTAGAAGGTCTCGATGTAGTCCGCCATTGCGTCGGAGAGTTCGAGAACGCTGGTCCATTTCTTTCGGTTGAGTAACTCAATCTGCATTGATCCCCAGAACGACTCCATTGGTGCGTTGTCGTAGCAATCGCCAATGGTGCCCATTGACCCGGAGAGGCCAATACGTGCGATGTTGCGAGAAAACGCCCACGAGGTGAACTGACTGCCGTGGTCGGAGTGGATGACCGTCTCAGGTGATGTGGCACGTGATGACCCCGCCATTGAGAGAGCCCCGTTGACAAGGTCACTGTCGCAGTGACGACTAATTGACCAGCCCACCACCTTGCGAGAAAACAGGTCAAGCACGCAGCAGCAGTAGACCTTGGCTTCTCTCGTTCGGTGCTCAGTGATGTCGGTGAGCCAGAGTTCGTTGGGACGAGTAGCCACGAACTGACGCTTGACCAAGTCCTCATTGGTGGCCGCATTCACGAGATTCTTGCGACCCTTTTTCGGACCGGGCACTCCTTGCAAACCCAGACGGCGCATGAGTTTGAGCACCAACTTGTAGTTGACAATGAGCCCTTGTTCAATCTCGAGAGCGGCGCGAATGCGCCGCACGCCGTAGGTGCCGCGGGAACGCTCGTAGATGCCGGTAATGGCGTCTTCTAAGAGCATCTGACGAATATCGCGGTCGCTGGGACGGTGGTGCTTGATTTCGTAGTAGGTGGAGCGAGAAAGTCCCGCCACCTGACAGCTGATTCGCTCGGAATATCCCAGATTGTTCAGACCTCGGACAATCTGGAACTTTCTTTTGGGTCGGCACCGCCTTCGGCAAACAGGGCGCTGGCGGCCTTAACGAGCACGAGTTCAGCCTCGAGTTCTTTGATGCGACGACGAGCGTCGGCCAACGGGTCAATGTCACCGCTGACGATGCCCGCCTCACGCCCAGCGTCGATCCGCGCCTGTCGACGCCACTTGTAGAGGGTGTTGACACTGATGGAATGCTCGTCAGACAGAGCGGCGACGTCTTCACCGGCGAGCATTCGTTCGCAGATCCGAAGTCGAAACTCCGTGGAGTATTGAAATGGCATAACTACCTCCTGGTAGCTCGTGACCATTTTGCAGTAAACGCTGGACCCCCAAATGGGATTCAGCCCACGTGGTGCGGGCGGAGGGATTCGAACCCCCAACCTTCTGATCCGTAGTCAGATGCTCTAATCCGTTGAGCTACGCCCGCATTTCCAACGTAAACGTCAGAGGTCATACTTTAGCCGACGTGGGAGCGGCGGCACAATTGAATTATTCAGGCGCTCAGACCTGTCAACATCATGAAGCCACCCTTCAGTGCGGGCTCGCCACGCTCAATGGTGATTGTCGACGAGGTCTCTTTTAATTGTGTCGGGGATAAGCGCTTCGCGTTGCCACCACAGAGGTGCACGGCAGCCTGCGGCCAACGTTGAGCGATACGCGCAATCGCCACCACCACGTCGCTGTGCCAAGAAGTTTCATCCTGCCGGCGGGCTCGCTCGCCCACCGCTTCGTCAAAAGTGCGTTGTTCGTCAAAAAGTGTGCCCCCGACGTCATCGATGGGGGTCACCTGGCCTTCGATGACCAGCGCCACGCCGCAGCCGGAGCCCAAGGTGATGGTGACTTCGACACCAGTGCCCAGAGCACAACCGCGCGCCGCCATCTCGGCGTCATTACTGACCACCACTCGGCCCGTGCATTTTTCTCGCAGCGCACGCGCGAGCGGAAACGAAGTCCACAGTTCGCGCAACTCTGAATCTACCGGCGAGCCCGGGCCCGCGGCCCGCGTGAGGTTGGCGGCGTCGACAACTACTCCCTCGACGAGGTCACCGGGAAATCCGACTGCCAGATCACCCCAGTCCTCTCCGGCGGCCATGATGAGTTCTAGTGAGGTGAGTAGTGACGCTGGACTGCAGGGGTAACGCGTTGGCCGTTTACGCAACTTTCGAATGACGCCGTCGCTGTCGACGCGTGCACTCTTTATCCAGGTGGCCCCGACGTCAATGACTAAGACCGGCAGAGTCACGCCGGCGTGATGACCAGAGATAATTCTTCGAGGCCCCGCAACACAATGTTCGGTCGATAGTGCAATTCGGGCGAACTCACGTGCCAATTGGAACTCACCGCGACGAGTTCGCTCAGGACCACCTGTGCTTCGAGGCGAGCCAGCGGTGAACCCAGACAGTGGTGCATCCCGAAGCCGAAGCCCAATTGGGGATTGGGTTCCCGGCGCAGGTTGAGCACCGTCGGATCACTGAACACCTCGGGGTCTCTATTCGCGGCGCCCAGGAGCACCATGACGAAGGACCCCTCCTCGAGGACCTGATCTCCAACTGATAAATCTTCGGTCATCGCTCGACCGGTGAGTTGCACGGGCGAGACAAAGCGTAAGAGTTCGTCCACCGCCGCACGGTCCGCACCGAAAGCGCGCAGGACGGCCTGGGCCGACTGGTCACGACTCAGCGCGAGCAGGGCACCGGAAATAAGGTTCATCGTCGTTTCGTGACCGGCCACCAGGAGCAGAATCGCCGTCGAGAGAAGTTCGCCCTCGCTCAATCGATCCTCTCCGTCGTGGGCCGCGACGAGCGCCGAGAGGAGGTCCGGGCCCGGTCGACTGCGACGCAGGGCGAAGAGGCGACTGAAGTATTCAGCGAAGTACATAATGGCCGCGTCGCGGTACTCCCGGTCGCGGTCGCTTAAGAGAAATTCGGGGTCGAGACCACGAGCTAGTTGGGCCGACTGGTGTTGGAAGGCCGCGTGGTCCTCGGCCGGAATATCCAGCATCTCGCAGATCACCGCCACTGGTAGGGCCCAAGCAATGGACTGGACCGCGTCGAAGGCCACCCCGTCGAGGTGCGGGGCAATCATGTCGCGCGCCAAACTCCGCGTAAAGCCCTCGAGCTCGTTGATGCGCCGAGGCGTAAAAGCGCGCTGCACCAGTCCACGTAGACGGGTGTGGTCGGGCGCGTCACGGAATAAGAAGGGACGCGTGTCGTCACCCGAGGCCCGAATCAACTCGCGCTGCTCCTGGCGGGCGCCGCTGTTGAAACCCAGGGGCTGCTTGTCGGGGTGGATGTGGAGAGAGTCAGCCGAGGCCAGCGAGCTGCGTAAGACGGCCAAGCAATCAGCGTGCCGCGTCACTACCCAATAGTTAGACGGCGTTCGGTGTAGCGGCGCCGTCGTGCGAATTTCGTCGAAGAGGGGTCCGGGATCCGTCGACCAGCGCGGGTCCGAGGGGTCGTAAAAAGTCATGGTCTCAGCGTAGTTTGCTCCTCCCCCGCCGCTCGGTGACGATAATGTCGCGACGTCCACCAGGGGCGGAGTCGAATCACCCGCGGCGCGCGCCGACCCGAGATGAGAATGGCTCGACCCCGCGGCCAGGTGCGCAGGGGACGGCGGGCCGTGAGAACTTCCACCTCCGGCACGAAAGTAGCTACCGCCGCGTCCAGCATTCCGCCATAGATCACGCGGGTGGCGTGGTTGTTGACGAGCGAGGCGGCGGCCTCACCCCAACGGGCGCGCATTTGTGAAAAGTCCTGCACCACCGTCACCAGAGTGACCCCCAGCCCAATCCCCGTGGCCGCTAACTGGTCGAGGTCGTCGAGAGCCGCCACGGTGGCCGCTTCGTCAATCACGAGGAGGAGTTCCGAGCCCTCGCCACTCGCCCACTGGGCTTCTTGGGATTCCAACACGCAGCGCAGGGCTCCTCGAAAGAGTGAGGCGTAGCGCTGGTGATCGTGTCGGGGCGCCACGAGATAGACACTGTCCGTCCCGCCCGGCGTGAGTTGTAATCGGGCGAGGGGTTGGCGAATGAGCCAGGGGGCCACTACGGCCTCGGCCGTCGTGATGATGGAATCGCGCGTGCGCTCGTCGTGTCGCGCCCAACTAGCGAGTGCTTCGCTGACCTCGCTGCTCGCGTCGTACCACGAGTCGAAGTCCCGACTATCGAGCCAGCGCACCACGTCGAAGATAGAGGCGCCCGATTGCTGCGCGTGGAGGAAGAGCGCGCCCAATAACTTGGCGGCCAGGGTGTTCCAAAATTCCGACTCCGTTGTGCCCGGTGTCCCCACGCCCCGGCAGAGATCACGGGCGGCCACGAGGGCGTCGCGTAGCGAGCTAATTCCCTCAAGGGGATTCCAGGTCAGACCCTCGGCTTCGGCGGGAGCCACTACTTGGACCTCCCCGCACGTCCGGCGCCACTTTTCACTCGCGACCCGCACGTCGTCTTTCACACTGAGCACCACCAGTGATCCCTCCCAGCGCAGGAGGGCGGGGATAACCAGCGACGAGGTCTTGCCCGACTGCGTGGAACCAACGACGAGCAGCGACTGGCCTTCCGGCAAGAGGCGCGTGGGCTCCAGAGCTAGTCCGTGCCAGAGGGGTCGGCCCAGCGCTGGTCGCGTTCTTCTCACGAGCGACGCATGGCGTGGTCGGAATCGACCAGGGCCCGCTCCGCATCGAGGGGCCGCACCTCGAGCACGCTGCGCCAGGGGCCGTAGCGAACCAGGGCCGAGCCGCGCGCCAGTTCGGGAATGAGCGCCTGCTCGCGCGGGTGCAGGTCGAGAATTGGCGTCAGCAGCGCCGCGTCGTTCGCACTGAGATGAAAGACAAAATGAGTATCGCAGTCACGTACGAGGCCCATCACCCGGGCCCGGTGGGCGCTGTCGGCGCCCGCACTACTTTCCGTGTCACTCCAGCGATGCAGGACAATCACGTGACTCACCCCCGTCGCGCGCGCCATCTTCCACGATCCCTGCAACCACCGAGCCGCGGCCGCGTCGTTGATCACGGCCCAGGCCTCGTCAATCAGGAGGTAGCGGCGACCGTGGGTGGGTCGCTGCGCGGCGGCCATGGTGGCCACGCAGGCCAGCGCGAACTCACCGCGCGACCACAACTGCGACAGGTCGAGAACCACCAGTCCGCGGCTGAGGTCAACCGCTGGGTCGCTGCCGTCGAAGAGACCGCGCAGATCTCCTTCGATAAAACGCCGCAGCGCCAGGGCCAACGAACGTCGCGACGAAACCTCCTCGGTGAGCAGGCTGCTCGCCAGGCGCTCGTAGACCCGCAGCAGTGGGCGCTCGGCTCCACCCACCTCGTTCCATTCCCGCTCGAAGAGGTATTTCTCGTCCTCGCTCACACTTCGATGCAGCGCTAGTTCGAGCAGGGTCAGGGCCACGAGCAGATCACGTGCGCGGTCACCGTCGAAGGGGTTGCACCACTGCGTCCCGCCCACCGTCAGCTCGAGAATGCTCCCGCCCACGGCGCGAGCGACCTCGTGATACTCGCCCTTGGGATCAACGATCACGACGCCGTACTCTTGTCGACTCGCCCGCAGGGCCAGCATCTTGACCAGCGTCGATTTTCCCGAGCCGATACTGCCCATCACGGCGATGTTGGGTCCCGAGATGAGCCCCGCCTCGTAGGCGGCAAAGGCGTCGTAGATGAAGGGTCCCCCGCGGCGACATTGCCCGAGAGCCTCACCGGAAAGTCCCGTACCGTAGTCGTGCAGCCACAGTCGCCACTGATCAATCTCGTCACTCACCAGCCAGTGTCGCGTGGCGTCTCTCATGAGAGCAGCGTGGGGAGTTGCTCTCGCCACCAGCCCAGTTGTTGCCAACGACCGAAGGCCAAGGTCACGCCACCGCGTCGCGCGTCAGCTCGAAGGAGCTCCTCCTGCTGACGCAGTTCCCTGGGGCTCTCGGCCCGGAGGAGAACGGCGATGGTAATTCTCGTGAGGGCGCTGCCCTGCGAGAGAGCGGCTTCTCGCCAACGCCAGCCCTCACCCTGATCACGCTGACGAAGCGATGGGCGAAATCCCGCTCGTTCCAAGAGGACCGCGTCAGTGTCGCTGCGGTGAGCCTCTCGGCTCGTTCGTCGACGGGCCCGCGCCTGGGGTTGCACCTCACAATTCACTGAGACTTGTCGACTACTGGCGTAGCGCGCGAGGGACTCATTCCAATTGGCGGCGCGGTCCACCGTGACCACTCTCACTACGCGGATCACACCACCGCAAAGGCGAATGTGACCAGGGCGTTCGAGCGCCCACTCGCTACGCCTGTGCGGGACCTCGAGAGCCAGCTCACGCCACGGTGACGGGGGTGCAGTGGCGGCACTGCTCAACAGCACGAAGCGGGGTCGCTCGCCGTCGCGCCACCAGGTCAGCGTGAAGTGACTGGGCTGGTCGGCGAGGGCCAGTTGCTGGCTGAAGTGCGCCAGCGAGTGCGTGATGTGGCCACGCAGCGCTGAGAACTCCGCCGTTCCCCGTAGCGGGTATTCGAAGGCGGACAACTCCCGACGTCCTCGACAGCTCACCGTGATTGTCGTTACGCCCGTCTGGCTCCAACGCGTCCATCGTGAACGTCCGAAGTAGCGCCACATCAGCACGAGGTGGTCCGCTCCGGCGGAGCCCGCTCGAAGCGGAAAGAGCGCGCCGGATAGGCAGCAGACGCAGAGCCACCACCCTCCGCCCACCAGGGCGGCGCAGCCCGCCAGCCCCGAGAGCGCGAGGACGCAGAGGCGGGGCGTCGAGGGCCAGAGGAGGGCGGGTCGAAGAAAACCCCGCTCAATCATCGGCGTGCCAATGAACGACCGGCCCGTATTCGTCGCGGCCAAAGACCGTGTGACCAGTGGCTGGGCGTGGGCGTCCGACCGGTGAGGGACCCGATTCTCCCTCGGCGGGAAAGGCAAATTCCCGCTCCCCACCGGACCACTGACCCAGACCATACTCATCGGCCCGCTGCGGTGCGACGGCTGCGGCCCCACCAGAGAAGGCCGCGCCCGCGACGCGCGCGCCCGCTCCTAGCACCGAGGCGCTCACCCGCCGTCTCACCCCCTCGGTCGCGTGAAGAGCCGAGCCCTCGAGGAGGGGAACGAGTCTCAGGAGGAAGAACGGCGTGAGGGCGGCGAAGCCTAGGGTCACAGCTCCGGAAAGAATGACCACGACCGACGACGAGGCGATCTCCTGCGCCCCGAGGGCGAGAGCAATCACTACGAAAACCTTGGCCAGGGCCAGGCCGACGAAGGTTTCCACGAGTCGCAGCATCCAGCGACGAGCCGGGGGCCAGGGCGCCGCGGCTCCGATGAACGGGGCCAACACCAAGAGATAGGTGAGCACCGTGTCACGAACCAGCAGTTCGCACCAGAGGGCCGCCGCCCCGATCGTCTCGGCCCCGGCTAGCGCCAACAGGGCGAAGGACGGTGTCGTCGGGGGCAGCAGCGCCGCCGCCTGCGTCCAGCGCGTGACGTCGGTAGAGGCCGAGGTGCCGGCGACCCGCGAGAGTTGATCCGCCACGCTCACGACCAGTGCGCCCAGGGGTCGAGCGAGCGAGAGTGACGCCGCCATGATGAGCAGTCCCGCTCCCAGCGCTCTCACCAGACCACCCGGATCCGCTCGGCGCACACTCGTGATCACCGAGGCCACTATCGCGAGGACGGCGATCAGGGGCACCACACTGCTGAGGCGGCTGCTTTCGGCGTGACTCGCGGTCAGCATCAGCTCGGGCCGACCCGTACTCGTCAGAACGTGGCCGAGTTGGCTGCCGAACCAGGCCACGCTGTTGGCCACCCAGTGCGCGGCGGCGTCCCAGAGTGCGCCCCAGGCGCCGCTAGCGAGACAGGCTGCGGGGTTGGTGGCGCAGGTGAGGTTCACTAGTGGACGGCGAGTCCGGTGTGGAAAAAGAAGTTCACCAGGCTCGGGGCCGAACCAATCACGATGGCGGCCAGCACCGCCGTCACCAGCGAGCGACGGCCAGCCATGGACTGGTGCATATTTTGGGAGTGACTCCCAAAGGCCCACAACACCGCCCCAATAATCATGGCGGCGAGACAGAGCAGGAGCGCCCAGCCAGCGAGACCGTTCACCAATTGTTGGAGGGCCGCCGAGCCGGGTAGAGCGGTCGGAGTGGGAGTCATGTGGACGTCAGCACGCAACATTGGGCAACTTTCTTACGGGGGAAGTACCCAACGGTCGCGGCTACTCGGGTGGTGGCAAGTCTGCGAGACTAGGAGAGTGACTTTTCTCGTGTTGAAGAACTTCGCTTCTAGTTGGGCACCCTTCGCCGTCTACGGACTGGTCGCGGGTGTGACGATTGTCGGACTACTCCTCGGACTGCTCTGGGGTCGCCACCAGGGCCACCGATCCATCGCCCAGCGACTGACCGCACTCGGCACGCGGCTCGGCATTGATCAACCCGTCGACGACGGCACCGTCGAAACCGCCCTCTCCTTCCTCGAAGAAGCCACCGGAGCGGCGACGAATGCGGTCAGCGAATCCAGCGCCGACGCCATTCGCCTGCGTCGTTCCCTCGACACCCTGCCGGTCGGACTCGTGCTCTGTGACGAATCCGGCAACGTCATTTACCGCAACACCCTGGCCGAAGATCTCATGACCAACCGTTACGGCGACGCTCTGGCCGCCCAGGCCGTCACCGAACTCTTGGATGAGGGCTGGCGCGTCGGATTCGCCGAGCGCACCATCGATCTCTACGGTCCCCCGCGCAAGACCCTGACGGTGCGAGCTCTGGTCATTGACGACGGACGTCGACCACTCGGGGTGCTGGCGGTCATTGAAGACATCTCGGAGCGTCGTCGACTGGAAGACATTCGTCGTGACTTCATCGCCAACGTCTCGCACGAACTCAAAACCCCCGTGGGAGCGCTCGGACTGCTGGCCGAAACCTTGCAGTTCGAACGAGACCCGGTGGTCGCTGAGCGCCTCGCCGCACGTATCCACAGTGAATCATTCCGGGTGAACCGCATCATCGAGGACTTGCTCGACCTCTCGCATCTCGAGAGCGAGGGAGCGCCCGCCCGCGACCCCATCTCCGTTGGGCTCTTCGTTGCCGAGGCCATCGAACGCATCCGCACCGCCGCCGAACACCGCCAGGTGACCCTTAGTTTTATCGAACCCGAGGACCCCGTCGTCACCGTCGGCGACCGCCGCCAACTGGTCTCGGCCATTCACGCCCTCTTAGAAAACGCCGTGACCTACTCACCCGACGGTGGCGCCGTGACGGTAACGGTGCTGCGCGTCGAAGAAGTGAATCCCGACACGCTCGAGACGAGCTCCCTAGCGCGCATCAACGTGCGTGACGAGGGATTGGGCATTCCCACCAAGGATCTCGAGCGCATCTTCGAACGCTTCTATCGGGTGGACCCGGGCCGGGCGCGACAAACCGGTGGCACGGGTCTCGGTCTTTCCATTGTGCGCCACGTCGCCCAGAATCACGGCGGTACCGCCAGCGTGGTCTCCCGCGAAGGCGAGGGATCAACCTTCACCCTCGACCTGCCCATCTCGTCACTATGAGCCTCGGCGAATATCGACCCCGCGTCCTTCTCGTAGAAGACGAGGAGTCCTTCATCGACGCCCTCAGTATTGGCCTGGATCGCGAGGGCTTTCTCCTGACAATCGCCCGCGACGGGCAGGAGGCCCTCACTCTCTTCGGTGAGCAAACTTTTGATCTCGTACTGCTCGACTTGATGCTGCCCAAGGTTTCGGGCCTCGACGTCTGTCGCAGCATTCGTCACTCCAGCAATGTGCCCATCATCATCGTGAGCGCCAAGGGTGAAGAAGTCGACACCGTTTTGATGTTGGAACTCGGCGCCGACGACTACGTCACCAAGCCCTACCGCCTTCGTGAACTCACCGCCCGCATGCGCGCGGTGCTGCGTCGACGCAGCGCCCCGGTCGCCGTCGGCGAATCCGACGAACTCCTCGAGGTCGGGCCCCTGCGCCTCGAAATTGATAGTCGACGTTGCTTTCTTAACGGCGTCGAAGTCAAGGTGCGCAAGAAGGAGTTCGCGATCTTGGAACTCCTGCTCACCAGCCCCGGACGGGTGATCACTCGGGACCACTTGATCAACGACGTCTGGGGCTCCGATTACGTCGGCGACACCAAGACCTTGGACGTGCACATTAAGCGTCTACGAAATCTCCTCGAAGAATTTCCCAAGGAGCCGCGACACATCACTACGGTGCGCGGCGTGGGCTATCGCTTCGAAGTCGGCGCGTAGGCGCGAGAAATCGTGGTTCGCCCGCCGAGGTAGCCGCCGAGCACCGCGGGCAGTTCCACCGAACCGTCCGCCTGGCGATAGGTTTCAACCAGGGCCGCCCAAATGCGGGCCCAGGCCAGGGCTGAACCATTGACCGTGTGCACCAGTGTGGGACTCCCGCCACCGGGCCGGTAGCGCACATTGGCGCGCCGACTCTGGTAGTCACGGAACCAACTCACCGAGGACACTTCCAGCCAGCGATCAACGCCGGGGGTGTAGACCTCGAGATCGAAGGTGCGCGCCGACGAGGTGCCGAGGTCCCCGGCGCAGAGGTCGAGCACCCGGTAGGCAAGACCGAGGGCCCGCAGTAAGGCTTCGGCGCGCGCGAGGATGTCGGCCTGGGCCGCTTCGGCCTGTTCGGGAGTGCAGTAGGCGAAGAGTTCCACCTTGTCGAATTCGTGCACGCGCAAGAGTCCCCGCGTGTCGCGACCCGCCGCGCCGGCCTCGCGGCGGAAGCAGGCGGTGAGTGCCGTCATGCGGATGGGGAGAAGTGCTTCGTTCAAAATCTCGCCACGGTGCATCGAGGTGAGTGGCACTTCCGCGGTCGGAATCGCCCAGAGGTCGTCACGCTCAATGGCGTACATGTCGTCCGAATTTTTCGGCAGGTGACCGGTCGAAGTCATCGTCTCGGTCAGCGCGAAGGTCGGAGGACGAATCTCCTCGTAGGCATCACTGTGCTGATCGAGGGCCAGCGAACTCAGCGCGCGTAGTAGTCGTGACCCGGCGCCACGAAAGAGGGGGAACATGGAACCGGCCAGTTTCGCTCCAGCCTCCATGTCCAAGATGCCCAACTCGGTACCAATATCCCAGTGCGCGACGCGCTGGTGGTCCGCGAAGCTCGGGAACGGTTGCCCCTGGTCCATACCCGGCCACCACTGGCGTAGTTCAACGTTGTCCTCGGGACCGGCGCCATCGGGGGCCGCGTCGGAGGGAATGTTCGGGATGTCGAGGAGTACGGCGCGGACCTGGGCGGCCGCCTC
>Ga0304728_1002633_pt1 | contig 11275 bp, 14 predicted proteins | sample C_130625_MF_Meta_FD_190476 | JGI IMG/M metagenome (GOLD analysis project Ga0304728, IMG submission 190476) | Freshwater microbial communities from Lake Croche, Canada to study carbon cycling - C_130625_MF_MetaG (v2) (version 2) | ecosystem: Environmental > Aquatic > Freshwater > Lake | place... | reverse complement strand
CTAAGGTGCTTACACCCCTTGTTGACCAAAAAGTCCAAGGGGTTTTTTATTTCTTGACAGTTATGTAAACAACCACAATTGATAGCTTACCTTAGCAGGTAACAGTTAATTGATTATAATTGATTGTTTACTTTATAGGGTCGTAGGGTTCAGGCCACGTAATGCTACTAATGCCCCTGACACTGAAAATGTGTACTCAACATACTAGACTTGTTTCGCAAAATCCTAGAGGCGGCTTACGGAAGATTGTTACGGCTTTAGGTGGTAAAGAAACCAGAAACCTTAAGAAGGGGCGATAGAAACAGTCGAAAGCTGACGATCAGTTGTACAAGGGTAATAATTAACCTATGAACCTATAGGTAATCTTCCTGTGTCCTTAGCAGGGGCGATTTTATACAAACTGTTGTTAATAACTAATGTATTGACACAATAATTACTTGCCGGCTAAGTGAATACAAATGAAAACAACTGGATTATTTACAACACATAGAATTGAAATTGAAACAGAGCTAGGCAAACCACTGAAGTTTATACCCTTCGGTGATGTGCACAGAGACTCTGATATGCACGCAGACAATCACTGGAAAGAGTTTCTAAGCTACGCTAAGTCACAGAAGAACGCAGTGTTCCTTGGCATGGGAGACTACACAGACGGCGTAAGTACAAGTGAACGGATAGTTTTAAACAATGACGGCTTACATGATACAACGCGGACAACCCTAGCAGACGTTTATAAGGGGGTTACGAAGACTTTAGTCAATGAGCTAAGCTTTATGCGTGGCAGAATGATTGGTATGCTTGGCGGTAACCATTACTTCCAGTTTAAGGACGGAGACACAACAGACCATATCCTTGCAGCAGCGTTAAACACTAAGTTTTTAGGCGTATGTTCTTTTATAAGAATGTCTTTACGTTTCAAAGGCTGCCCGAACAAACACGCTAGTTTAGATATATTTGCCCATCACGGCAAAGGTGGTGGGTCAAGCGTAGGCGGTACGTTTAACACCATCGAGAAAATGACGACTACGGCAGTTGCCGACTTCTATCTTATGGGACACGACCATAAACGCGGCTGCATACCTAGTACCCCTCGCTTACAACTAACTACCGGCGGGAATACAGGCGAGCTAAACATCAAAGAGAGGACGCCGTGGATAGGAAGAACAGGTAGCTTTTTGAAAGCATACGAGAACGGAAGAGTGAGCTATAACGTAGATGCCGGAAGATCTCCAGCGAGCTTGGGGTGGATAGAATTTGAGATAACCCCTTATAGAAACAGGAAAGACAATATGGACACAATAGAGTTTACCATTCGCGGAACAAGTTAACCCTCATCGAGCTGCCCGAATATGCCCATTCCAAATGGTTTCTCGGACGTCACTTGCGATTCGTGGACATAACGGCAGCACCCAGATTGGTCTTCCACCTCTAATAGCATACAATTATCTGGGCGGTAGAGCACGCCTGTTAGCTGCAAAGGCTCTTCGCTATTCGTGCGGTAGAGTATTTGGCCCCAGTTGTACTTTAATCCATCGAGGTTCATAGCTTGACAACAACTCGGACGCGATTAGACGTAAAGCATGAAAACAATTAGAAACGTAGAAGGACACGATACCATTTTAACTCAGGTTTTAAATCCTAGCAAAAAGTAAGCCTTTCCGTTCATTGCCACAAAAAAGCCCTAAGCTTAATTGCCTAGGGCTTTTCTCTTTTAAAACTTAGCCATAAGCGTATTAAAGGCTAATGTGGCAGTTGCTGGGACAACGCCGTTGCCGCACAATCGCAGTCTGTCCACCCAGTAGGGATTCCCATGAGCCACTCTACCCAGTCCGCGTTCAGTTTGCCACCAACTTGAATCGCCAACGACGGGGTATTGCGTCTGAATTCCGCAGGCATTGTCCCCGTATCCTTCCACATTCTCGCAGTTGGAGTCGAATAACTCATTACTGCATCTTTCAATCTTGCTCCGTACCAAGGACTGTTTGGATTCAATGAGTGTTTGCTCTTGAACGATCCATTTATTAATTGAGTTGGATTTGGGCCAGTTATGTCTGAAGCTGTCGGAGTGGGCCAAGATAAAAATTCGTTTTCTTCTGTGCGGTGCTCCAACTTCTCTCGCGCTGAATATTCCCCACGTTGTTCTATAACCGATTGTTTCCAACTCGCTAATAACTTCTCTGAGTCCAAGGGTAATATGTCCTTCGACGTTTTCAAAAAAGCAAATGTTTGGTCGCATGAGTCTAATTCCATTTGCAATGTAAGGCCAGAGGTGTCTTGGATCTTCTGTTCCAAGTCGTTTTCCTGATGTTGAGAAGGGCTGACAAGGGTAACCTCCAGACAGGACGTCCACTTTTCCACGAAACTCTGACCAAGGGAAGGTTTTAAGATTCGTCCAGATAGGTGCTGCGTCCAAGAGTCCCTTTTCCATTTTCGCAACCAAATTGGCGCACGCATAGGCTTCGATCTCACTAAAAGCGATTGTTCGCAAGCCTGGGATTGCTCGTTTAAGTCCGAGATCAATTCCTCCGTACCCACTACATAAGGATATGTGATTAACTGTTTGGGTAATATCCACATTAGGATTCTCCTTGTTTTAATCGCTTAATAAGCTCTGCCTGATCTCGAATGATACGAATAAGGGTATTCCTCGAAGCCGTGCCAAGGTTAGCCGGCATTAGGACTACTCCCTGAGCCAATTTGTGCTCGCGGTAGTCCTTAGTCAGATTTGTGAGACCTTTAGGGGCAACGTATCCACCTTCGTCTAGGTTAGACGTTTTATAATGCTTTTTCATGCAATGGCCTCCCTTTTGCTAGCATGTTCCCTTAAAAGGTCGTATTTAGCTTCAGCCATAGCTTCACCGCCTTTCATGTAATACCAGCCGGTACGGCCAAACTGTGACGGTGCAGGATATTGTTCGTGAGCCTGAATGAATGTACCTTCAATGGTTTTATTGGGAACACTCATCAAAACCACAACTTCATAACCTTTCAAGTTGCCAGACAGTCGATGAGTCACGGAGTACATTGCTACCATGCCGTCACGTTTCATTTGATTGTACTCAAAAGAGCCTTTGGTGAAGCTTTCAGCCGCCGGCTCAATCGGATTTAGTTTAATTATATGTTTCATTTGATTTCCTTTGTGTTGATGTATTCGTCTATCACTTTGCCTTGATCTGTTGATACAGCTAGTACAGCTATATCTTCAGCATTAGCCTTTGAAGTTGCTTCTATCTGCAATTCGTAAAGCTTGGTTTGAGTAATTAGTATTTTAAAAGTTTTCATAAGTATTTTCGATAATTTCCAACCCGCCGCCAAATTCGATATTGTAAAGGACGGCAAGGTCATAGCTAGCAAAGGTTAGAAGATACCGCCCAGTGTCGGACGGCACCCAGATTGCGTAAAGGTCTTGGCTCATTTCATTTTAATTGGCATTAAAACGCCAAGTGATTCAGGGATAGCGTGGTCAGGATGAGCTTTAACGACAATCGGACTAACATCATCTAATATTTCAAGTATGACTTCGTTATTACCTAGTGCCTGGGCAAGGTCATATAATAACTCAGCGTTTAAACAGATTTTCTTACCACCTCTGTTTGCCTTAGGAATAACTTGCTCCCAGTTAGGAAACGTGCTGCCTTTTAAATCCGTGCGAGGCATAGTCATTTGGCCTTCTTTAGTTGCTATTTTAAGCTCACCGTTTGCGACAATTTGACTTTCTTTAATGTTTGATAGCGTTTTACGCGATAACTTAAACGCTTCTATGTTAACTGGGCCGTCTGTATCTTGGCTATCACGTTCAACGGGTAAAACGACTAACGATTTCCCATTAGTTGCTATAAGTTTGCCGCCTTGCAAATATGGATTGCATAAGGAAGGGCGGTATGAATCTTTACTTGCGATTAGTTCTACTTTACATGCTTTTGATATTTTCATTTTATTTTTGGTTTAGTGAAGTATAATTACTTCTTGTAGCCCTTACTTGCGTAAAGGCTAAGAGAAACAATCAGACGTTAAACAAACGTGAATCGGCAAAATTAGGTTGTTCCCAATTAAAAATTGAGACGCGAATGTTGGTAAAGCCGTTATCTTTTGCCCAAACTTTGCATGCTTTGACGCGAGCAAGGTCAGTAGTAGTCGTTAATAGCTTTTCTTGCCATTCTTCATCACCAATTTTTGTGCCCCAAACTGTATATTCTTTAGGTAAGTTATATTTGTTCATTTTGTAATTAGTTAATGTTTAATCGGTTATAAATTGTGCTTTAGCGTCTAAACGTGCTTTATCTTCCATAAGAACGGCTTGCGAAAAAGACTCGGTGTAAACTACGATTCCTTTTTTAAGATAACCAAAACTGTTGAAATCGTTAGCGTCTAAATCGTACTTAGCACACAATTCGCGAACGGCCTTGAGATGATTAGCGGTCGCACACAATGAATAGTCATAAGCCATGATATGCTTGCCGTAGTAAGGGTGAGTTGCGACGAAGCGTGAGCCGCGTGTGTTTGTAGGACTGAGATAATGTACTGTTATTGCATTCATATATTTATATCCTTTCTATTTATTAAACATAAATTGTTACTAACTCGGGATTGACTGTTACCGACAATCCGTAAACAAAAGACTCCGCTAACTTGCTTGCTCTCGCATAATTTGTTGTTTCAATTATTTGAAAAACTTCGTTTGCGTCTGTATCTACACAGAATATTTTAAACTTTCCGTCACGTTCTGAAACAATAGCCTCTAATCCGTTGGCTGCGTCACGAGGATTGTAAACAATCGTATTTTGTCCTATTGATTTAATAATATTATTAATAGCGTTCATATATTTGTATTTTTATTTGTTTGTTTGTTACTGAACGCATACTTTATACATTAACTATTACAAAAAAGATAGCATTATTTGCATTGCAAGCAAACAAAGTATGTAAATCATTGTTATATTATATACTTACAATATGAAATAGTTTTACCGCAAGCGTCGTAAGAAGCTACTTTACACAGAGAAGGCTTGAAACAAGCAAGGGAACACTAGAGAGCTTAGAGAGCCACTAATGCCACTAACACACGAACAATATACGTTGATCTTTGATGAGATTAGCGAAGGGAAGAGCTTAAGATCAGCACTAAAGAAAGCTAAGACAGGCTTTAGCCAATTCTATCAAGGCTTAAAAGACTCTAAAGCTTATTCAGATCAGTACGCGCACGCGAGACAATGCCAAGCTGAGAGCTCATTTGAAGCGGTATTAAACGCCGTTAACGAGGTTCATTCAGGAAAGTTAGACGCTAATGCCGGAAGAGTCGTTATAGATACCTATAAGTGGATAGCCGCGAGACTAAAGCCTACTGTATACGCCGAAAGAGGCTTACTAGATAACTCATTAGGCAATCAGCCAACCGAACTCATAGTACGTTGGGGTAAGCCACGAGACAAAGACATAAAGACAATAGAAACCATAGAGTCAGACACAAAAGCCATTGATGCGTAAGAAAGCACCCCCCCCTTGTCTCTTATGCGTAACAGACTGACTCCCCCCGTGCCCAATTTGTTCGTGCTACTTACGCGTATATGACAATACAAATAACCCCCTACCCATCAACAACATAGCCCTGTATAGTTTATGCCTACTCAAGAGATAGATTTGTTGTATGTGCCTAGAGATCAGTTTGTTCCGTTACATGAGACAGACAAGCGTTGGAAGGTGGTGGTCGCTCACAGACGTTCAGGAAAGACTGTGAGCTCCCTTAACGAACTTATACGTGGTGCTTTGTTATGTCCTAAGACTAGCCCTCGGTTTGCCTACATAAGCCCCTATCGCACTCAGTCTAAGGCTATAGCGTGGACCTATCTTAAGGACTTTACGGCTAATCTACCTAGTAGGCGTGTATCAGAGTCTGAGTTGTATGTAGAGCTACCTAGGGGTGCTAGGGTGACGCTATATGGTGCAGACAATGCTGAGTCGCTTCGTGGTATCTACTTAGACGGGTGTGTCATAGACGAACCTGCTGATATGGATCCTAACTTCTTCCGGGATGTTATACGGCCAGCTTTATCGGATAGGTTGGGTTGGTGCTTATGGATAGGTACGCCAAAAGGTCGCAATAGCTTCTTTACGTTGTACGACAATGCGTGTTCTGACGCTGAGTTCTTTACTATGTTCTTGCCTGCGTCCAAGTCGGGGCTGTTGCCTGTGTCAGAATTAGAGTCGGCACTTAGGGCTATGGGCAAAGAGTCGTATGAAAGAGAGTATGAGTGCTCATTTGCTGCTGCTATTCCGGGTGCTATATACGGTGATGAGATAGCAAAGCTAAGGTCTAACAACCAGATACAGGACTTTGCGCCTGCTACCAACCTACCTATGGACACGTTTTGGGATGTGGGTGACTCAGACTATACGTGTATATGGCTTGTGCAGATGGAAGGCAGGCACATTAATTTAGTAGATTACTATTCAGCTAACGGTCAAACAGTGGGTCATTATGCCAATCAAATTAAAAAGTGGGGAGAAATCTACCAAACAAGCATCAGGACTAATTTTCTGCCGCACGATGCCGATCACGTACGAAGGGGAGGTAGTTGGAAAACTGACCTTACAGAAGCAGGACTCAGTCGCATTACAATCGTTCCAAGAACACCTGACATCTGGCTTGGTATTAATGAGCTCAGGTCTATCTTGCCCCGATGCTACATCCACAAGACAAATTGCAGTAAGCGTTTTGGCGACAAAGAATCATCAGCCCCTTCCGGTCTTGATTGCTTGGAATACTACCACAAGCGAGAAGAAACAGATCAAAATGTTATCTATGAGAAACCTGTGCATGACGAGTTTAGTCACGGTGCAGACGCGCTTCGTACAATGTCTGAGGCACATAGGCTTGGTATGCTCGAAGGTTCCAGCTTTGTAGCTCGTAATAGCAGGCACACACCCATTAAGGTATTGCGTGGTCCGTCAGCTAATAGTTACAAAAGGAAAAGCAAAGTTAAATCTATACGTTAATGGCTACAATAATCACCAGCAATACAGGCAGAACTAAATCTACAGACCGTACGGCTGGCGGTAGCAAACCTGATAGCACACCAGCAACAGGCTCTACGACTACCGGTGGTGGAGGTGGTGCAGTTAATAGCGTTACAGGATCATTAGGCGTTGGTGCTAGTCCTACGACAGGTAACGTCAGTGTTTACTTAAACCCAACAGGCGTGTCTGCTGCTACGTATGGTGATGCTACACATGTGCCACAAATTGCAGTTAATGCGCAAGGTCAGATAACATCAGCAAGCAATGTAGCAATTACAAGCAGCAGTGGTGTTACTAGAGTAGATTCTGGTACAGGTCTTACTGGTGGCCCTATAACAACTTCTGGTACGCTTAGTATAGCAAATACAAGTGTAGCTGCTGGAAGTTATGGAACTGCATCTAGTGTTCCAACCATTGCGATTAATGCACAAGGGCAAATTACATCAGCATCTAATACTTCTATAGCTATTTCTGGTAGTGCTGTATCTGGTAATATATCAGGCAATGCAGCTAATGTTACAGGTGTTGTAGGTATTACTAATGGTGGCACAGGTGCAACATCAGCTAGCGCTGCACGTACGAATTTAGGAGCTGGTACAGTAAGTAGCGTAGCCACTAGCGGATCTGTTAATGGTATCACGCTTACTGGCGGACCAATAACAACAAGCGGTACAGTAACACTAGGCGGCACCTTAAGCGGCATTAGTAATAGTCAATTAACAAATAGTGCAGTTACAATTAACACGGGTACAGGATTGTCAGGCGGTGGCACAGTGTCTCTTGGCGGATCATTAACGCTTACTAATACTGTGTCTGGTTTACCGTCATCAGCTAGTCCGGGACAAGTGTTGTTACAAGGTGCGTCAACGGCAGGATGGTACAACCATGCCTATAACGTGACAGCATTTGCTAGCTTATCTGCGGCAATAACAGCAGCAGGATCTAATGGCGTACTTTACTTTCCCACAGCATACACAATTCCTAATGGAACAACTATCAGCCTGCCTATTATAGTTGAAGGACTTCTCACATGTTCTGGAACAGCTACATTTAACGGTACAATACAAGCACCGCTAAAACAAATCTTTAGTGGTGGTACAGTTACAATAGGTTACAACAATTCATACATCTACCCAGAATGGTTTGGCGCAAGGACAGGTGGTAACGATTACACAGCTATGGTAGCAGCTATAAATTCTATTACGCCTGATACTACTGGAAGCACTAGTTTACGAACTTCAGCACCAATACAAAGCATAGTTTTATCAGGAACTTACCAAATAGGTAGCACTATAACCATAACTAATGGCGCTATATTTAAAGTAATAGGCGGTGCAACATTTATACCTTACGGTTCATTCACGGGAGATTGTATAGTTTACCAATATTATACATGGAATTTAAGCACCGACATACCAACAATTATAGGTTTCACAGGAGGTACAGGATTAACTCTTTTTGGCTGCAATGTACTTAAGGCTACTGGGTATATGATTAAATTGTGCCAAACAGCTATTAAGTTTAGAGCAAGCAGTGGTCATAATTTATTAGACAATTACGTTAATATACATTTTATACCTGATAATCAAATAGGTGTTTTATTTACGGATGATGGCACTGCGTGTACTATACAAGGAAATGAAGTGTATAGTAATTTTTACACAAATGATAATTTATCAACTCCGTGGGCTGTAGCTACTAGCGATCCAAATTTTTCTACAACAGGCTATCAAGCAAATAACATTTGTGGCGTATTATTTGATAATAAAGATAATACTAATTGGGATGGCAACATTGTTAAAATAGAAGCTATAGACATTAACAGTGCTTCAAACAGCTATTGTTTCCATAACTCCAGTAATACATATTTAAGTAATTGGCGTATTGAATGTCCAAGTTGGTTAGGAGGTTTAAATTATCCTTATTGGACAACACAATCGTTTATAACGGGCAATTTTACTGCTTGTACTTTTAGATTTAGAATTTCAGCAGAACTAATAGATTACACAGACTCTCATGGAATATTTCATTATGGAATAATATGGGGTACAATGAACATAAAGGGGTTTGAAAACCGTATTGTTTACATAAATGGCGGAGGTCATTACAATACGGACTCAACCGCAGGACAACCTACCTCAGCTTATGGTGTTAGCACAACATCAGGACGTTCTTCATTTTCACCAAACCCACCTTTAAAAAACAGGCTTACGTGCAAATACAACATAACATCAAGTATACCTGCTAATGGTTTACTTACTTTATATGCATATGTTCCAATTACAGATGCTTTTACATCGGGAACAACTGTAGCTGCATCAAACAATTTTTATGCTGTACCTTATCCTAATTCAACTGGTGGAACGCCTGTTGGTTTAGTATTTGAATCTGCTTTTGATAATTCTGCAAATGTAGCTAATGAAGTAATATTGTTTTTTAGGAATGTATCAGGTGGTACTATTAATTCAGGTAGCGGGTTTTTTGATTTTATTCTAACAGTTGGATTATGAGCCCATACGAAACAATAGCACAAAAGTATTTTGACCACCCGCAAGAAGCACCGTTTGGTGATTATGTAGAATGGTTCTTACGTAATGGCTATGTTATTAGTAACCCAGAATATTTTGTAATGGGCAAAAATTGCCGTAGACTAGCACCTGTAGAACACATCTGTGACTGCACACACGTATTTGATGAGCAGGATAGCGACTGCTGGTATGTCTTTGCTATGGCTGGTAATCTACAACAATGCATAGCAAATATGCCTTACGAGCTGCCTTGGATAGCGTTTGAACGACTTATTGACAACAAACGTGACCTTAGATTCTATGAGACAGCAGATATTAAAAGATTAACAGTCATTAACTAACTAACATTATGGGCGGTGGTTCTCCAGCACAAGCAATACAAGCAGCACCAACTCCGGTGGTAGCTCCACCTGTAACAGCATCTTCTGCTGAGGTTATACAAGCTCAACAAGACCTAGCACAGCAGAACCTTATGAAGAAATCCATAAAGAAGACTGTTATGGCTGGCGATACAGGCGGTTACAAAGGCATGGCACAATCTGGTCCTACACCAACAGCAGCTAAGCTTGGATAATATATGGCTGATTTACTAGCTAACGAGCAGCTAAACAAATATGAGTCAGGACGTTCTAAGCGTTCTGCTATATTTGATTCCGACTGGCAGACCATATCACAATACTTTTTACCTCAAGAGTCTGACATCAATGTTACCAAAACAGAAGGTATCACTGGCTGGACAGACCGCATTTTTGACACAACAGCCATCCAAGCAGCACAAACGATGGCTGCTGGTCAACGTAATTGGCTAACACCTAGCAGCGAGCCTTGGGCTCAATTTGAACCACCAGAGTCTATGCGCTCAGGCGGTGATGATGCTGCTATATGGTTAGGCAAAGCATCTGACATTACTATGCAAGAGTTAGCACGGTCTAACTTTTATGCTGTAATGAATATAGGTTATTTGCACGTAGGTATCTTTGGTACTGATTGTATATTTTGCGAAGAAGGTAAGACATCAGCACTTAATTTCCGCAATACTAAGATAGGCACGTATACAATAGACGAGAACGATGAAGGTATAGTGGATACGGTACGCCGTGAGTTTAAGCTTACAGGCCGTCAAGCTATGCAAATGTTTGGTGAGGACAACTTGCCAGAAAAGATGAAGAGTCAGTTAAAATCTGGCAAAGGTTACGATAGAAGTTTTGATTTTGTACATTGCGTGTTCCCGCGTGAGGACAGCTCAAGATTAGAGAACAGACAGGACGGCGGCAATAAGCCGATAGCATCTGTTTACATTTCTAAAGACTTCCGTGAGTGCGTACGTGTATCAGGGTTTGACGAGATGCCTTGCCTTGTTAGCCGTTTTGCTAAATGGGGTACAGATAGTCCTTGGGGTTATAGTCCTGCATACCTAGCTTTACCTGATGTACGTCAAGTTAACTATGTTACAGAATACTTAGACTCATTAGCAGAACTTCACGCAGTACCACGTATTATAGTTCCATCAAACCTTGAAGGCGATGTTGACTTAAGAGCCGGTGGTATAACAACTTGGGATAGTAATGACCCTAACGGCAAACCTATGGAATGGGCATCTGTAGGTGATTACAAGCTAGGCATGGAAATGGTTAACAGTAAGAAAGACATGATTAACGATGCTTTCTTTGTTAATATGTTCAAGATGCTTGCGTCAGATCCCTTATTAGATAAGCGTATGACCGCTTATGAAA
>Ga0304728_1002632_pt1 | contig 11277 bp, 17 predicted proteins | sample C_130625_MF_Meta_FD_190476 | JGI IMG/M metagenome (GOLD analysis project Ga0304728, IMG submission 190476) | Freshwater microbial communities from Lake Croche, Canada to study carbon cycling - C_130625_MF_MetaG (v2) (version 2) | ecosystem: Environmental > Aquatic > Freshwater > Lake | place... | reverse complement strand
GATGGATCAGGAGAGGTCGATAATGAAACTGACATTTAGTAGCGATATTGAAGCAGCCGACGTAGAGCGCCGCATTATTGCTGGCGTTGTTGTACCGTTCAACAAAGTTGGCTACACATCCGTTGGCCCAGTTGTTTTCGAATCCGGGTCAATTACTATTCCGGATACAACAAAAATTAAATTGCTTGCACAGCATGACCCAACAAATCCAATTGGTCGCGCACAATCATTTCAAACAAGTGATAACGCAATCACTGGTTCATTTAAGATTTCTAACTCCACAACAGGTCAAGATTTTCTAATCCGTGCAAGTGAAGGACTTATCGCTTCACTTTCAATCGGTGTAGAAGTTGTCGCATCAAAGCCGTCAAAAGATGGCACGTTATATGTTCAAGAAGCAATTATGAAAGAAGTTTCCTTAGTCGAATCACCTGCGTTTAGCGATGCAGTCGTAACTAAGGTCGCAGCTAGCGAAAGCGAAGCGGCACAACCAACAAACCCAACAACAGAAAGTGAGTCTGTCGTGACGACTGCTCCAATCGAAGATACACCTGTTGAGACAGTAGAGGACGCTCCAGTAGTTGAAGCCGCTGCTCGACCAACAGTCAAGGCCGCTGCGCCTTATTTCACATCACCACGCTCCCCTATTCAAACTATGGGTGGTTACGCACTGCACTCAATCAAAGCAAAGTTAGGCGACGAAGATTCAGCATTGTATGTTCGTGCGGCTGCCGATGCAATGACAACCAATACTGCATTCAACCCAACACAGTATCTTTCCAACATTTTCGTAAGCAATACAAACTTTGGAAGAGCGGCCGTGGATGCTTGCAGCCGTGCTGCACTCCCAGCATCAGGATTAACGCTTAACATTCCATCATTGATTACACCAACAGATACAGCTCCAACAGTTGCATCTACGGCAGAATCAGCTGCTCCATCCGATACTGGTATGACTTCAGAATATCTTTCATACACAGTAACTAAGTACGCTGGACAGCAAACAATCTCGTTAGAACTTATTGAGCGAAGCGATCCCGTCTTCATGGATCAGCTCATGATTCAGCTTGAAAGAGCTTATCTAAAGGCAACAGATGCAGCTGTAATCGCTGCCCTTATTGCTTCAGGTACAGCTGCGACTGCAACGGCTGCTACTTCAGCCGGACTTATCTCATTCTTGTCAGCTGAGTCTGCAAAGGCTTATGCAGGTACAAGCTACTTCGCCAAGAATGTAATTCTCGGTACAGGCACATGGGGCGCTGTAATGGGTTACACAGATTCAACAGGTCGCCCAATTTACAACGCATCTCAGCCATGGAACGCAGCTGGTGATGTCAAGGCATCTTCAATTAAGGGCAACCTACTTGGCTTAGATGCTTATGTAGATGTCAACGCAGTTGCTACCGCTGGAGCAGATAACTCAGCATTTGTTATTGCTCCAGAAGCAGTAACAGTATTTGAATCACCAACAGCGATGTTTTCAGTCAATGTTGTTGGTTCAATGTCAGTCAACCTTGCTATCTACGGATACATGGCTCCAGCCGTATTACAGGCTAAGGGTGTACGTAAGTACAAGACAGCGTAATAAACCTAAGTCACTAGGTGGGGTTCATACAGCCCTTTGAGCCTCACCTAGTCTTTAGAAAGGATAAACAGTGGCAGCAACGTACGTAACTACCGCAGAGCTAAAAGCCAATCTCGGCATCGGCTCTCTTTACGCTGACTCCATTGTTGAGAACGTCTGTCAAACGGCAGAAGATTTAATTAACCAATTTTTATGGTTCGACTCATACCCAGTAGTCGGAGCCGCTATCTATAACAATGTTGGAATGGTGCTTATCTCAGCGCCTATCTCCTACGTTACTGGGCAGACAATTACCTTGAGTAATTGCGGCACAACCTACAACGGCACAAAGACAATTACCGGCACTTACCCATACACCAATGGATCAGTGGTACTCCCCTACTTCATTAACTTTCCGTTTAACTACTTTCAGTTTCCACGTGGTTACTCGATGATTCAATTTAACTTAACTCACGCCGATGATAATTATCACCAAATCGTGCCATACGGTAAAGCGCTAGGAGTCGATACAAAAGAGACTAACTACGCCACTACCCCGGCCGTGCGAGAAGCTGCAATGAATTTGGCCGTAGATATATGGCAGTCTCGTCAGCAATCTTCTATCGGTGGAGTATCACCAGACTTTTCGCCTAGCCCATACCGGATGGGTAATACGTTGATGGCTCGCGTTCGTGGATTACTTGCGCCATATATGTCACCTAGAAGCATGGTCGGCTAATGACGTACGCAATAACAACGCTTCGCTCAACTTTGGCAACAGCCCTAACAAACGATGGGGTCTGGTCGGTTTTTTCCTTTCCACCGGCCAGCCCTATCGCCAACTCGGTCATTATTAACTGGGATGATCCGATGTTGGATCCGCAAAACAATCAGTACAACTCGATTTCGCCACAAGCCAATTTCAAGATAACAATGATTGTGCCGCTCTTTGATAATCAGGGCAATCTTGTTGACATTGAAAACTTTATTGTGGCCGTATTTAACAAGCTCGCTACAAGCGGCCTCAATATCAAAGTCGGAAGTGTCTCAGCTCCAACAGTCTCGCCTAACGACACCGGGCAGATGTTAATGGCTGAGATGTCAATTTCAATCCTAAGCAGCTGGAGCTAACTATGAGCATATACACACAAGAAGAGACTGACTTTCTGGTCAAGATTGGCCAGATTAAAAAGGATGAAGCCTCGGCTGCATCTAACCCAACACCAACACCGGAAGCAACGAAAGCCGAGGACAAATAATCATGGCAATTTTTTACCAAAATAATGCCGGGTTTAAGATTTCAACAGATGGCAGTACCTATGTTGATCTCACAGACCACGTCACTTCATTAACAATCAACCGTCAATTTGACGAGCTTGACGTAACAGCTATGGGCGCGTCAGGTCACGCATTTATTGCCGGCCTAGAATCTTCATCTATTTCAGTGGATTTCCTTAACGATGATGCAACAGCACAGGTAATGACAACACTCAACACTCTTGTCGGTACTAACGCTAAATTTAAGATTTTGCAGACAACCGTACCGGGAACACCTACAACAGGTACACCATCAGCTACTAATCCACTGTATAGCGGTTTAGTGCTAGTCAATAAATTAACACCAGTAGCAGGCAAGGTTGGCGATGTAGCAGTACAAAGCCTTACTTTCACTGTCTCAGGTGCTATCACCGTGGCCACTTCTGGTACATGGTAATTAACTAACAAAGGGGCTAAGAAATGGCAAGATTAAAAATCACAAGGGCTAACGGAGACGTATCTGAACACCAGATTACTCCGTCGATTGAATACGCGTTTGAGCAATATGCAAAACTCGGATTTTCTTTAGCCTTTTCTACTCAGCAAAAACAGTCGGACATCTTTTGGCTTGCTTGGAAGTGTTTAAGTAAAGAAGAAGATGTAGTGCCTTTTGGTGAAAAGTTTGTTGACACATTGACGCGAGTCGAAGTGCTGGATGACTTATCCCCAAACTCATAGAGCGCAATTCCCTAACCTATTTAATTGCAAAATTATCCGTCAGGTTAGGGATTGCGCCTAAAGAGTTATATGAGTTAGAAGCACCGATGCTCAACGCGATCATCGATGTCATACAGCAAGAAGCAAGGGATGCCGAAAATGCCAGTCGAAATCAAAGGTCTCGCTGAGACTTTATCGGCTATGCGTAAGTTCGAGCCAGACTTAGCTAAAAACCTTAACAAAGAGGTTCGCAGCTTTTTAACCCCGGTGCAGAAAAAAGCACAAGGCTATTTCCCATCCAGCATTGCCGGGCTATCTAATTGGATGCTTGTAACCAAAGGCCGCAAAATCAATAAGCAATCCAGTGCTTTTGCAGCTGTCGGTCATTTTCCACGATACAACAGAGCCATAGCAGCTAGAGGCATTAAAATAGTTATTGGCAAAACCAAGAAAAACTCACGTGGCTTTGTAACCTTTTACCGTATTTCGAACATTACGGCAGCTGGTGCTATTTATGAGACTGCCGGGCGCAAGCATGGTCAATCCCGACGAGCTTACAAATCCAATAATCCTCAAGCCGGCGCACACTTTATGGCTTCCATGAAAGAGCCGTTGGAAGGTAAAGGCATGATGCGCGGCCGTGTGCTGTATCGGGCATGGGAAGAAGATCATGGCCGAGCATTTGGTCAAGTAGTCAAAGCCGTCGATGCCACGATTGTTCAATTTGGACGCCGGGCTAAATCTACGTTAAGTCGTGCAGCATGAGTACAAAACAACAGGTCAATGTCGACATCATTACCGAAGTCAAGGGATTACAAAACCTTGCCAAAGGTCAACAGCACCTTAACTCATTTGAATCAGCTGCTAAAAAATTAGGCAAAACTCTAGCTGGGGCTTTTGCCGTTGAAAAGATTGTTCAATTTGGCAAGGCATCGGTAGAAGCATTTGCCAAAAACGAGCAACAAGTAGCGATTCTCAATAACACTCTTAAAAACCTCGGCATGAGTTATGCCAGCATTTCAGCCAATTCTTTTATTGACCATCTAACGTTAGCTACTGGCAAAACCAAAGAGGAGTTAATCCCGGCATTTCAAGGGTTATTGATTGCCACGGGCGATGTAACAAAAGCTCAAGATACACTTAAACTGGCTATGGATGTCAGTGCTGGAACCGGCAAAGACCTTCAAACAGTTCAAATCGCTTTATCTAAAGCCTATTTAGGTAACACAACAAGTCTTACTCGTTTAGGTGCTGGGCTTGATAAAACACTGCTTAAAACTGGCGACATGAAGAAAATCACGGCACAACTAGCTGCGACTTTTAGCGGCGATGCAGCTATTGCAGCCGATACTTTTGCGGGCAAACTGGCTCGAATCAATGCCAGCGCAACAGAGGCCAAAGTAACTATTGGTAGCGGATTGGTTGATGCACTGACTTTATTAGCTGGTTCGACATCGGTGGATCATTTACAAGAATCAATGGCATCTCTTGCCTTAGACACAGCCGATGTTATTCGTGGTGTTGGCGTACTTATCAATCAACTTAAAAAATTACCGGGTGCAGGTGTTTTGGGTAATTTAGTCGGTAATAGTTTGCTCGCTCAAACTCTTGGTGCGCTTAAAAGTCTTGGTGCTAAATCGCGTACAACCGGTGGCGGCAATGGTCAGGTCGGCCCTACTGCAGATTTGATAGCGTTACAAAAATCCATTCCAATTCAAACTAAATTAACTGCCACTGAAATTGCACGACAAAAAGCCGCACAAGCCACTGCTAAAGCTAAAGCCGATTCTCTTGCTAAAGACCGCGCAGCTTTGTCGTTATCTCTTGCTGGTTCTACTGCCGATATGCAAAACATTGAAATTCAAGCTGCGTTGCAACGTGGTCAAACTGAGCAAGTAAATAACGTTTTGTTATTACAACGCGCATTGATTACCGGCAACGCCGATGAGGCTAACATTTTGGCTCAAAAGGTACTAACTGCTAATGGCCTTGTTATGGATGTCAATGGCAACATCACGGCTTTAGCCGGGGCAAAAGACCCATTTAAGGATTGGCCAACAGCTGCACAATCGGCCATCGACCAGTTAAAAAAAGTCAACGATTACTTAGCAACTATTAAAGATAAGACAATCACAATAACCGTTAACACTGTCACCACAAGTAGCGGCGGTTCTTCGTCCGGTGGTGGCGGCGGTGGTGGTGCTGGAAATGGAAAACCATTTGGGCCGGCTAATCCGATTGATCCGGGAACTCCATTTCCTGTTATTACCGTGCCGATTGTGCCTAATATCCCAGCCGGCGGTCAAGGCGCAGGTGCAAGTGGTGGATTTTCAGCAATCGTTGCAGCTGCAATGGGTCAGGTAGACCTTAACCCGACTGGCGCTTCATCGACCACCGAATACAACAAAGAAAAATACGGCAACGCCGGTGCAGCTCCTATTGTTATTAACATCAGCGCACCGCCTAGCACGACGGTTACAACTACACAGGATGCATCTACTAATGGCACACCAGTAACGGTTAACCGCAACAATCCATTTGGGATGTACTCGGTATGAGTTATCCATTTTCCGTCATTGTTACTTTTGACTTTTCATCGGGGCCGACTTTTGGCTATCCCTTTATTTTGGATGACCCAGCACACGGCATCCTCGGCACTAACGTCCTAGCTGATTCAGCTGCTAACGTCGTTGACATTTCATCACAGGTTCAAGGCATTTCAATCAAGGGCGGCTATAACTTACTGACCGACCAATTTGAGGCCACTACATGCAACTTTAGAATCTATGATCCGAACGGTGATTGGAATCCTCAAAACACATCCAGCCCTTACTACGGCAAGCTCATACCTAATCGTAAAGTGCGCGTGTCAACGCTTTACAACGGCGTCGCCCATTATCTCTTTTCAGGTTATGCCTCTAGCTATAACTACTCATACCCTAAAGATGAAAATGTAGGCTACGTCGACATCCTTTGCACCGATGCTTTTAGACTCTTTCAACTTGTTACCGTGGCATCGATTCCGTTGGCAATCAATGGACAAACTACCGGTGCGCGTATTAACACAATTCTTGATTCAATCGGCTGGCCTTCAACCTTGCGTCAAATAGACACAGGCGATTCACTCTGTCAGGCAGACCCGGGTACTCCTCGCACAGCACTAGGTGCTCTCAAGGTCGTAGAGGCAACCGAGCAGGGCGCGTTCTATATCACCGGTGAAGGCAACGCAATCTTTAAGTCTCGCAGCAATGTAGAAAAGACTAACGGCGCTGCCCCGGTCACAGTCTTTGCCAATAACGGCGGCGGTATCGGTTACTACAACGTCACTTTTGCACACGATGACAAGCTGGTGATTAACTCAACGAGCGTGACCAATAACGGTGGCACGACTCAGACTTATTCCGATGCCGCATCTCAGCTGCTCTATTTCAAGCACTCCTACGCAATGCCTAACCTTGTAGGTCAAACCGATGCCGATGCTCTGAACGTGGCAACGCTTTACACCGTCACTCGTAAAGACACCACTATCCGAATCGACTCATTGACCCTTGATCTATCTACTCCTAACTACTCAACTGGAGTAACGGCTGGATTGTCTTTGGATTATTTCAGCACCGTTCAAATTACCTCAGATACTCAAGGCTCGACCTCAATCGTCAAAACTTTGCAGGTTATGGGTAATGCCTACGAAATAACTCCTCAAAGGTTTATGGCAACTTTTACAACATCAGAACCAATCGACGATGCATTTATTTTGGACTCAACTTTGTACGGAATCCTCGACCAGTCCGTACTCACTTACTAAGGAGAAAACATGACCGCTAACGCTGGTTATCATCTATACAACACGGGCGACGTGCTGACGGCGGCGCAAGTTCAATTTAACTTGCAAAATCAGTCTGTCATGTATTTCGCCACCGCTTCTGCTCGTACCACTGCCCTATCCGGTGTCATCGTTGAAGGCATGGTCACATATATCCCGGCTAACGGCCTTGAGTATTACAACGGCAGTGCATGGGTGACGCTATCTACTGGCGGCGACATTACAGGCGTTGCAGCTGGTAAAGGATTAACGGGCGGCGGTACAACCGGCGACGTTACCCTTTCACTCGGCACAACTGCGAAAGGTGATTTAGTTGCTGGCACTGGCACAACTACTGCCGCAGCTCTGACCGTTGGAGCCAATAACACTGTTTTACAAGCTGATTCAGCTCAAACCACTGGTCTTAAATACTCAACACCGGCGGCGGTTGTTGGCAACATCGTCACGGCTAAAGGCGATTTAATTGCCGCAACTGCGTCTGGAACTGTCAGCAATTTAGCCGTCGGTACAAACAATCAAGTTTTAACCGCTGATTCAACTGCGGCAACGGGTGTTAAATGGGCAACACCTGCTACTACCGCTAGCGGATTAACTCTGATTAGCACTACATCTTTTAGTGGAGCAACAACAGCCAACATTGACAACATTTTTTCGAGCACATACACAAGTTACAAAATAATTTTATCTAGGTGGAATACTTCGGGTAACACTTTACTAATAAAATTACGCTATGGCAGCAGCACTCAGAGCACTAACTATTATGGTTCAGCAAAAGGAATCAATTCAAACGGCACAGACCAAACGACTTTAAGTTCAGGAGCCACTTCTTTCGGCGCTGGTTATGATAATCAAACGGGTAGCGGTGTTTTAGAAATGTTATTTACAGATGTCGGCACAAGTGCAATCCAGCCTATGTTTTCAGGTATTTGGAACAGTCAGGGAAATTACCTTCAATTAACTGGTGGTCAAATAAATACAAACTGGCAAACTTATACAGGTATTCAATTTTTATCTGCCTCTGGAAATGTCAGTGGCACAGTTAGCGTATATGGATTGGCAAAATAATGACTAGAGATGAAATAATCGCAGACCTTAAAGAAAAAAATCCTGTTATGAAATCGGGCAACGACACAGAAGGTTATGTGGAATATACGGCTGCCGAATATGAGGCACAAATAAACGAGTGGGCTGATTGGGTTGAAGCGGATACAAAAGTCAAAGAAGATGCGCAAATGGCAGCCGCTAAAGCCGCTACCGACAAGGCAGCCCTTCTAGCGAAACTAGGCATAACTGCCGATGAAGCAAAATTACTGCTCGCATAATGTCTAAGTACGCACAAGGCACATTAGCTAGGATGATTGAGGTTGCCCTAGCTGAAATCGGCACGGTTGAAGGCCCCAAAGATAACGAGACAAAGTACGGGGCTTTTACTAAGCGCAACTTCTTGCCGTGGTGTGGATCGTATTTGATGTGGTGTGCCCATGAAGCCGGAGTCAACGTGCCGGACTGCGTATCGACCATCGATGGGGCTAACCATTTCAAGTCAACAAACCACTGGTTTATAACCCCGGCCATTGGTGATTTTGTATTTTTTGATTTTGTCAACGATGGCAAAACGGTGATTCAACATGTAGGGCTGGTCATCCGTGTCAATCAAGACAAATCCATCGTCACCTGCGAAGGCAACACCTCACCGAGCGGCTCACAAGCCAATGGCGGTCAGGTCATGCTCAAGACACGTGACCTCGGAGCCAAATCCTTTGTGGTCGGGTATGGGCGACCTGTCTACAAAGCACCTACTGCACCTACTAAGGAGACACCATGAATCCAAAACTCAAAGCCGCTGGACTTTCATACATACGCGCCGCAATCTCTTGCGCCGGAGCGTTGTATTTGTCCGGCATAACTGATCCAAAGGTTTTAGCTAACTCGTTTATCGCAGCTCTTATCGCACCTGTACTTAAAGGCGTCGATACAAGCTCTAAAGATTACGGCTTAGGCTCAAAGTAAATGACTCAAGCCCAGTCGTTTGTTGCAGTGCTATTGGGGATAGCATCGCTGTCTGCTTTTGCGGCTGGGCTTGTTCGCCACCTTGTTAAGTATTACCTGCACGAACTTAAGCCGGACAACAACGGTGGCCATAACCTACGTGGTCGGGTTGATCGCATAGAGGCACAGGTCGATAAGATTTATCAAATGCTGGTGGAGCGTCCGTAAAAACTCTTGATTGCAGATTGTTGAGACTCACTGCGCTGTTGCGTTATTGGCCGCGTATCTAAGCCGGGCTGATTCATCGAAGCCGTTAACCAATGTTTATTATCAGCCCATAGCTCTAGGGCGTGTTTAGCGTGTTCTACAAAGTAAGCCATATCTCGACCTCGCAGTGAGAGTACAAACTCAGTCTCTACTAGCTTTGAGTTTTCTCGAAGCCACTGCATACCGACGATAAGTAAGTCACCGGGGTTGATAGCTCGTTCATCTTCGCCAAATCCGTAACAGCTAAGGCGTCCTTCCATTTTATTATGACTCGTAACGTCGATACGGCCACTAGGTTGCATACGTGGGGCTGACATGGCTAAACCTTTCGTTAAAACCCCGGCGTGTCGGTACTTCCATAATGTCCGGGCTTTGCTATACCCTTGTGGCGTACCACACACCGTTAGGCTAAGGGCATCTAACGAATAACTAAATAAGAGCGGCTCGTTTTGTGATAATCCGAGACGTTACATTATGTAAAGTTAAAATAGGCTTAAAACACCTACACCAGCTTTACATAACCTTATTAAGTTTTCTTTCAGCCCTTATTCCTGACCTTAACATCAAGGGGCTGAATAGGATGATTGAAATACCAGTAATTGCGTGGATTTTATTTTTTGGGGTGCTAGCCCTACTTGCAGGTTATGCAGTAGGCCACAAAGACGGTTACAAGCAAGGCACTCAGGTCGGTTATCGCCGCGGTTCTAAGTCGGTCAGCCAATGAGTTTTTTAGATAACTATGAAGATGTCAATAGCAGGATTGCCCGTTTTCGTCGCGAGTACCCGTCAGCTCGCATGATTGCAACCATTGAAGATATGGATTTAGCAGCTGGTTGGGTTCTATTCAAAGCTGAGATTTACCGGGAGTACGAAGATCACGTACCTAGTGCTACTGGTTATGCATATGGCAATGTCAAAACTTTACAACCTCACATGGCTCGCTGGTTTATTGAGGATTGCGAGACCAGCGCCTATGGAAGGTGCATAGCTGCCTTAATTCCCAGTGATACTCGACCAACTCGTCAGGATATGGAAAAGGTTGAGACTTCAAAAACTGTCATTCCCAGTGACGATCTTTGGGCCACTCTTACGGTTAAACAAACCGAGACTGAGACTGGTACCCAACACGTAGGCAATGTACTCACACTGGTACAAGAAAGAGTTTTAGATGAGCCACCGCACCCAGCCCCTACCCCACAGCCACCACACTGCCGTCACGGTGAAATGCTTTTCAAGTCCGGAAAATCTCAAAAGACTGGTAATCCATACACAGGTTATACGTGTAAATCTACGGATCGCTCCGACCAATGCAAGCCGGTATGGCTATGACAAAAAATCAGTTCGTAAAACTTTTAGTCATAGTTGAACTGATATTGCTCATTGCATTAGTAATCATGGTACGACATGGGTGAGATTACATTTATAGCTAATGGTTTTGCTACCACAATCCACGATGACGGTTCAAAGACAACCACTCCCCTAGTTTTCTGCGATGTCTGCCAAGAGATGTGTGAATCACTCGGTGGTCGCGATGTAATGATGCTGGGCGAAAAGGTAATGTGGCAATGCTCGAAGTGTCGCAAATAGCCAAAGTCGTGCTGGATTACTCGCAAGAGACTCAGGCACACACGATTGGATTAAAGCGAGTTACTGAGATTGG
>Ga0304728_1002625_pt1 | contig 11296 bp, 11 predicted proteins | sample C_130625_MF_Meta_FD_190476 | JGI IMG/M metagenome (GOLD analysis project Ga0304728, IMG submission 190476) | Freshwater microbial communities from Lake Croche, Canada to study carbon cycling - C_130625_MF_MetaG (v2) (version 2) | ecosystem: Environmental > Aquatic > Freshwater > Lake | place... | reverse complement strand
GCAACCAAAGTACGGCCCTTTACCAGGATGTCATCCCATGAAAGGTTTGTGTGAGTCACAGTGATGTCTGGATTAGCAGCCATGAAGCGTTGTTCTAGGTCTGCATAATATGGCGGCATTGCATCTGTGTAGTTAGGTGTCATCACTGTAATAGTGATCTTTGCTGCATGTGCTGGAGCAGCAGCGAACGCTGTTCCAACCAAGCTGATTGCTGCAAGTGCAGCAAGGCGACGTAGGCCGACCTTCTTCATCTATTTTCTCCTTATGCTCAGCGTTAGCCGAGAGTTAGTTGATTTGGATGCCCAGGGCAGGAGGGTGCCAGCCCCGGTCATTAAGGGCTACTCCATCACGTATGCACATCTCGGTCAAGGTTGCTGTGATAACAAATTGGTAACGGCAAGGTGCCAAGGGTGATAAATCCCGCATAAAGTGGGCATATGTCCGAAAAAGGTAAAACAGAGATCAACCGACAACTGGCCTACGATTTTTTTGAGCAAATTTGGAACCAGGGCGATGAAGCCGCAATCGATCGTTTCATTTCTGTAAATACAGTGGGTAACGATCCGCGATTTGGAACTGGTCGGGAAAGTTTTCGCAAACAATGGCGTGCTTGGCAAGAAGCTTTTTCAGATATTCATTTCGAAGTTGAAGAAGTAATCGTTGAAGGTGACACTGTTGTTTCTAGATGGCATTTAACTGGAACACAAGATGGACCACTTGAGGGTCGGCCCGCATCTAATAAGAAGGTATCGGTTGATGGTGTCAGTATCGATCACTTCAAAGATGGCCAAATCATTTCTGGCTTTGATGCTTGGGATGCGCTCGGTTTCAGGCAGCAGTTAGATCTGGATCGTTAAGGGTGATTAGATAAGCACCATGACGCAGCCACCTGCAGATCCAAAGCGCGGCAAAGAGGTCTTTGACCTTGATCGCGCCCATGTGTTTCACTCGTGGTCTGCGCAAGCACAAATTTCCCCGCTACCAATTGCTGGGGGCGAAGGAAGTTACTTCTGGGATTTTGACGGCAATAAGTTTCTAGATTTCTCGGGTCAATTAGTTTTCACAAATATCGGATTTCAACATCCTAAAGTTGTTAAAGCAATTCAAGATCAAGCGGCTCTACTAACTACAATCGCACCACAAGCTGCCAATAGCGCTCGCGGTGAAGCCGCAAAGCGAATTACCGATCGCGCCGGTGGACATTTCCATAAAGTCTTCTTCACAAACGGTGGCGCCGATGCTGTAGAAAATGCGATTCGCATGGCCCGGCTACATACCGGCCGAAATAAAGTCCTCTCGTTCTATCGCAGCTATCACGGCAACACCAACGCGGCGATCGCTTCAACCGGGGACCCACGTCGTTGGCCTAATGAATATGCAACTGGCCATGTTCATTTCTTTGGACCATATCTTTATCGCACCGCATTTTGGGCAACAACTGAAGCCGAAGAGTGCCAGCGTGCACTCGAGCATCTTGAACAAGTTATTAATTTTGAAGGTCCCGCCACTATTGCCGCAATCTTGATCGAAAGCGTTGTTGGTACCGCCGGCGTTCTAGTTCCACCAAAGGGTTATCTCGAAGGTGTTCGCGCACTATGCGATAAGCATGGAATTAAATGGATTGCCGATGAAGTTATGTCTGGCTTTGGCCGCACCGGTAAATGGTTCGCCTTCCAAAATTGGGGCGCCCAGCCAGATCTAATTGTGTTTGCTAAGGGAGTCAATAGTGGTTACGTCCCACTGGGTGGCGTGATCATCAGTGATGAAATAGCCGCAACATTTAATGATCGAGTTTTCCCAGGAGGCCTGACCTACAGCGGTCACCCGCTTGCAACTTCAGCAGCCGTCGCAACACTTGATGCGATGAGCGAAGAGAAGATGCTCGAGAATGCAACAAGTATTGGCGAAAAGGTAATTAAGCCTTTATTAGAGGAAATGAAAGCCAAACATAAAGTCATCGGCGAAGTTCGCGGCCTCGGTGTTTTCTGGGCGATGGATCTTGTTAAAGATCGCGCCACCCGGGAACCACTTGCGCCATATGGCACCAGCAGCCCAGCGATGAATGAATTGGTCGCAGCCTGTAAGAAATTGGGCCTGCAACCATTTAATAATTACAATCGGATTCATATCTGTCCGCCGTGCAACGTCAGCGAAGCCGAAGTACGCGCCGGGTTTGCAATTTTAGATCAAGCCCTGACATCAATAGCCCACCACTACACCGGAAGCGATAAGTGATTGCATAATGAGTAAAAAGATTAGCCACTTTATTAATGGCAAGGTTTATAGCGGAACTAGCGATCGCAGCGCCGAGATTTTCAATCCAGCCACTGGTGAAGTAACTGCAACTGTAGATTTTGCAACGCCAGCCGTTCTAGATGAAGCTGTGAAGATTGCAACTATTGCTGGCTCCGAATGGGGCAAAACTTCTCTGACTAAGCGCGTTCAGGTTCTATTTGCCTTCCGTGAGATCCTAAATGCTCGCAAGGAAGAGATTGCAGCAGTCATCACATCTGAGCATGGCAAAGTTCTTAGTGACGCACTTGGCGAGGTTACTCGTGGCCTTGAAGTCGCAGAGTTCGCTTGTGGAATCCCACATCTCCTAAAGGGTGGTTATTCCGAGGGAGTTTCAAACGGTATTGACGTTTATTCAATCCGCCAACCGCTTGGCGTCGTTGGAATTATCTCGCCATTCAACTTCCCAGCGATGGTGCCAATGTGGTTCTTTCCAGTCGCGATTGCAACCGGCAACGCCGTAATCCTGAAACCTTCTGAGAAAGACCCATCTGCTTCGATGTTAATCGCCGAGATGTGGAAGCAAGCCGGTCTACCTGATGGTGTATTTAACGTGGTTCACGGTGACAAAGTTGTTGTTGATGCGATGTTAGAACACCCCGATATAAAATCAATTTCCTTTGTCGGCTCAACGCCAATTGCAAAATACATTTATGAAACTGGCACCAAGCACGGCAAGCGAGTGCAAGCACTTGGTGGCGCTAAGAATCATATGTTGGTACTACCTGATGCTGACTTGGATCTTGTTGCTGATGCCGCGGTAAATGCGGGCTTTGGATCTGCAGGCGAGCGTTGCATGGCGATCTCAGTTCTAGTTGCGGTAGAACCAGTTGCCGACAAAGTTATTGAAAAAATCAAAGAACGTATGATCAAGTTAAGTACTGGCGATGGCACCAAGGGCACCGATATGGGACCGCTTGTTACTCGCGTGCACCGCGACAAAGTTGCGGGCTATGTTGATGCTGGCGTTAAAGAAGGTGCAACACTGGTTGTCGATGGTCGCAACCCAACGGTAAATGGCTCCGCAAATGGCTTCTGGCTTGGACCAACTCTCTTTGATCAAGTAAAACCAAATATGAGCATCTATACCGATGAGATCTTTGGTCCAGTGCTAAGCGTTGTTCGCGTGAAGACATATGACGAAGGTGTGGCTCTAATCAACAACCATATGTATGGCAATGGAACCGCAATATTCACCAATGATGGTGGCGCTGCTCGTAGATTCCAGAATGAGATTCAGGTTGGCATGATTGGTATCAACGTTCCAATCCCAGTCCCGGCCGCCTATTACTCATTTGGTGGTTGGAAGGCCTCGCTCTTTGGTGATACCCATGCCCATGGCACCGAGGGCGTTCATTTCTTTACTCGTGGCAAAGTGGTTACCAGTCGCTGGCTTGATCCAAGCCACGGTGGCATCAATTTAGGGTTCCCACAGAACTAAAAATCACTAAAATTTTCGCCAAAAGTTATTAAGAAAATTGCCAACGGTCCTAGCCCTCACCACCCTGCGCTGATACCGTTCTCCTGTATCTGCTCACGCTTCTTCGGATGCTTACTCCAACCTGGAGGTTAAAAAGTTGCCTAATAAAAACCACGAACATAAATTAGCTCCTAACGTACTTGGACTCTTTGAGTCAGCCGTTATGGGCGTTGCCGGTTCAGCTCCTGCATACTCAATCGCTGCATCAACCGCACTGTTAATTGGTGCTGTTGGATTGGCTGGTCCCGCTGCGCTGCTTTATTGCGGCATCGCGATGTTTGGAATTGTTTTTGCATTTAATTATCTAGGTCGCACCGAATCAAACTCTGGTGCAACTTATGCGTGGGTTCGTCGTGGCCTACACCCAGCACTCGGTTACATCGCTGGTTGGTCACTACTTATGTGTTCTTCAATCTTTATGGTCGCAGCAACGCTGCCGGCCGGATCATCTTTCCTTGGGCTCTTCTCCGACAAACTTGCCAACAGCAAGGGTTGGGTCACCCTCTTTGGTACCGCATTCTTCCTAATGATGGTTGCAGCCGTTGCATTTGGCGTAACTATTACTGCAAAGGTTCAAGTAATCATGTCCGGTATTGAAGTTGGATTACTTGCACTATTCGCAGTTCTTGCAATCTTCCACGGAAATGCCGTTCACACATTTAGCTGGCACTGGTTTGCACCTTCAGCATTCAAAAGCTCAAGTGCATTCTTTGCTGGTGCACTAGTAGCCGCCTTCTATTACTGGGGCTGGGATGTAACCGCTAACCTAAATGAAGAGACCAAGGGCTCACACAAGACTCCTGGTCGCGGCGCGATTATCGGAATGATCGTTACATTCTTCCTATTCGAGGTATTCACAATCGGATCAAACATGGTCCTTTCCGACAAAGAAGTTACTGATAACTCCGCAAATATTCTCGGAATCTTGGGACAAAAGGTCTGGCCAGGAAATGGCGGCAAGCTTCTAGTTGTAGCAGTATTGCTATCAACAGTTGCAACCCTTGAAACTCAACTTATCCAAGTAACTCGCACCATGTTCTCAATGGGTCGCGATGGAACTTTGGCCAAGAAGTTCGGAACAGTTCACCACAAGTACAAGACTCCGCTATTTGCAACAATCACAATCACTGTTGTAGGTATCGGACTATTCATTGGTTCCCAGTTCATTGGTTCAATCGGAAAGATTATGACCGATGCAATTGCTGCGATTGGCGTGCAGATTTCGATCTACTACGCACTTGCTGGCTTCTCGGTGATAGTCCTCTTCCGCAAGATGATTTTCAAGAGCGTTAAGAACTTCATCCTGATGGGACTCTGGCCACTAATTGGCGCAGTCTTTATGACCACTATGTTCTTCAAAGTGATTCCAACTTTGGATAACGTGACAAAGATCGTTAGCTTTGGAACTATCGCACTTGGATTAATTCCAATGCTTTACTACTGGTCAAAGGGTCACATCTACTTCAAGATGCCAACCAAGGAAGAGCGCGTTGCAGTTCTTCTAGAAGTTGAGCAGAACCTCTAACTAATCAGTTAAATACCCCAGCGCGTTCTTAACTATCTCGGACCGTTTATTAATTCCGAGGGAAATGTGCCCCTCACCGGGTGCAAAGATAAGACGCGCTGTTGGTATTTTTGAAGCCAACCACTTGCCATGTGCATGTGGCACCATGAAATCCTCATCGCCTTGCCACAATTCAACCGGCTTAGAAATCTTTGCAATATCAAATCCCCACGGCTCAACAAACGCTAGATCATCATCCATCCAGCCGTAATAGCTCTTGGCAAGTGCATGTCGAAATTCGCCAGCGACAACTTCTGCCACATCGGCGGTAAGTGAAGTCTTATCAGCATTGCCAATCAAGCCGCCTAAAGCAGCAATTAATTGTGGCCCAGTGACATTTGCAGTGTCGCCCGAATATTGCTTCATCCAATCTTCAATCTGAGTGGCACCAGCAATCGCGGCGCCGAATTCAACGTGATTCTCCTCGCCCATTCCCTCGAGAAAATCTAAATCACTAGCACCAAATGCGCCAACGCCAGCGATACTTATTGATGCTAAAGATTCACTAAGTGTTGTGTCCGCCAAGCAGTGTGGTCCACCACCGGACCAACCGATTGAAACAATTTTCTTGACACCAAAATGATCCAAAATGGCTTTGATATCGTCTGTATTGGATACAACAGTGCGGCCCTCATGGCGCGAACTACTTCCATAACCTGCGCGTGAATATGCGATCGCAAAACCACCATGCGCTGCGACAACTGGTAACCATTCTTCCCAAGTTATGCAAGATCCAGGTGTTCCGTGATGAAATAGAACTGCGGAGTCGGATGGTGTTCCTGCGGTTAATACTTCAAGGCTGCGGCCATCAGGCAATGTGAGTGTGTGTTGATCCATGGGGCAAGTAAACACCAATAGGCTTATCTAATGCGTTTTGAAACCGAAAGATTAGTCCTTCGCCCGCTTTGTGCGGCCGATGCCGATGATCTATTCCAGTATCAATCCCGCGCCGAGGTCGTCACCTACATTCCTTGGCCACAGCGCACGATGGAACAAGTAAAAGAAGCGCTTGTTAAGACCGAAGCTGAATTCAAAGCTACTTTCGAGAATGATCACGAGTATGCAAATTACGCCTGGGAACTTAAGGATGGCGGGCAGGTTATTGGCCAGAGCAATATCTCACTGGAAAAGAAAGAACACCAAAGTGGTGAAATCGGTTGGGTGGTACATCCGGATTTTAAAGGCCAGGGCTATGCCACTGAGGCAACCCGGAAAATATTAGATGTTGGTTTTAACCACTATGGACTCCGCCGCATTACCGCTTACATCGATATTAGAAATGAACCTTCAATCAAATTAGCTAAGGCAATTGGCATGCGCCATGAAGGAACTTTCGTTAAGGATGAGTTCTTTAAGGGTGAATACACCAGCGCCCATCTTTATGCGCTCTTGGCCGAAGAGTTCAAGCTGAATTGACTATGATGGCGTTATGCGCAAAGCAATATCGGTAATTCTTGTAACCCTTACACTTTTTCAAAGCCCTGCCTTTGCGATGGGATCTGGTAATAAATACCAAGACGCGCAAACTGGTGTCAGCTATCAGATCTACCAACCCGGTTCCACTGGCGACTTGACTCTAAGGTCCTTTAACATGCAATCTTGCGGTGCTAAAAACGAACAATGGCTTGCTGCAATCTACGGTGAAGCCCGCTCGGTGCAATTCTTGGAAACCGATGCTGCGGTTAAATGTTCCAATCCTGGCCTTGGCGTAAAGGTTGCAACCGCTTCTATTAATGGTAACCAAGCTTCGATAGTGGCCTTCTGCGATCCGGCAAATAAGAAACAATGGAAGAGTTGTAAGGCTTCAGATATTCATAACTATGGGGGATATGCGATCTGGAAAGTGCCCCCAACTAAATTGCTACACGGTACTGAAATTGAAGTTTTGGTCTCGGGCTTAACTTACGCCGACTTGCTAAAGCTGGCTCGTGGAATGAGACCAGTCGCAAAACTTAATTAGTGAAGTTCTTCAATCCGTTTATGCTTCAAGACCTTGAGTCGAATTTGATAACCGCGGAAAAAAATCCAAGCAGGGAGAAATCGGATCGGCCAAAATTTTGATTCTGGCGTATGTCGTTCCCATTCAAGCATTTTTCGTTTCTCCGCTCCTTGATCGAGTTTTAGACTCTCGTTCTACTTAGTATATACATGTTTTTTGTCTATACGGGTGAGTAGCCCACCTAATGAGTGCTAGCACTCAGCAATCAACGGGGTACGCTCCACATGTGACCCAAAGGCAAGAATTCCGAGTACTGCAGAGTTACCGTGAATTTGAAATTCGTGAGTACCAACCTTGTGTCATCGCCGAGGTAAAAGTTTCCGCAACGTACTCCACCGCTTCCAGCACCGCATTCTCTTCACTCTTTAAATACATCTCAAAGGGAAACAAAACTTCAGAGAAAATTGCCATGACGGCGCCGGTTATCGCAGCCCAAAAAGGAAAAAGTGTCGATAATGATGAATGGTTTGTCGCTTTTGTTATGCCCTCAGGCAGCACCTTCGGTCACTTGCCACATCCAAATGACCCACAAGTCGTTCTGCGAGACTTGGATACTGAAACCTGCGTCGCAATTTCTTTTCGTGGCAAAGCAACGGCAGAACTATCAGCAAAAATGAGTGCAAAATTACGGGCTGCTGCAGCAAACGAAAATATAGCCCTCTCTGATGAAACAAGAATTTGCCGATTTGATCCACCATTTAAGCCGGGCTTTTTGCAATACAACGAGATTGTGATTCCAGCCCATTTAAGCGAGCAGTAACGCAATTCTTTAGATTGTGCCTTTCTCCAAGCCTTCCAAAACTTCTTGCGCGCGCTCCCTTAATTCAGGTAGATCACTAAGGCGCTTGAGACCAAATATTTGCTGACTCATCCGATGATTCTTCGCAAAAGTCTCTTTATGGCGATCTAAGAAATCCCAATACAAAGTCGTAAACGGGCAGGCTTTCTCCCCAACTCGTAGCTTCGGGTCATATACACAAGGCTTGCAATAATTGGACATGCGCGAGATGTAAGCGCCACCGGCCGCATATGGTTTAGTCATCATCGCTCCACCATCAGCATGAACACCCATACCAATTACATTTGGAACCATCACCCATTCACTCGCATCGACAAAGACTTCGCGCATCCAATCCAGAAATTCTTGCGGGTTGGTACCCGTAATCAGAGCAAGGTTTGAAAGCAGCATTAGCCGGGGGATGTGATGGACCCAAGCCCGGTCTGCGATATCGCCCACTGTGTGCTTGATGCAATTCATTTGGGTGGCACCCGGATCATTAAATAGCGGAAGTAGCTTGCGAGTTGCACCCAACTGATTTTTTTCCCGGTAATCCGGGCCAAGAAACCAATACATCCCATTCACATATTCGCGCCAACCAATTACCTGGCGAATAAATCCTTCGGCAGACTCGATCGGAACATTTCCACTGGCAAAGGCCTTTACCGCAGCTTTAATAACTTCACTTGGATGCAGTAGTCCATTATTTAAATAAGGCGAAAGTAACGAATGGTGCAAGGCCCAGTTCTCACTCGTCATGGCATCTTCCAGCGGTCCAAATTCGGCAAAATGGTTCTTTATAAAGTTCTTAAGTTGATCAAGGGCGCCCGCGCGCGTAGTCGCCCAAGTTGTAGTTGGGAGATATGAGAGCTCATCGGCGACCTGCTTATCGATCTGATCTCGCACATGTTCAAGGTAAGGCGGCCCTTCATATTTCTTGGGTGGCGGCAATCGATTCTCTTTATCAAAGTTCCAAGCCCCGCCAACCGGATCTTTGCCTTCCATCAAAATATTTAAGCGAACTCGCTGCTTTCGATAAAAGCTCTCCATCAGATAACTCTTCTGCTCCGCCGCCCAAGATTTAAATAGCGTGCGCGGCGTTAAGAAGAAATCATTATCAACAAAGCTCACGCCGTGCTCTTTCAACGCAGCAAATTGTCGGAACGATGATGGCTCGGCGCAGATAATCGGTAGATCTTTATACTTCTTTGAAATTACCTTAAGGCCATCGATTGTCGTGGCGGCCTTCACATATTCAACCGTGAAACCCTCGGTCTCAAGCGCTTCTGCAAAGTGCCGCGCACTTGAGATTAAAAAGAAGAGACGTTCCTTGTGCCAGTTGCGCCCTGTGGTCATTCGAGCGCTCTGGACCATTGCGACTACATCTACTTTAGGATCGGCCTGCCTTAGCGCACCAAAGTCACGGTGCAGATGATCAAATGGAACATAAATAATTCGCTTCATTTATTCTCGCGACAACGCTCGCTGCAATATTTCACATCATCCCAATTCTTGGCCCACTTCTTGCGCCATTCAAATTCCAAGCCACAACGCAGGCAGGTCTTGGGCGAAAACCCATTTTTAACCCTTGCTATCCGCGGCACGCAGAACAGATTACTGGGGAACCTGGGGAACCTAGAGCACCTGGGGAATCTAGGGAATCTAGCGAAACTTGGTGAGGTGGAAAGGCGCTAGAATTTGAGCGTTGTTATCGGGGTCGATGTAATTTCGAACCGGCGGTTATAGTCCGCGACCCGCACATATCCAATGGGCGGTTGACTCAGTGAAACTCTGGGACCGACGGTTAAAGTCCGGATGAGAGATAACAGCGGAATCGGTGCACCATGTTTATCGATGACGCCTATGCGCATCTGTATTCGCTAAGCCTTACGGGCCTTGGCGTTACTACCCCCAACCCAAATGTCTCTGCTGCTATTTATTCACCAGTTGGAGAGCTCATCGCGGATGGTTTTCATAATTTAAAGAATTCCCCAGATCACGCCGAAGTTATCGCTCTTAAAAAAGCTGGCGCTTTGGCAAGTGGCGCAACCATGGTCGTATCACTTGAGCCATGTGCCCACACTGGAAAAACTCCACCATGCACCCAGGCGATTATTGCCGCCGGAATTGCAAAAGTTATTTACGCAGTTAGTGACCCCAACCCAATAGCCGCTGGGGGAGCGCAAGTACTTAAAGAGGCTGGCATCGTTGTTGAATTTCGCGAGTCTACTGAACTTACTTTCATTCAACGTGCTTGGCTACATAAGATGGTAACTGGGCGGCCGCTGATGATTTGGAAAGTTGCGACAACCCTCGATGGCAAAGTTGCAGCAAGTGATGCAACTTCAAAATGGATTACTGGGCCACAAGCGCGCGAAGATGTTCAACTTCTGCGCTCGCAATCTGATGCAATTCTGATCGGAACAAATACCGCAATTGTTGATAATCCACATTTAGTTCCACGCGGCCACAGCGCACGCCCAGTACGAATTATCTGCGGTGAACAAGAGGTGGCGCCAGACAGCCAGATCTTTGATGACCAAGCACGCACAATTTTAGTAAAAGATAAATCAATTCCTAACTTGGTAAACCTGCTGAGCAACGAAGGGTTTAATCAAGTCCTTGTCGAAGCTGGTCCGACTTTGGGATCTGCCCTTATCTCATCAGGAAATATCGATGAACTAGTTATCTATCAGGCACCAAAACTACTTGGCAGCGGTAAAGAGTTTGTGCGCGATCTGGGAATTACCACGCTCTCTGATCACATCGAACTCGAACTTCTATCCGTCCAACAAATCGGTAGCGACATTAAATCGCACTACCGAGTGAAGGGACGCTAAATGTTTACCGGATTAATCACCGAACTTGGGACCGTATCTGCGATTGAAAGGCGTGAGAGTTCGGCAATCTTCACGATTTCTGCGCCACTCTCAGTACCTGACTTAGCTATTGGCGAATCCATCGCAGTCAACGGAGTTTGTTTAACTGCAACATCGATCGCGCCAGATTCCTTTACCGCAGATGTAATGGTGCAGACTTTGTCGCTCACCTCCCTTGCACAATTGGCGGTTGGTTCACCAGTAAATCTCGAACTGGCAGCACGTATGGATATGCGAATGGGTGGTCATATTGTCCAGGGCCACGTGGATGCCACCGGTACCGTCGTTCAATTAAGACCTGGCG
>Ga0304728_1002622_pt1 | contig 11305 bp, 13 predicted proteins | sample C_130625_MF_Meta_FD_190476 | JGI IMG/M metagenome (GOLD analysis project Ga0304728, IMG submission 190476) | Freshwater microbial communities from Lake Croche, Canada to study carbon cycling - C_130625_MF_MetaG (v2) (version 2) | ecosystem: Environmental > Aquatic > Freshwater > Lake | place... | reverse complement strand
ATGCTGCTGTTGGTAAGTATTTCTCAGGCGGATTCAAAGATAACGCCGGACTAGCTAAGGATCTTGCTGCAGCTTACGAAGCTGGCAAGGCTTAATAGCTAAAAAGAAGTAAAGAACTTTGGTGGGCAAGTGATTGCCCACCAAAGTTTTCTAATTTAATAGCAATTGGTTAGGCTCCACCCACCAGGTAGAAGACGAAGGGATTGAGTGTGAAAAAAACAAGCTCCCAACGTAAGCCATTTATGACTCATGCCGGCGGCCTGTTTTTTGTACTACCTTCCATTATTACTGTAATTATTTTCGTTTACGGCATGATCGCATGGTCTTTTAATGTTTCATTAACAAATAAGAATTCAGTAACGCAGAAAAAATTGGAGTATGTAGGTCTTAAGAACTATACCGATTTAATTCATGATGAACGTTTTACTCATGCACTTACAAATTTAGTAAAATTTACGATTGTATTTATGTTGGGTACGTTAATTACCGGCTTCATAATGGCTTTACTTCTTGAAAAGGGAATTAAGGGTGAAGGCTTTTTCCGTTCCTTCTATCTATATCCAATGGCAATCTCCTTTATTGCAATGGGAACGGTATTTAACTGGTTACTTAACTCAGCTAGAGATCAAGAGGCAGGTGGCTTAAACCTTGCACTTCAAAAAATTGGTCTAGGATTTTTACAAAATGATTGGTATGTCTCACAAAAAGGTGCAATGTATTCAATGGCAATTCCAGCTATTTGGCAGATGTCAGGTTATGTCCTAGCTTTATTCTTAGCAGGATTTCGCGGAATTCCAGATGATATGAGAGAGGCTGCTCGAGTTGATGGGGCATCTGAGGCTCAGATTTATCGACATGTTTTATTCCCACAACTAACACCAACACTTTTGACTGTTTTAATTATTTTAGGCCACATATCGATGAAGATCTTTGATTTGATTATCGGTATTAATGGAAAATCTTATGTGACCCAAGTGGTTGCGGTTTATATGTGGGAGGCAACCTTTGATAAGCATGATTATGCAAAGGGAACAGCTATTGCCATTGTTTTATTGATTCTAATTGCAGTTGTGGTGGTTCCATATCTCCGTTATAACAACAAACAACAGGCGTACCGCTGATGAGTAATGACCTAGTTGATTTAATTACCGCCAAACCAAGTGTGCGCAACAAAAAGCGCAAACTAACTGGGCGAGAGAAATTCTGGTTAATTTTCCGCTACGTTTCCCTTGCCATTATTTGGTTCCTAGTAGTTATGCCAATTTATGTGATGGTAATTAACTCCCTAAAAGGCGTTAAAAATGTTTACCTCACAAATGCATTCAAGTTACCAACGAAATTAGATTTCTCAGCCTGGAGTGTTGCTTGGAATGGTGCAGATTTCTTCCCGCACGGCTTATCTGAGTCGATGACTCGAACATTAATATTTGTTGTTCAATCATCGATAATTTCTGCAATTATTGGATCAATAAATGGTTATGTCTTTGCTAAGTGGAAATTTAAGGGGTCAAACTTCGTCTTCACGATGTTCTTATTTGGAATGTTTATTCCTTACCAAGCGGTCATGATTCCATTGGTTAGACTTGCAACAAACATTGGAATAAATAAATCTATTTACGTCTTAGTACTTGCTCATATTATTTATGGTATTCCAATTTGCACCTTAATTTTTAGAAATTACTATGAAGGAATTCCGAATGAGTTAATCGAAGCTGGTCGAGTTGATAAAGCTTCGATGGTTCGAATCTATCGCTCAATTATCTTGCCGCTCTCTATTCCAGCTTTCGTAGTTGTAATTATTTGGCAGTTCACCTCCGCCTGGAACGATTTCTTATTTGCGATATTCTTAACCGGCGGATCTCCAAAGCTTTCAGTGGCAACTACTGCACTTAACTTCATTACTGGATCATCTAATCAGGTTTACTACGGTGTAAATATGACGGCATCTTTGATTGTTTCACTTCCAACATTGATTGTTTATATCTTCCTAGGTCGTTACTTCCTACGAGGATTGCTCTCCGGCTCCCTAAAGGGTTAATAAATGTCGATTGCAGTTGAAGTATTTGATTCAAGGCGCAATCAATTAGGTGAAGGTCCAACTGCTACGGGTGAAAAAAATAATCATGTGCAGTGGTGTGATATTTATGGCCAGGCTATTAGATGGAAAGATTTAGTAACTGGTCAAAGTGGTGAGTATCAGACAAGTGAGCCAGTTGGATTTCAAGTTCCACGGACATCTGGTGGGGATATTTTAGGAACTGCTAATGGTCCAGTTTTAAGAGATAAAGATGGCACACTCCACAAAATGCCATCTCGGGAAGATGCTGATGGATTTAAAGATCAAAAAGTTTTGCGGTGGAATGATGCAAAAGTTTCACCAGATGGTGCGCTATTTCTAGGATCAATGGCATATGAAAATCAAAGTAATGAAGGTGCTTTTTATAGATTAAGTAGAGATGGTAAAAAGCTAGAGCGCCTCTTCGGTGAGGTTGGAATTTCTAATGGCATGGATTGGTCAGTAGATAAAACCAAGATGTATTACATCGATACCTTATCTATGAAAGTAGATATTTTTGATTACAACAATGGGCAAATAAGTAATCGTCGAACCTTGGTTGAGATTTCTGATGGCATGGGCTACCCGGATGGAATGTGTTCAGATAGTGAAGATAATATTTGGGTGGCATTTTGGATGGGCTCATGTGTTCGTGGCTTTGATGGAAAAACTGGTAAACAAATTGCTGAGATTAAATTGCCAGTTCAAAAAGTAACCTCTTGTTGTTTTGCTGGTGAAAAACTTGATCAATTAATAATTACTACCGCAGTTGGCAATCCCGGGGAGGAGATGGATTTAAATCAATATCCTCAAGCTGGCTTTATATTTATTGCACCTGTTGGAGTTAAAGGTAAAAAAACTAATCTATTTGGTGCGTAATTGAAGACAGATCTTTTTACATTTGGTGAAGTTCTATCAGTATTTATCTCAAGTGATACCGACTCAGTAATGAGTGCTACAAAGTTTGAACGTGTAACGGCTGGGGCTGAGGTTAATGTAGCGGTGACACTTTCTAGGCTTGGACTTAAATCCCAATACTTTTCAAGATTTGGTAATGATCAATTAGGTTCAGTTATGTTGGCAGATATTGAAGCAGAAGGGGTAGATGTCTCACTTGTTAAACGAGTTAACTCATTTACTGGAGCAATGGTGCGAAACCCTGGTAGAACTTCACCGGTTGAGATTAGTTACTTAAGAAAAGGCTCGGCCGCTTCTACCATTGAACCAGAAGATATTTTAGATTCTTATATTTCCTCCGCTCGCTGGCTTCACACAACCGGTATTACCTGTGCTATTTCTCAAAGTGGCGCAGCAACTGTCAAGCATGCCTTAAAAAAAGCGGCAGCTTTAGGAGTTAAAACGAGTTTTGATTTAAATTTACGACGTAAGTTGTGGAGTGAGGCGGATGCGAAAAAAGCCTTACAACCTTTGGCTGAAAATATTGAGTTTCTAATTGGTGGTGAGGATGAGTATCAGGTGGTCTTTGGAAGCTCTGATGCAAAAAAAGTTTTATTGGAAGCAAATAATCGGGGCTGCAAAATTGCAGTAATGACTAAAGGTGATCAGCCAATGCGGTATGCAATCGGTGGTGAGTATGGGGAAATAACACCACCAAAGGTTGTTGCGGTAGATCCAGTTGGCTCTGGTGATGCATTTACTGGTGGCAGCATTGCCGGTTTATTAAGTGGAATGAGTGAGATAGATGCCCTAAAACAAGGAAGTATGTGTGGCGCACTAGTTGCAAGTATGTTTGGGGACTGGACCGGCATACCAACTGGTTCTAATGGTGTAATTGATCAGGTGATCGCAGGTAAGTTAGGGAGTAAATAATGAAAACATTAAATTCCCTACTCGCTCATAAATTAATGGCGTTAGTTCGAACGGATAGTAAAGAAAAAGGGCAAGAACTAGCCGATGTTTTAGTGGCGGCCGGAATTAAAGTAATTGAGATAACTCTTACAACACCTGGTGCGACAAAAATAATTGAAAAGTTAGCCAAAAATAAGGATTTAACTGTTGGGGCCGGCACAGTTCTTACTGCTAAAGATGTTAAAAAGGCAGAAAGTGCGGGTGCAAAATTTATTGTCTCTCCCGACACAAATGAGGATGTAATTAAGGCGAGTAAGAAGTTAGGTTTAATTTCAATGCCAGGAGTTGCAACAGCAAGTGAGGTAGCGATTGCACTAGATAGTGGCGCAGATATTTTAAAATTATTTCCAGCCTCAACCTATGGACCATCTCATTTAAAAGCCCTACGGGATCCATTTCCTGGAAAACTTTGGTGTCCAACTGGAGGCATAACTTTGGCCTCAGTAGATGATTGGTTTGCAGCCGGTGCCAACTTAATTGGATTAGGTGGCCCATTAACTAAGGGCGGATTAGATAAAGTTAACGAAAATGTAATCGCTTTTACTAATGCAGTAGCAAGCGCAAGTAAGGTAGGTTAAGCGCATGAAATTAGCGGGCGAACATGTATTTGTAACTGGTGGCGCTAAAGGTATTGGTGAAGCAATTGTTAGAGATGCAGCTAACGAAGGCGCAAAGGTTTCATTTGTTGATATTGATGCAGCAGCTGCTGAAAAACTTGTATCTGAGTTGAGCGCAAAAGGTGCTCAAGTAGCCTTTGTTAAAGCAAGTGTGGCCAATTTCGAAGAGTTATCTGCAGCTTTCAAAGAGGTGGTTGGAAAGTTTGGTGATGTAACTGGCGTTGTAAATAATGCTGGAGTTAACTCACATGCAGATCCGGTAACGATGACTGATAAAGAGTGGGATGATTTTTTTGCCGTAGATATGAAGCCAGTTTGGCTTACTGCAAAGTTAGCACTTCCCGCAATGCGCAGAGCAAATAAGGGATCAATCGTAAATATTTGTTCTATTCATGGCCGTCTTACATACCCAGGATTTTTTCCATATGGCGCAGCTAAATCAGCAGTACTTGGTTTAACTAGAAACCTTGCATTAGATGAAGGCAAGTTTGAAATTAGAGTAAATGCAGTATCTCCTGGATATATCCTCACTGATTTAACAAAAAATTGGCTTAAAGGTGAAGCAGGTAGAGAAGATCGCGCGAATTCAATTCAACCATTAGGACGCATGGGGCAACCAAGTGAGGTTGCAAAGGTTGTTACATTCTTACTTTCAGATAAATCAACTTATGTAAGTGGCTCTGATTGGGCAGTTGATGGCGGTTTAGGAGCAAGAAGCGCATGATCCTAAAAGGTGAGCATTTGTTTGTAACAGGCGGAGCCGCTGGAATTGGTGAAGCAATTGTTTTAGGTGCTGTAAAAGAGGGCGCTAAGGTTTCTTTTGTTGATATTGATGACGCAAAAGCAAATGCACTTGTTGAGAAATTAACCAATGAAGGACATCAAGTTCAATATGCAAAGGCAGATGTTTCAAAGTTTGAAACCTTCAAGGCAGGCTATGACAAGTTAGTAGCAAGCTTTGGGCCAGTAACTGTTGCGGTATCAAATGCAGGCAGAAATTCATACGCTGATGCGGTCGAGTATGCCGACCAAGAGTGGAATGATTTTTTTGCGCTAGATCTTAAATCTAGTTGGTATCTAGCAAAACTTTGCTTACCTGAAATGCGGAAAAGTAAGTACGGATCAATTGTTAACATTTCTTCTATTCATGGCCGAATGTCTAGACCAAACTTTTTTCCATACTCTGCTGCAAAGGGCGGAATTGTTGGATTGTCTAGAAACCTAGCTTTGGATGAAGGTAAGTATGGAATCAGAGTTAATTCTGTATCACCTGGAACAACTGCAACTCCACTGCTTAAGAGTTATATGGAGAAATTCCCAGATGAGAAGGCACATTCACTCTCTGTTGCACCTAATGCAAGATTTGGTTCACCGGAGGAGATCGCAAATGTAATTCTATTTACTCTTTCAAAGGATGCATCTTTTATTTCTGGTGCAGATTTAATGGTTGATGGAGCACTTCACGCTCGTTACGCTTAGTGTCTGATATTTACAAAATCTGGGTTTAGCTCACTTAGATCTTTAGCCCCAAGTAATTTCATTGCAGTTTCCATCTCAAATCTAAGCATCTCAACAACCTTCTCAACACCTTTTTTACCGGCAGCCATTGCGCCGTATAAATACGCTCTTCCAATTAAAACTGCATCTGCACCTAAGGCAATTGCAGCCAACACGTCAGCGCCACTCATAATTGCGCCATCAATAAATATTTGTGGCCCATTTCCTTTAGCACCAAATGCAGATCTAACTTGCGGCAGTAATTCCAGCGGTACCACCGATCTATCTAATTGACGCCCACCATGATTAGAAAGAACAATTGCATCAACTCCAATATTTTTAAGTTCAACTGCATCTGAAACTGTTTGGATTCCTTTAATTATTAGTTTGCCTTTCCAGACCGATCTAAGCCATTTAACATCTTCAAAGGTGACCGCTGGATCAAATACCTTTGCAGCAATTTCAGATAACGGTTTATTAAAGTTTCTAAAAGTTGCAAATTCTAATGGCGCAGTTGTTAGGAGGTTAAACCACCATTTTGGTTTGAGTGCCATATCAAAGAAGGTTTTTAAACCAATCTTTGGCGGAACAGTTAAACCATTTCGCATATCCCGCCACTTGATTCCACCGACAGCGGTATCAACGGTAAGCATTAAACCTTCAAAGCCAGCTATTTGTGCTTCTTCAATAAACTTTAAACTCTGACTTCGGTCACGCCATAAATAGAGCTGAAACCATCTACGGACATTTGGAACTTGATCACCTATCTCTTTAGATGAAGTTGTTCCCATTGTTGAAAGGTTATAGACCAAGTTATTTTCTTCGCATACTTTTGCGACCATTACTTCACCTTGATAATGCATCATCCTGGTGTAACCGGTCGGTGCAAAAATTATCGGCAAGGCGCTTATTTGGCCCACAATATTTGCAGTTAAATCAATCTTAGAAACATCACGTAAGACTTTTGCTTTAAATTCGACTCTGGAGTAGATCTCTTGGCTTCTGGCATAAGCCAACTCATCATTGGCACCGCCATCAACATAATCAAAAACCGCTTTTGGAACTCGCTTTCTTGAAAGTAATCGCATTTCAGCAAGATTGACAACCTTTTTTAACTTTCGGTCAGCCATTAGATCTTTTGGCAGTGACCAGCCAAGTAGTGGTTTAATATTTTTCCACCTAGGAAATTGCCGCTTCACTGTATTAAACCTTCAATCTATAACTACGTCTTGCCGAACCGGACCAAAAAGATTCTTGTTCTGCCTTACTAAACTCGTTGGTGAATTCTTCCATCAATTCGATTGTTTGCGAATAGGTCGCTGCAAGTAGGCAAACTGGCCAATCTGAGCCAAACATCATTCGAGTGGGTGTAAAGGATTTAAGAATATGATCTAAGTAAGGTTTAAAAGTCTGATTGTTCCAGCTATCCCAGTTAGCCTCTGTAAATAAGCCCGAAACTTTGACCGACACATTTTCATATGAAGCCATCTCACTGATTTGGTCAGCCCAAGGTTGCATTTCACCTTTGCCCATATATGGTTTAGAAATATGATCTAACACAAAAGTATTATTTGGACACCGTTTTACCATTTCAACTGCGGCAGCGAGTTGGGGCGGCCTAGTTAAAATATCAAAACTTAAGCCGGCATCTGCAATTCGGTGGATATTTTTTATAACATCTTCGCGCATAAACCAATTTGGGTCTGCTTTATCTTGGGCCATATCTCTAATTGAAACTAGGTTTTTGCCACCAGGATGGGCTAAGTATTTTTCTAATTGAGGAATTACATCATTACTTTCCAAATCCAACCAACCAACAACTGCGCAAATCTTTGGATGCGTGAGTGATAGGTCTAAGAACTCTGGGGTCTCAGCTGAATTTTCAACTGTTTGAACAATTACGGTGTAATCAATATTAGATTTTTCTAACTCTGGTTCAAGCTCATCCATCAAGATTGTGCGTGAGATAGGTTTTACTTCATCGCCTTTCATCCAGGATTGCGGCCTAACACTTAAATCCCAAATATGATGGTGAGAATCGATGCGCATCATCACAGTCTAATCCTAAGAATCAATTGATTCTGTTTTATTTTTCAATTTTCGGTGCTGGTCTAAAACAAATTCCGAAGCTTTTTCGGATGAGGTAATCACATTTGGAATTTTCCAATTAGGAAGCTCACCAAGTAATGCCCAGGCGGCTTGGCGTGCTGCGCCATCGGCCACTAATTCAGTTGGCGGTATGGTCATTACCTCTCTACCTAATATTGCAGAAGCAATTGGTCCAACACCTGGATTCTTAGCTGCGCCACCAATAATCATAACTCGCTCAATCTTTGCTCCGCTATTTTGAAGGGATGCAAAAGAATCAATCAGTCCACAAAGAATTGCTTCAATTGCACAGCGTGCAATATTTTCAGCGGTCAGATTGTGGTTATTAATTCCCGCCAATAATCCTTTAGCATCTGGTCGGTTTGGAGTTCGCTCACCTTCAAAGTAAGCAAGCATTGTTAATCCATCTGCACCGGGGTTAGCTTTAAGCGCAAGAGCACCAATCTCATCATGAGATTTTCCAAGCAGCTTTGCAACTGTATCTAAAACTCGGGCAGCATTTAATGTACAAACTAAGGGCAGGTATCTACCGGTTAAATCTGCAAAGCCAGCAATCTCACCGGTTGGATCATTACTTGGCTTATCTGAAACATAAAATGCAGTTCCACTTGTGCCTAATGAGATTATTAAGTCACCACTTTTTGCGCCAATTCCAAATCCGGCTGCGGCATTATCGCCGGCACCAGCTGCTATTGGTATGCCTTGAATCGTTTCACCGGCAAAACCATCGAACTTGGCGATCTTTGGTAGATATATATCTTTCTTATCTTTTAAAGCTATAGCTAATAAGTCTTTTCGGTAGGTATTACTAGTTGGCGAGAAGTAACCAGTACCGGATGCATCGCTGCGATCGGTAAATAATTTATCGAAATTTACTCCGCCTTGTAACTGCCAAGAGATCCAATCATGGGGCAGGGCAATTGCTGCAAGCCGTTTTATATTCTCTGGTTCATTTTCGGCCATCCATCTTGCCTTTGCAACCGTAAATGATGCAACCAAAATCGAACCAATCGCTTTTGCGGTCTCGTTATCGCCACCAAACTCTTTATTTAAATCCTTTGCAACCTTCGCCGATCGCAGATCATTCCAAAGTAGGGCATCTCTAATTACTGCACCCTTTTCATCTAGTGCAATAAACCCATGTTGCTGAGCAGCAACAGAAATTGCACTTACATCTGATAATCCACCAGCTTTTTCAATCGCTTGATTTAATGCACTCCACCAGGCAGATGGATTAACCTCAGTGCCATCTGGGTGAGCAGCTTTTCCTTCTCTAATTAACTGACCACTTACAGCATCTTTAATTACGATTTTTACAGATTGGGTTGAGGAGTCAATCCCTGCAACTAATTTATTGCCCATTATTACTGGCCCAATCTTTTTGATAACTATCTAGATAGAAAATCCTATTGATATCTGGATCTATCGCAAGTGCTTGTTTTATCGAGCACAAAGTTATTATTGCAATAGGGATATTTCAGCAGCACCAATTCCACAGCATCCGCCAATATATTGTGCACCGGCCTTACTCCACTCATTAATTAATTTTTGATCAAATCCAACACCTTTACTACCAATCCACTCTTTTTTAACTGCATCCCAAGTTCGACCAGAGTTTGGATAAACCACAAACGGCTGATCACTCTTAGCAGAAAGTAATAGTTCAGTAATTAACTCCGGGGAGGTGCAGTTAATACCAACTGCCATTGCTTTATTTGCGATTGCAACCGCATCGGCAAAACTTTGGCCGGCATTGGTTTGGTTTCCAGCTTTGCAAGAGTAGGAGACCCAAAAAGGAATTGGGCAATCACTAAGTAGCTCAAGTAGTACCTCAACCTCAAATGTGTCTGGCATGGTTTCAAGTGCTAATAGATCAGGGGAGGTGGAAATTAAAACTTCAAGACGCCGAGCATGAAAATCTTTAAGTAATGATTTACTTACTCCGTAATTACCTTTGTACTCAGAGCCATCAGCAAGTGCTGCACCATATGGACCAACTGAGGCCGCCACCATTACATCTTTACCAGATTTATTTGCCGCATCCTTTGCTAGTTGAGTTGAGGTGTGTAGTGCCTCATCAGTTTCGGATTTACTCCAACCCCGTTTGCTACAACCTAGATAGGAGAGTTGGTAGGAGGAGGTAATAATTATTTGCGAGCCCGCATTAATAAAATCAAGATGTGCTTTGGTTATCTCAGAAGGTGCACTTCTTATTAACTCACCGGTCCAAAGTGAGGTGGTTAATTTATTTCCGTTATTCTCTAAAGCGGTTGAAAGTCCGCCATCTAACTTAATAACCAATTAATTAGTTAAGATCTACTGGATTTAAAAATCTTAATTCAGTTGGCTTTCTAAAGTACTTTTTATCTATGCTATTAATATGCTTAACATGGGCAGTTAACATGTGATCATCCCAATGGGCTTTACTGCTCCACTTTTCCATCATTACCCAATGATCTTCACCCTCACCAACTACCAAGTCATACATTTCACAACCAGGCTCTTTATAGGCTTCAATAATTAATTTATTAAATTCTGCCTTTAAGAACTCAAGGTACGCAGATTCTGGGTAGATACTGGCAATTAGGTATAAAGGCTGAGACATCTTTAACTTCTAATTAAGTTATGAAAGATAACTAAGCAGCACAATAAAATTAAAAGCACTCATCGCCATAAACAGCACGCCTAGTGCTTTTAGTTGATCCGCTGATTTCTTAACGCTCTTGCCCAAAGGAGAAAGTGATTTAAGAGCTTTTAGTGAATCAATTACGGCAAGGCTATCTCTGATCGCTGCGACCATGGCAGATACTGAGAAAACTCCACCGGATGCAACTAAGCCAATTACGAACAGCTTAAGCGTTGAGTCAGTGTACTTATTTAGGTTGCCAGTTGCTGCAAGTGCTAGCACGGCAGAAAGTAAGACAGTTGGCGCTAATTGAGATTTAACTCTAATTGCCCGTTGTTGATTCCAGATTGTAATTAATTCATTTTCATTCATAGTGCAATCTTACCTGATTTAATACTTAATCTTTGGTGGGGCGGGTAGGGCTCGAACCTACGACGACCGGATTATGAGTCCGGGGCTCTAACCAACTGAGCTACCGCCCCAATTAAGGAGGTGAGTGTCATACCTTACATCTATTCCAACACTAAGTAT
>Ga0304728_1002619_pt1 | contig 11313 bp, 16 predicted proteins | sample C_130625_MF_Meta_FD_190476 | JGI IMG/M metagenome (GOLD analysis project Ga0304728, IMG submission 190476) | Freshwater microbial communities from Lake Croche, Canada to study carbon cycling - C_130625_MF_MetaG (v2) (version 2) | ecosystem: Environmental > Aquatic > Freshwater > Lake | place... | reverse complement strand
CCCCGCATCCGTGGGGCTGTGCGACAAGATGCCGCCGCGTCCGTCCAGCAAAGACGCTGACACCGGCACGCTCTTGCACAACATCATCGCGCTGCACTTGGAAGGTCACGGGGAGTTCAAAGACTACTTGGGGATGCAGTACGAGGGCATCACGCTCACGCAAGAGATGATCGACAACAAGTTGGAGGTCGCGCTCAAGCTCTTGGGCGAGATTGATCCGGGCAACGTCATGGAGTACGCGGTTGAGCAGCGTGTGGACTTTGGCACGCAACTGCCTGGCGTGTTCGGTTCAACCGATCTGATTGGCCGCGTCGGTGATCGCGTGATCTCATTGGACTGGAAGTTCGGTGACGGCGTGACCGTAGAAGCTGAGGAAAACCCGCAGGGGATGTTCTACACCGCTGCTGCGATGTACAACCCTGATCTTGCATGGGTGTTTGATGGAGCTAAGGACGTTGAGATCGTCATCGTGCAGCCGCCCAATGTGCGCCGCTGGGTCACGACGTTCGACCGTCTGCGCTTGTTCGAGCGCGAGTTGGTGCTGGCCGTCAAGCAGGCGCAGGGGCCGAACCCGCCGCTGCGCACTGGGGATCACTGCCGCTGGTGTAACGCCAAGCCGATCTGCCCCGCGATGAACGGCGCGCAGGATCGCGTAATGGCGCTGGCGCTGAAGGAACTGGATGTCAAGCAGTTGGGCGCGGCACTGGATCAGGTGGATCTGGTCGAGCAGCGCATCAACGATCTGCGTGCGCTGGCGCAGCAGGTGTTGGAAAACGGTGGTACCGTACCGGGCTACAAGCTGGTTGCCAAACGGGCAACCCGCAAGTGGGCTGATGACGCGGCGGCAGAGGCGGCTCTGCGGGCGGTCATTGGCGACGAGGCGACAGAAACGAGCGTCATCTCACCCGCGCAAGCGGAGAAGAAGCTCAAGAAGGTCAAGGGCACGCTGCCTGAGATCGTCTCTGTGTCCTCTGGTAACACGATGGCTGCGGAGTCTGATCCGCGTCCGGCTGTGTTGTTGATCGGCCAGCAGATGACTGCGGCCTTGGCTAAACTGATCTAAATAAACTGGAGTAGAGAAAAGTGTCTAATTTAAGCGTGTTTGCGAACGCGGGCTTGCCCGCTGTTCAGTCCCTCACCACCGCGCTGCGGTCGGTTGCTGCTGAGTCGGCTAACGTCGGCGGCTGCATCATCAAGATGGACAAGTTCGGATCGTGGGTCTACGGCGCGGATCAGACGGAGGTTGAGGATGACTCAACCTGGGCTGTCAATCCGTTCTCGTTCGTCCACGGCTACATTGCGTGGGGTGAGGGCGAGGTGCTTGGGGAGAAGATGGCCCCGATCACGCAGCCGTTGCCGGAGGTCGGTGCGCCGCCGCCCAACGCCAAGAAGGGCTGGGAGTCGCAGGTTGGCTTGTCGATGAAGTGCCTCAACGGTGAGGACGAGGGGCTGGAGGCGCGGTACTGCGCGACCAGTCTGGGCGGCAAGCGGGCCATGCAGGCACTGGCTGTGGCTATCGCGGCGCAGGTTGAGGCTGACTCGACCAAGCCGGTGCCAGTGGTGCGGCTCAAGACGGATCACTACACGCACAAGCAGTACGGCAAGGTGTTCACCCCCGTGCTGGAAGTGGTGAAGTGGATCAGCATGGACGGTGAGGCGGCTCCCGCCGCACCGGCTGCGCCTGAGCCGGAAGCGCCGCCAGCACCCGCTGGTCGCCGTCGCCGGAACGTGTAAACGGGCTTGGGAGGTTGTTAGGCAGACGATCAAGGATGTCGATGCGTGCGGTTTTTCTGCCTTCTCGCACGCCTTGTCAAAGACCAAATTGAGACCTCCCATGTCCACCCTATGGCTTGATTTCGAGACGCGCTCCCGCTGTGACCTCAAAGCAGCGGGGGTGTACAACTACGCGCGTAGTGCCAGCACCGATGTGCTGTGTATGTCCTACGCTTTCGACGATGAAGATGTCGTTACTTGGACGCCAGACCAACCGTTCCCTGAGCGGGTGCGTCAACACACCGGCCAGATACGCGCGCACAACGCTGCGTTTGAACGGCTAATCTTCTGGTACGTCCTACAAATCAATTTCGATCTGGAGCAGTTCTACTGCACAGCCACCCAAGCCCGCGCCAACTGCGCGCCTGGTAGCCTTGAGGATGTCGGGCGCTTTGCGGGCGCTAACATGAGGAAGGATCATCGCGGCAGTCAGTTGATCCGGCTGCTGTCGATCCCGCGTGCTGATGGCTCGTTCAACAACGACCCGGATCTGATGGCTGAGTTTTTTGCCTATTGCGAGCAGGACGTTCGTGCCATGCGCGCGGTGTCCAAGGCGCTGCGCGATCTGTCGGTTGATGAACTGGCCGACTACCATGTGAACGAGCGCATCAACGACCGTGGCGTGCTGATCGACACTCAACTGTGCGACGCCGCGCAGACGTATGCGCTTGAGGAACTGGAGGCGATCCAGCAGACCGTGCGCGAGGTGACCCAAGGCGAGATCACTTCCGTGCGCTCACCTAAAATGCGCGAGTGGGTGCTGGAGCGCGTGGGCGAGCAAGCCCGTGCGCTGATGCTGGTGCATAAGGATGACGAGGCCCGCTACAGCATCGACAAGTCCATCCGCGCGAACCTGCTGGCGCTGGCTGACGAGTCGCCTGAGCAGGTGCCGCCTGATGTGGCCGAGGTGATCCAAGCCGCTGACGATGTGTGGGCCAGCAGCACCGCCAAGTTCAAGCGGCTGGCGGCGCTGGCTGATGTCGAGGATGGCCGAGTGCGCGGTGCGTTCGTGTTCGCGGGCGGTGCGGCCACTGGCCGGTCATCGTCCTACGGCGCGCAAGTGCATAACTTCCCGCGCAAGTGCGCCAAGGATCCCGAAGCCGTGCGCCGTGCGATGGTGCGCGGGCATGATCTGGTGCCCACCCACGGCAAGCGCATCAATGACGTCCTTAAAGGGATGCTGCGCCCGGCGATGATACCGGCTAAGGGCCATGTGTTTGTGGTGGCTGACTGGTCGGCCATCGAGGGCCGCGTCCATCCGTACCTAGCCAACTGCCCCGCAGGCGAGGCCAAGCTGGATGTGTTCCGCTCTGGCCTTGATCCGTACAAAGTCAACGCCGCTGCGACGTTCGGCGTGCCTTACGACGCGGTGGATGACGCGCAGCGGCAGGTCGGCAAGGTGCAGGAGCTTGCGCTGGGCTTCTTGGGCGGGCCTGGTGCGTTCACCACGTTCGGGCGCATCTACGGCGTGTCGATGACGGAGGCCGAGGTGGCCCGCGCGGTCAAGGGCTGGCGACGGGCCAACCCGTGGGCGATGGATCACGGCGAGGCGCTGGAGCGGGCGTATACGACCGCTATGCGCCACCCGCACAACCCCGTGGTCGCCCGCCGCATCACCTACCTGTTCGATGGCGTGCATCTCTGGTACGCGCTGCCGTCTGGCCGTATCCTGTGCTATCCGTTCGCCCGTCTCGACTCTGATGGGGTCAGCTATGCCAAAGCCGCTTGGAAGCCTGCCGCCGACGCTAAAGAGTGGCCCCGCGCGCGGCTCTGGCGCGGGCTGGCTTGCGAGAACGTCACCCAAGCTGCGGCCAACGACATCCTGCGCTACAGCCTGCGGCAACTGGATGGCGTTGTCCTCCACATCCATGACGAAATCGTGGTTGAATGTCCGTCCTCCCAAGCTGACGAGACGGTCGAGCGTATGACTCGCGTGATGACCACGCCGCCCGAATGGGCTACCGGCCTGCCGCTGGCAATCGGCATCAAGGTGATGCACGTTTACGGGAAATAAAAAAGCCCCGCCGGGTTAGGGCGGGGCTGAGATCAAAGCAACAACCGAGGGAAAGCTATGAACCAGTCGAAGTTTACGCCAGAGCAAACGACGTTTGCAACCTATTTGGCACAGATCGCGCCAGAGGGCGAGACGGTGCTGTTTGTGCGCCAGAAGCCGCGCAAAGACCGCGACGGCGAGATGCAGTTCCACAAGGACGGTGCGATCAAATGCACCTGGCCTGCGTTCCTGCCCAGCCGCTACAAGCCGGAGGGCGCGTGGTACGGCAACACCGGCTGCTTCATCATCAGTCGGTTCGTCGAAGGCCAAGTGTCGGCCAGCGCCGCCAACTGCGAGCGGGTGGCCTTTCTGGTGCTGGATGATGTCGGCACCAAGTCCAAGACGCCGCCGCTGGCCCCGACTTGGATCATTGAGACCAGCCGCGACAACTACCAGTGGGGCTACACGTTCGGCCTTGACGATCAACCGCGCACGGGCGAGTTCGCCGCTGCGATCAAGGCCATAGCCCAAGCCGGTTACACAGACGGCGGGGCGATTAACGCCGTGCGTAACTTCCGTTTGCCCGGCAGTGTGAACCTGAAGCCCGGCAAGGGCGACTTCCCCGCCCGCTTGGTTGAACTGCACCCTGAGCGCGAGTTCACGCTGGCCGCGATCTGCGAGGCGCTGGGCGTCGCACCTGGCGAGGCCGACACCGCCGTGCGCCAGCGGCTTGCGGTGGCCGATGATGGGCTGGACGAGGTGCTGCGCTGGCTGGATTCGTCCGCGTTGGTGCTGGAGGGCCGTAACGCAGAGGGCTGGTATGGCGTGCAGTGTCCCAACCACGCCGAGCATAGCGACGGCAACCCGATGGGCCGCTACCTGCCGGTGACGCGCGCCTACACCTGCTTCCACGAACACTGCGGCGACTGGGACTCACGGCGCTTTCTGGAGTGGGTGGACGCGCAGGGCGGGCCGAAGCACGCGCCTGGACTGCGCGATGACCTGCTGGCAACCGCGATGGCTTTTGCGCTGTCGGTGATCGCACCGTCTGAGACCTTCCCCGACCGCGCCCGCGAGTTGATCGCCGCCGTGGAGGCGCGGGAGGCGGGGCGGGTCGAGAAGGCGCAGTGGTGGCAACGGTTCGCGTATGTCGAAACAGATGATTCCTATTTCGACCTGATCGAGCGGCGGGAGTTCTCACGCGGGACGTTCAACGCGCTGTTCCGGCACACCCCGTGCGTGTCGATCCACGGCGGGCGGCGGGTGGAGGCGTCGGTCTGTTTCGATGAGAACCGCCAAGCGATGGGCGCACGCTCGCTCGCGGGTATCACCTACGCGGCGGGCGATGGGCAACTAGTGACCCAGAATGGGCTGGCCTACGGCAACCGATGGCGCGACGCGCGGGTAGCACTGCCCGCAGACGCGGGGGACATCACCCCGTGGCTGGCGCACGCCGAGCGGCTGATCCCAGATGACGGCGAGCGCAACCATGTGTTCGACGTCATGGCGTGCAAGCTGCAACACCCCCGCGCCAAGATCAACCACGCCATATTGCACGCGGGCACGCAGGGCTGCGGCAAGGATAGCCTGTGGCATCCGTTGATCTGGGCCGTCTGCGGCACGCCGCCCACTAACAAGGGCCTGGTGGACGCTGACGCACTAGGCTCGCAGTGGGGTTACGCGCTGGAGGCCGAGGTGCTGGTCTTGAACGAACTGCGCGACCCTGACGGGGCCGCACGGCGGGCGCTTGCCAACAAGCTCAAACCCATCATTGCCGCCCCGCCTGAGATGCTGACCATCAACCGCAAGGGGCTGCACCCTTACGATATGGTGAACCGGCTGTTTGTGCTGGCGTTCTCTAATGATCGCGTTCCGATCATGCTGGAGTCGCAGGATAGGCGCTGGTTCGCGCTGTACTCTAACGCCCCGCGCATGACGGCGGCAGAAGCGGGGGCGTTATGGAAGTGGTACGGGGCGGGCGGGGCGGGGCGGGTGGCCGCATGGCTTGCCGCCCGTGATGTCAGCGCGTTCGATCCAGCCGCTACGCCGCCCGTCACCGAATACAAGCTCTCGCTCATTGAGCAGGGCATGAGTCATGCCGAGAGTTGGCTGGTCGATCTGATCCGACAGCGGGCGGGAGAGTTCCAGCAGGGCGTGGTAGCGTCGCCGTTCCACAGTCTGATCGACCGGTTGCAGGGCATGGCCCCTGGCGGGCTGAAGTTAGTCCAACCGGCGCTTATTCATGCGCTTGATGAGTGCGGGTGGCGTGACATGGGCCGGATCGCCAGCGCCGACTATCCATCAAAAAAGCACGTGTTCTGCGCGCCTGACATGGCCGCGCGAGGCGTGTCCAAGTCCGATTTGCGCCGCATGGCCGAGGGGCCAGCCGTGCCGCCTACCCTGTCACTGGTCGCAAAAAAGCCCGCCGGTTAGGGCGGGCTGTTGTGGTCACTGGTCAAGGTCGAGCGCGTGGACTAGCAGGGCCAGCAGGGCCAGCACAATGAGCGCCCCCACTACCTTTCCCCCATGAACGGCGGCGGGGGCTGGATCGCCACTACCGCGCGGTAGGCGTCTAACACATACGCGGCCACCGGCAAGTACCGGTCATCGGCATGGGCAGCAGCAGCGACGGCGGCGAGCGCGTCCGACAGTGCCTGGCGCAAAGCTACGTTATAGGTGTCGTTCATTTTCGCTCCCGCACAATAGGAAACAATTGGTGGACGTAATACTCGCCGCCATAGAGCGAAAACTCCCGACGCTCCGCGTATTCACGCGCCGCAGCTTCAGTGTCGAACGTGCCGTATACCTCTAACGGTTCGTCAGGAAAATGCTGGCAGATTACCCATTGCTGTTTCATGGCCGTATGCCCTCCAGTCCTTCATCTTCGAAAATATCTGCTAGGTGTACTAAGGCTCTTTGACGCGGAAACTTGTCGTTCGGATACCGCAAAAGCGTGCGAATATGGTCTAGCAATCGCGCACGCTCCAGATGCCATTCTTCGAGCGTGACGGGCCGACGGGCGGTCATACGTCACCCCGCAGGATCGCCGCCGCCCTAATGTCGATGACTGTTTCGTGCCAGTCAGAGCGTAGCTGTCCGTCAATTGGGCAGAAGATATCTTCTGGATCGTAATCATGCTCGATCTGGTAATCCCCGTACCACCGAACCATCTGGAGCGGGCTAGTAGAATTAGCCCAATCTAGTGCGGCTTCATGCGCTACTTCAGCGGCCACGGTGTCGGTGTGATCTGGGCCAGCTAACTCAAGTATCCGGTATAGGTGCTTCATGCCTGACTCCTTGCAATGTTGTTGAAGGCGCGCCAGTAGTCGCGCGCGCTGCTGGCAGTGTCGCAGCGCACCTTGTCGTAGACATTGCCGCGAGCGTCGCGTACTAGCACCGTCCGCAGTCCGTTGTGTGCGGGCGGGTCCTGGATAACGTGCCAGCCGTTAGGGTAGGTTTTGATTTTCATGCGGTCACCGATACCAGTAAGTAGTGTCACCCACCGTTACGCACAAATAATCGACTCGCACGTTTTCGGCGGTGGCGTTCCAGTCAATAATTACCCATGATGGCAAGTCACGCGGAATCGTGCCGCAGTCCTCCAGCAACTCGCGGGCGTATTCCGTGAAGTAAGACTCTCTAATTAGCAGCATCGGATACCAATCCCCACGCCACTGCTCATCACCACCTTCGCCCTTCAAGAATTGGAGGATTGCAACAAGAACACGCAACTCCTCTACAAGATCAACGGTTATGTCTTGATTGCTTTGCTCAACAGCGGCAAGCCAAATATCGAACCCGCCAAAATCTCCCGCGTCCTTACCAGACGCGGCTTCAACAAACTCTGTCAGTTCCTCGTAGCGGGCGATGATGTCCCGCACGTCGATAGTGTCAGTGGTCAGGTCTAATGTGGTGTCGCTCATGATGTCGCTCCCTAATTGTTTGATGCTGGGCAGGTTCATGCGGTCACCTGCACGGGTGCGCTATACTGGTCGGCCAGCGCGCGCAGCTTGTCGGCTTGTTCTTGGCCGCGCGCCGCCTGGCTTGCCAACACGCGGGCGTAGTGCTGCACGGGATCAAACTCGTTCCACCATACATAAAACGCCTTGATCGCTTGCGCGCTAGTCCGGTGCGTTTCGGCCAATGACGGGCGGTAGACCGTCTGGCCGGTCAGGTCGAACACAACGACGCGCGACCCCCGCGTCGTATTGCGGGGGTCAAGGGCGGTGCGTTCCACAATCAAAAAAAACGCGCCATCGCGCAGCACGCGTGTGTCGGTCACGCGTGAGTGAAACAGCCGCAGGGTGTCGGGGTGGACGTAGTACGTCCGGCCCGTCAAGTTCGCTTGCGCGTTAGGTCCTGGCTTGTATAACTGCTGTTCAAAAGCGCGGCAGTCTAAGGCATCGCACAGTGCGCGCAGTTCGTCGGTGTTGTAAAAGTTCATGGTCTAGCTTCCCTGTTTGGTTGTCGGTGCAGTCTGCACCCCGTAGCGTCCGCGCTAGCAGGCGTTAGAGGCTGCGTTAGCTAGCCAATCGCCGGACGGCGGCCATTACGGCAGTGCCGCCGTGCGCTTGAATGACCACACTGGCACGCGCGCCGTTCGATGCGCCATCGCACAATTGACAGTCCACACATTGCACGCGCGCGTCATTTCCAGAATGTCGCGGGCCTCTTTTGCCCTATGGTCGAACACCTGGCGCAATGTTTTGATGCTTGGGAGGTTCATGCCGGAACCCAGTACCAGTAGGTTTTGCCGCCCCGTGTACGCATAGAGCCGCCAATCAGATGGGTGTCATTGTGCAATTGGCGCGCGGCCTCTCGGTGTGCCTCATACCCCATAGAAAAATCATACGGGTATGGCACTACTTTTGACTTCGTGCCATCGGTCACGCGGATGCGCGCCCCCGTACTGTCCGTTGGACTTTGGTACGATGTTCTGATCACTACATGATTCATGCTCTTACCCTCTAGTTATATGGTGCAGTCTGCACCCCCTAACGCCCGCGTTAGCAGGCGTTAGAGGCTGCTAGCTGCTAGACGTAGAAACTCAAGCTAGGTGCGGGCGCAATGCCAGCCAGCACGTCGGCATACGCTATAGCCTCCGCGCGATCCGCGCATATGCGCACAATTGCGCCGTGTAGCCAGTAATCGTCATCAACTACCGCAACGGCATAGCGTCCGTCATGTCGGACTGCGACGTAGGCAGTTACATTGTCCTGGCTGTTGTGGGCAGTGTAAGTGCTGCCGACACCGCGCGCGCCGACACCGGACGTGCTACCGCTCACAGCGCAAACTCATTTGCGCGATCAGCAGCAACTGCCGCGTCATAGCGCTTTGTGGCTTTCTCGTATATGTCTGCCAGTTGCGATAGCATTTTGCAGCTTGCGTCATACTGGCGGCCATAGTCGGCACTGGCCGCGCGGCACGCTTCATAGGCTGCTATGTCGTTAGTTGCGGCACGCTGCGCGCCTACTAATGACACGGCAAGCGCTAAACCCTTGTCAAACTCCGCCTGATACGCTATTTGCGCGGCGGCCATTGCAAGCGCTGCTGTTTGGGTATTCACAGTGTAGTCTCCCATTCGGTGATGATGGCGCGCAGGTCATCCAGTGTGGCCGGTTCGATCCCTTCAGCGGCGCAGTCGTCATCTGACCATACGCCGTTGGGATCATTCCATTTGCAATACGCGATCAAGTCTTCGCGTGATCCGGTGGCTAGCAACTGCTGCACGTTCGTTGTGTGACTCATGATCGCAGCGCCATCTGTGCCAGCAAAACGAGATGCGCTGCTGTGAGCGCAACAAACGATAGCAGCATCGTCCATCTGAAAACTGTATCGAATCGCATGGTCATTCCCTCTTTAGTGTGTTCGGACGTACCTACATTCTCACGCGCGCGGATACCGTGTCAACAATTATTTGCATACCAGGTACACTGATTCTTTGCACAGTGCTGACTTAACATCCAGTGCTGACTTAACGTACAGCACTGGATGGAAATGCAGTCTGGGTCATTTGGGCTATTGTTGGGCTATGTGTTAGGTCATCTGGCGATAGTGCTAATAGCGCTTGTTTTTAGCGTCCGTCGATGTCGTTGGGTCAAATTGTCACAGATATTAGTTAACCCTAAAGTGTAATTGTAACTATTACAACGCTATATGGTGCGCTAACGCTCCAAACGTACGGACGACTGAAATTGTCACGACAATTTGACAATTTGACCTAACATGACCTAACAACCGCGCCGATGACCTAACGCCCCCAACTACCAGCCCAAGCTAACAGCCTATGCGCTAACCGATGACAATCTGACCTAACAGCCTATGCGCTAACCGATGACAATCTGACCTATAGTTGACCGATGACAATTTGACCTATGCAAGCTGCTAGCCGGTAGCCGGTAGCCGGTAGCCGGTAGCCGGTAGCCGGTAGCCGGTAGCCAGGGGGAAGCGGGCCGAACGCCGGGTATGTATGTACTAGGAGGTGCCACAAACAATTTTTTATAAACCCACAGCTATCAACTATTGTTTGACTTGCCTCGCGGCACTGTTTACGCCTATGCTTGCGCTATGGCGTTTGAAACCCTGCCGATTACTGCCCGCACGCTCAAGGCGACCGAATCGCGCCTGAAGGCTATCTATGACGCTGCCGGGCTGGGGCTGACCGGCGACTCGTTGGCGCTCGCGGCGGGTATGCTGCCGGTCGAGTACCGACGCCTGTGCGACCTAGACCCTATCGCCGCGCTCGCAGCGCAGCAGGGCAAGGCCGATGCGGAAGCTGAGATGGCCGGACTGCTGCGCACTGCCGCACGCCAAGGCGACGCTAAGGCGGCGCTGGAGATTCTCAAACATCGGCACGCGTGGGTAGCTACGCAACAAGTACAGATTGATGTGCGCCAGCAGATCAGTGTGCTAGGGGCATTGGAACAAGCCCAAGCGCGTGTAATTGAAGGTGGTATAATGAGCGAAGCCCTAGAGCGCGGAAACGCTCAAGGGCTTCTGACCAACCAACCGACTCAGGAGGTCGATGATGGCTACGCGCACTCTAACGCAAGACCGACTCAAACAGCTACTGCGCTATGACCCCGATACAGGTATTTTTGTGTGGCGCATCGCGCTTTCGTGCGTCGCTGCCGAAACTACTGCGGGAACGCAAGACTTAAAAGGGTACATACGCATTTCCGTAGATCGACGTATCTACGCCGCGCATCGGTTAGCCTGGCTTTACACGCACGGCGTGTGGCCTGTAGCCGAAATTGACCACATTAACCGCACCAGAAACGATAATCGAATTGCTAATTTACGGGAATCTGACAGATCGTTAAATTGCCACAACAGCAATTTGCGAGCAGATAACGTGTCGGGTCATCGCGGCGTTGGTTGGCACAAACCTCAACAAAAATGGCGGGCTAGGATTAGCATTGCAGGGTGTATGCACGAACTAGGCTACTTTGTTGACAAAGAATCTGCCGTTGCGGCGTACCGCAAAGCAGCTCAAAGTGCGCCTCAGTAATGCAAAAACCGATCTATAGCGCGGAGGACGAGCAGCT
>Ga0304728_1002612_pt1 | contig 11349 bp, 13 predicted proteins | sample C_130625_MF_Meta_FD_190476 | JGI IMG/M metagenome (GOLD analysis project Ga0304728, IMG submission 190476) | Freshwater microbial communities from Lake Croche, Canada to study carbon cycling - C_130625_MF_MetaG (v2) (version 2) | ecosystem: Environmental > Aquatic > Freshwater > Lake | place... | reverse complement strand
ACACTCTTTATAACTTTGTCTTCTTTGATTTCATATATTGGTTTTCCATCCTCATAATCTACTTGGATGTGTAGACCCGATGATAATGGATAAAAATATTTTTTAACATATTCTTTTGCGTCGCTTACGGACAGTTGGTTAGCATGGCATAAATCAAAGGATTGCATTTTTCTTTTCTATATATTATTATAATATATTTTTTATTTTTAAATCATTTTTAAATTAATATTAATTTAATTATTTAATTTAAAATAATTTAAAAATAAATTAATATCTAATAGTAATAATATATAACAAAAATGCCTATGTCAATTGAAGAACGCAAAATCTATAATGAAAAATACTACGCCGAGCATAAGAAGGACATAACTGAAAAACTTTTAGTTAAAGTTGAGTGCCCTAATTGCGGTAAGTGTATTACTAAAGCCAATTTAGAACGCCATAAAATAGGTAAGTCATGTCTAAAGAATACATCTAAACAGCTATCACAACTCCAAACTATGCAGAGCGAGATAGAACGCCTATCTAATGAAATCAAAGAATTGAAATCTAACTAAAACTTTATTTATATTGGTTTATAAAACAAATCAATATGAATAAATTTACTTCTTGACCTGACCTGTTTCTACATTAAGTATAAACTTGTCTAGATACACAGTGTAAACTAACACATCTATAGTCACTAAACTATTATTAAGAAAACTAATATTTAAATTTCTAGTTGTTGCCTTCTCCGCTTCGGTGCCTCTTCCTAAATCAATCCAATAAACACGGTTCATCTCCCACCAACTTTGAGAAATTAAACCAGTAGAAATACCAATATCAGTGCTTGTAAGAGTTTCAGCGAGCATAATTTGTTCTAGAAAGTTTTCATATGAGTAATACATAGAAGTATTAAGGACATTTACACCACCTAATGTGCATTGTAAATTGATTAAAGATATAGGACTATACGATGCAGGGCATGGATCATAAGGACTTTGATATTGTGAAAAGCCAAGAGTTGCGGTTGTGTTAGTTCCATTGGTTCCAGTGGTAGTTGTAAATGAGTTAGAGCTTGAAATAATTGGTATGATCGCAATCCCGACAGGATTTTTAATCCCACTCTGGACAAGCTGTGAAAATGTCGAGTTCTTAGTGATACCAGTATATTGATTAAATAAAAAGTTTTCATATACAATTTGTTTGTTAGTGTTTTCAGTTAAATATTTATATGCCCTTTCTGGTTCCAATTGAATCTGAGAGTAATAGCATCTACAAGCAGTCATAGAGTGTGAATAAGAATTTACGGCTATAGCAGTTGTTCCGATTGAAGTAGGAGATTTAGCAACAAATAAACCCGCAGTAATAAGAGTGCAAGTTCCTTCTATACCACCATTTGCTTGTGTTGCACCTAACCAGTTAATAGTTAAAGGACAAGTGGTTCCAAAACTTGAATTAAATGTTCCATATGCTAATACTGGTGAGTTTGGATTTTGTATACTAGCTTGAATGACACCAGTATTTAAATAAAATCTCATTACAAGATCCATCTTTTTAACTAAGCCCATTTTGTCAATACAATCGCATAAATATTTGAGAGGAATAATTCCAACATCATACCAGATCATAGTATTGTTATCAACAGTATAGTAAGATTTAAACTCATTAGTAATATTTTGAGAGTTCATTATTGAAGGTTGTAGAGTAGTTCCAGCACCATAAATATTTTGATATGTAGAGTTTGTAGTGATATCAATAACTTTAGATACTCTATCATATATTGCTTTGTTGTTTTGATTCGCATTTTGAGGAATCGAAATACTAGATGGAGCAGTACCAGAAACGGCGAAGGGCAAGTTATTACAGAGCCCCACTCCCTGAAAAGCCCCAGTCGCACCAGCAGAGCTTACTGTTCCAAGATTTGATAAATTTGTAGTTGAAAATTTAGTTGATTTCTCGTTATCAAGAGTTGAAGATAGACCTAATGAAATAACATTTGCTTGTTGGTCTGATGCACTTAAAGAAGAAAGTAGTTTGAAATTTTTATACATGCTGATAAATGGTTGCATATCATTAATGACTTTACCATTTGCTACTATTTCAATTTGATGAATTAAATTCTGATAGTTAGATTTAAGAGCACATAGAGAATACCCAGCAGTAGGAGGAGTTTTTAAAGTTGCGCCGTTTGATGTAGTTGCTACCATAACTAAAGGAATGGTTAAGTAAAGATCAGATACATCAGATAGACCGCTATTATAGATGTTTGAGAGATCAAACTGCACTAAAGATTGTCCAGATGTATTATAAACGCCGGAGTTGATATCGTTTATGTAGTTCCATTGTTTATCAGTGTATGCAGAATAGTCAGATACATCTTGAGGAGCAGAGCTTTTAGAAAATTCATAATTGTCAGAGTTCATTAATACTATATATTTATTACTATAGATTTTTTTTTATAAAGAAATTGAAATTTTATAAAAAATTATGGTCAAAGTTATAAAAATTATCTAATCATAACTTATATATAATAACATGTCAAAAATAACAGATTATAATAAGCCTTATGAACTTTCAAGATCAAGATTAATGATGCAACAAAAACTAAATGACAGAAGCAAAGAAGCAATGATGCAGAGACAAATAACTCCTGAAATATTACCAACTAAACAAGAAGTAAAATTATTAGGATTAGATGATGATCGTCCAGATGTAATTGCAGATAAGCACAGAAACGCAACATCAATCAAGATCCAACTAGCTAATATTTCTAAGAATGCTATTGTAGATGAGTTAGGATGGAAGCCAAGCAAGATCAAATCTGAAGTGACGCAGAAAATGATTGATCAATATAGGGCAGAAATGAATCAACCTGTAAAAATATTTGACCCAACAAGAGGCAAAGATGTTATTTTCAAATTTAAACCATCAACACTTGATCTAACACCAATAACACCGGATTATACTGAACCATTTGATGCAAAAGAAATAGCGATAAGAGAAAAACAAATATTAGATAGATTAGATATATTAAAAGACATAGATAAATATTTATCCACAATAGCTCCTCAAAAACGTATAAAAATTGATGATGAATATAATAGAAACGCGGCAGCATTTAAATCAAAACCAACGATAGATTATTCAAAAGTTAGAGGTGATATTAATGCAGCTAAAACTCATGCGCAATTAAATGAAATAGGGCGACAATTAGGAATAAATTTTAATGCTAGCAAACCAAAAATATCAGATAAACAAATTATCTTAAATGATAAAGTTTCCGAGGTTGAATCAACAACAGATCCAACTGGTAAATATGAGTTTGAAAAAGCACAATTAGAAAGAGAGATCATGAAAGCAGAAGAAGATCAAAAGCGATATGAGTATGAAATTGATTTTTATCAACATGAATTGAATGATAATATCAAATTAAAGAAACAAAATGCAATAAACAAAGCAGAAGCAGATAAATTAAACAAAGCAAAAATTAATGAAGCCGTTAGTGAATTGACAGTTTTAAATAGTGGTAGAGCAATACCAGAACAACAAGCAGGAGAAACAGATGACGAATATAGACAACGATTAGTGGATATTGGTAAAGAAGTTTTAGATGATGATGAAGTTGAAAGAGAAGCAGGAGAACTGCAATTCGTTAAAGCAAAATATAACTTAAAAGAACTATTATCAAATGATGGTAAAATTGAAACTATTCTTAAGAAATTAACAACGGATGAGAAAACAGAATTTAATACTATGTTTCCAGGAATCAAGAAGAAATATTTAGAAATATATGGTTTCAATAACTCTAATATGTCAGTTGATCATATTGTTGATTTTATTAAACAACAAATACCATCATTAAGCGCTTCATTACTAGCACCAGCAAAAGCAGGACCAGAACCAGAACCAGAAGAAGCATTACCAGCAGCAGCAACACCAGCAACAACACCAGATCCAACAGCATTACCAGCAGAAACAAAACCACTTACAGCTCTTGATAAACTAAAAATTTATGCAAAAGCAAATGGCGTAGATAGAAAAGGTAATTTAGGTGATATTGTCTATAAAATTGAAAAATCAGGAAAACAAGTTCCGGTTAATATAATAACTGAGTTTTCAACTGATATCCAACAAAAACTAGCACGACTAGGTTTAATTAGTTATTATTCTCCAATGGATGCATTTCAACCAACTGGAATGCCAACAGGTTTTCCACCTCCACCACCACCACCAAGAAGATCAGCAAGGCTTAACCCAGACTTATCAACCCCAACAGATGGATCAGGTTTAGGAGTCCATTTAAAAAAACTACCAAAAGTAATAAAACTAGGTCATATACATATTAATCCTTCTAATCTCTACTATGAACATATATTAAGTGTTAGAAATCCAAAGAATAAACCATTACGAGCATACAAAGACGAACATCTATCAGACTATTTAGCATCATTAATTATTAAACTTGTAGAAGGTGGAAATATTAAAAAATATGAACTGCAACAATTAAGCAATCATGAAATGATGATTTATGATAATTTAATTAAAAGATCTAAATTACATACAATGAATGATAATACATTTGAAACTACTGCAGGAAAAATGAAACAAAGATTAGAAGTCTTAGAAGGAGAATTAGAAGCGGGAAACACAAATCCAGAAATTAAAAGTGAAATACATGGATTATTATTTAAATTAGCACATGCAAAAGTAATATCACAGGTTGATGCCAATAAACACTGGAAATCAATAATGGAAATCTACTAATTAATTAATTTAAATATCTAATTAAAAAAAATAATATCTAATTCAATATATATAAATGTATCATCCAGCTAAAATAGCTTCATTATCTCCTTCTCAAATTTCAAAGGCTTTAAAAGGTCTTCCTGTCCGTGTTTCTGTTGGTAATCATCATGACGTAGAACTATCACAAGAACAACTAAAAAAATTAACTAAAGCAGGCTTAAAAGGTAAAGCTGCAACCATAGCAATGGATCCATATCAAATACAAAATCATATGCACCTATTAGGATCTGGTGTTCTTAAAAAAAATATTAGAGGAAACGCTGCTCGCTTGATTACAGCGGGAACTGATCGCGCTATTCATGAAATTGGTGGATCTGTGAATCGTCTTAAAAAAGCAGGTCGTTGGGAACACTTTGCAAATGCAACCATTCGTGATGGTATTGACACCGCAGGAAAAGCAGCAAGAGTATATAATAAAAGCGTCGGTGGATCTGTGAATCGTCTGAAAAAAGCAGGACGTTGGGAACACTTTGCTAATGCAACCATTCGTGATGGTATTGATACTGCAGGAAAAGCGGCACGCGTATATAATGACAGCATGAAGGGATTCGGAGTAAAGAAGAGAGGCAGACCTCGCAAACATGGAGGCGCCCTCATGGCAGCAGGCATGTAATTTAATTCATTTTCATTATTTATTTTCTCATGTAAAAATATATAATGAACTATTTTAATAAAGTTTTAGACTTTAAAGAACACGTCCCGCCAAGTGTTAAAGAAGCATTAAAAAAGATCGGTAATCAACAAATTACAAGCGCTAGATGTGGTAGAACTCCCGTCCAGTCAGTTATTCAAGGCGCATTACGTATGGTCGCAAATGTCCCATATGATAATTTATTCCATTTGTTTATAGAATTAACTTTATCAAATGGGCAAAAATGGGTATTAGAAAAGATTGAAAGAATTAATTTAGTTAGAGAAGATAGAAGCAAAAAAGCGGGCGCTGAATTTACGTCTTCTTTTTCAGTTGGAAAAACAGTGAATGAATTATTTCAAAATACAAGAAACAAAATGGGAGATCGTTTTCTACCATATCAAAGCGCATCTAATAATTGTCAGGTCTTTATTATGGGCGTTTTAGATGGTAATGGATTGAATAACTCAGAGCGCACTGCGTTTGTTAAACAAAATACAAAATCTATATTTGAAAATAATCCAGCACTAAGAAAATTCGCCAACACTTTAACTGATATAGGTGGATATGGTAATGCAATGCTTCAGGGTGGAGAATTACATCATCATTTTAAAAATAATGAGTTAGACAATGAACAACTAACAGATTTATTAAACCATTATCAAATTCCTTGTAATGGCATATATATCAAGAATAGATTACCAAAATTAAAGAATGGGTCATATATAATCAATTTGAATGGTCATTCTCACTGGGTAGCACTTATTAAACATGGGATAGAGTATTTTTACTTTGATTCTTATGGAGTTGTGGCACCATCAGAAGTAGAAAAGAAAATAGGAACTCAATATATTTATAATCATAAGCAATTACAAGATATAGATAGTAGTTCTTGTGGATGGTATGTCATAGCCTTTTTACGCTTCATGCATCAACCAGAATATAAAAATATACTATTTGAATCATTTATCAATTTATTCTCTAGTGATACCAAAAAGAATGAATTAATATTAAAAACTTTATTACGTTAGCTTGTGATGACCTAAAAAATTATGTCTTAGATGTGTATTCTTGTTCTTACCTTTTAGATCTATCATAAAGAATGACAAAGGATCAGTCGTTGATTCATCATATAATCTTTTAAATACATCTTTTTCTACATCATGAATATTATGATTTCTAATTATATTATTCAATGTTGCGTTATCATTCAATCTAAATAAAATAAAGTATTGACAATTTCTTGTGATGACTTTAGGCACGCTTGTGTAATTTTGACAAAGGGCGACTACTGTGTATCCTTTCTTTCTTCCTCCAGTGAAATATTCATTAACTTTCTTAAAATCTTTCTTATTCATGTTTATAAAGTCATCTACGATTAATAACTTTTCTTCGTCTCCTTCATTGTCTGAATCTGAATCTGAGTCTGCTAATGATGGTAGTTCATTAATATCATTGATTAGTTCTGTTTCTGGTATTCTCTCTTTTAATAGATGGAGAAGTGGTTCATCTATTGATACTGGATTAAAAACCATAATTTTATAAAACTTATTAGGCATTCTTTGGATCATATTCATGACAAAATTTGATTTTCCTGTTCCTGTTCCTCCTATAGCACAGATCATACTATTTGGTAGAATATGATGATTTTTGAAAGATTTATCAACTGTATCCTTTTTTAAATGTTTTGGTAGTTTTTCATAAAAGTTTGTTATTTTATCAGTCATTTATATTGTTATAATAGAAAATAATTTTATCGTTATTAAAATCCTAACCAATTATTCCCATCACAATATAAAGTTAGAACTGTGTTATTTAAAAATCCCGTCCATGTAGTAACAAAAGCAATTGTTGAACCTGTCGGATAAATAGCTGTTGCTGGTGTTGTTGTTGGTGCCGTTATTGTTAATGTTTGCGTACTAAAATTTCTAAAGCGTATAAATTGATTCACTAATCTGGCTGGTAGTGTAATTGTGTAGGTTGTTGCACTTTGATTACAAAATAAATAATAATCACGATTTATAGTAGATGGAATTGTATAAGAAATTGTAGTTATACCAAACGCTGAATTTCCACTTAATACACCTACAACTCCTGATAATATTCCATTTACTGTTGTAGCCGTTGAACTTGTTCCAACTGTGATTGTGGCTCCTGATGCATCTGATGCTCCAATAATGATATCACCATCTGTTTGAGAATTTCCTATAACAATATTACCATGAATCACGCTTGAACCAATTGCCAATGCTGTTATTCCTGTTGCTGTATCTGATGCATCATAAGATGATGACTTTATACCACCTGAAAAAGTTTCTAAGGCTGTTGCTATATCTGCTGTTGTTTTTTTCAAGTATAATAAATTAGCTTGTGTTTGAGTTATGCCAGTTGATGTAGAAGAGCTAAAAAATGACGGATTATAGGTTATTCCATTAAAATAAGGGTATGGTGCTGTTGCTGAAGACATTTCTATTTATATTATTATAATAGAAAATTATTTAATGATTCTATTATTTTATAACCATATGGCAACATAATTAAATGTTTCTCCTGTTGCACCTACTATTACGTTTGAAAATGTAGTTCCAGACCTATTATAAAACACTTTATAATAATCAAATGTGTTTGTCCCTGTTGGATTAACAGATAAAAAATAAGGGTTGCTAGTTGTATTAGCATTAAGAGATGCAAAAACAATTGGATTACCTGCTCCTGTTGGTGCTCCTGCTATTGTAATAGACCCTGATGCTGCCGAAGTTGAACCTACGTTTCTTCCAATTATCATACATCTATACGGTGTTCCTGTTCCTACACCGTTTCCTGTTGTTGTATTTCCTACTTGTAATTTATTAATACTACATATTCCAGTATTTACACCAGTTGTCGAATTTGTTCCATTACCAATATAAATATCTGTTGTTGCATTACTAATACCAATATTTATATCACCTGTTGTCTGAACTCCACCCAATGTAAGACTTCCAGTTGTTAATGCTCCTCCGATTGTAATTGAACCAGTATCTATATTTCCACCGATTGTTTGTGCTCCACCAATTGTTAAACCATCAAGTTTATTAGATGACAAAGTTCCATATATCGATGTTGTAGTTTTTGCAACTGTTCCTATATTGATGTTTGTAGCAACAAGCGAACTAGTCCCCATGTTATAAGCAGTAGCAATCATATCTAAAGTTCCTGATGTAGTCAATGATATTCCACTTGATGCAGCCGCAAGTTCAATATATTTCCCACCAATAGATGTGCTTGATAAGATATTGCCCATGTTTATATTACATCCTAAACCTGTCGGGGCTGATACCGAATATCCAATATTAATATTTCCAGATCGTGATGGAAGACTTCCAATATTTATTGCACCACTTGTTTGTGTAGTTGCTATATCTAAAGCATCAGATGTTGCAATAGTTTTAAGAGAATTTGATAATATACCGCCTGAAAATGTTTCTAAAGCTGTTGCTGTATCTGCTGTTGTCTTTTTCAAGTATAATAAATTGGCTTGTGCTTGAGTAAGACTAGTTGAAGATGAACTAAAAAATGATGGATTGTAAGTTATTCCGTTAAAATAGGGGTATGGTGCTGTAGCTGAAGACATTAATTATAATAATACTTTAGAAAATTATTTCTTATACATTATTATAAATGTCATATACTTTACTTTTAAATTCTTCTAATGTTGTTGGATCTAATAATAACACCTATCAATATAATTTTATAAGTGGATCATTTCATGCTAAGGACTGCGAAATGGCTGTTAGTTCTCTGGCAATTCCTTATTCATGGTTTAATATTACGAGTGCTTATAATAATAATACTATATCTATAACTTTCCCATATCTAGCAACTACAACAACACTAAGTATAACTATTCCTAATGGTTTTTACTCTGTTTCAGATATAAATAATTATATAGCTTTACAAATGATAAATGCTGGGTTATATTTAATAAATTCTACTGGTAGTTATGTTTATTATTTTCAAGTATCTACAAATGCAACATATTACACAAACACAGTCGTTTTATCTCTTGTTCCTACTACATTACCTAGTGGTTATACACAGCCTAGCACTGGTTTTTGGTCTACTGTTTCTGGTAATGGACTACCGACAACAACTTCAACGCCTTCATTTACTTTAGCTTCTAGTGGTTCTATAAATACTATTTTAGGTTTTAAAACCGGCACTTATGCATCATCAACAACTTCATCACAATCTATAAATGGCACTATTACCCCTATTGGTTCTACTGTTAATGCTTTAGTAATGAGGTGTAATTTATTGACAAATAATATCGCCATGCCTTCTGATATCCTTGATACTGTTCCTATATCTGCAACTAGTTTTGGTTCTAACATAACCTATAATCCCCCTTTTCAGAAATGGATAAATATTCGTGATGGGACTTATAATAACATGACAATAACATTTCAAGATCAAAGTTTAAATACTCTTTATGCTAATGATCCTAATTTATCAATGGCATTATTAATTAGACAAAAACAAAAAGATTAAATTTATTTTCTAATATAATATTATAGAATCATTATGCCGCATCACTACATTTTACACAAATTAAAAGCCCACCCTAAACATCATCATTTAAAAAAGCATTTATCACATTTTACCAAAACACATCCTAAATTAGGCAGTTCTCTATTTTCTGGTAATCCAAGTCGTAATGAAATAGCGGCAACAATGCAAGGAGAAGGCGTTATGCATCGTAGAAAACTACATCCACTTAAATTCAAAATCTAATATCAAATTTAGCGAGATATTTAGCGAGATTAGTAGTTAGATCTGTAGTAGGACCCCACAATAGATAAGCTGATAAAGAACCGGCATTTACATGCTCCCAATCCTCATTTACAATATGACGTTTTAAATAATTACTGCGTTTATGTTTATCATGATGATCTAAATAAGTTGATGAATGCTTACTGCCAAAATGTATGGTTAAATTTGGATCTGAAAATTTTATAACTAGTTTTTTATCTGGTTTGTTTGATTTCTCTAATGAAATGAATCTCATATTTATAATCTAACATTAGATTATAATTATGATGAGTGAAGTATTTTGGACTGGTTTATATTCCAGTCTTATAGGGTTTTTATTGGCTATGGGTAGTCAATGTTATAAAAGTAAATGTAAAGAGGTTAATTTTTGCTGTATCAAAATTCTGAGAGATGTAGAAGGCGAGGAAGAATTAGATATTCAACAACCTAGAAATCCTATTCAATCACAAAATAATTTATGATGTATCCATTTTAGCATCTCTATATGCTTTTAGATGCGTTTCTCTAAATCTTCTTACTTGTTCTAAATGAATATTTAATATTATTCTTTCAGTTCTAATAGTTGCTTCATTATACATAAGATCATAACGCATCTTTTTTTCTTTGTATTTCTCCATTAATCTTTTTAGATCATCATCAGTAAAATCTGATACCCTATTAATTATTTCCATTATAATATTAAATTAGAATTTTATTTCAAATAATTCGAAAGCCATTTAACGACCCCGCGACGTGATATTGTTAGTTGGTTTTATTACATGATCTTAAAGCGTCTTGATTTATCTTGAATTTATGTTTAGGGCATTTGAGCATCGGCAAAGGGCGGGGCATTTGGGGTTTTGAGGCCTTTTTGTGTTGGACAGTTTCACAGCATACCGCCCGCCCTGCCCTTTACGACGACGAAATGACCTTTTTTATCTTTTTAAAAATTACGAGATGTATAAGAGATGTAAGAGGAAAGAAAACACAGAAAAAGGCAATGCCCTAAGTCGCAAACCCCAAAGAAAGGATTTTTCACATAAATGCCCTGAAAATTCGAAACCATTTTTTGAAATAATTTATTTTATGAATTTTCGAATTTTCCGTAAAATGATTCGAAAGTAAAATTTAATTAAAAA
>Ga0304728_1002610_pt1 | contig 11350 bp, 9 predicted proteins | sample C_130625_MF_Meta_FD_190476 | JGI IMG/M metagenome (GOLD analysis project Ga0304728, IMG submission 190476) | Freshwater microbial communities from Lake Croche, Canada to study carbon cycling - C_130625_MF_MetaG (v2) (version 2) | ecosystem: Environmental > Aquatic > Freshwater > Lake | place... | reverse complement strand
TTTTTGTTTTTTTATTTCAATATCGGCACCCATTCTCATCAATTCTGAAACGTGAAGAAATCTATTTTCAAATATCTCTTCATTAATTACTGATGACCCTTTGATCTGAGTAGCTAAAGCCATAAACTGAGCTTGCATATCAGTTGGAAATCCTGGGTAAGGTTTGGTAATAATTTTGAATGGCTTTAATTGATGTTTTCTAAAAATAATAAAAGAATCTTTAAAAGTTTTAATATTAGCTCCTATTTTTTTTAAAACGCTAAATATATTCTCTAAATGATCGTTATTAACATGTTTAATTAATAACTTTCCGTTAGTTATCAAGGCCGCAATTGCGTAAGTTGCAGCTTCTATTCTATCTGGAATAATTTTATGTCTTATTGGATATAAAAATTTTACTCCTTTTATAATAATTTTTCTTTTGGAATTATATTGTATATCTGCGCCACATTTATTTAAAAATTTTATTAAATCTATAATTTCTGGTTCAAGTGCAGCATTACTAATTTTTGTTACTCCTTTAGCAAGAACTGCTGCTATGATAATACTCTCTGTTGCTCCTACTGATATAGAAGGAAATCTAATATTAGCGCCTGACAAACCTTTTGGTGCACTCGCATCAATATAACCATTCTTTACATTAATTTTTGCGCCAAGTTTTTTTAATGCATCTAAATGCAAGTTCACAGGTCTTGCTCCTATAGAACATCCCCCTGGCAAAGAAACTCTGGCTTTTCCAAATTTTGCTAATAATGGAGCTAAAACTAAAACACCAGCTCTCATAGTTTTCATAATCGAATATGGAGCAAAATATTTATCTTTATTTTTTTTTAATATTTTTAATATTTCTTTATCTTCATTAAATTCTACTTCTCTTCCTAAAACTCTAATTAAATTAATTAAAGTATAGATATCTTTAACTTTTGGAACATTCTCAAACTGCACTGAATCATCAAATAATAAGGAGGATATAATAATGGGAAGGCTTGCGTTTTTAGAACCCGAAATAACTACTTCACCAGAGAGTTTCTTTCCTCCCTTAATTAATAGTTTTTGCATATTTAAATTTTCGGAAGAGTAACGCCTTTTTGCTTCATATATTTTCCCTTTTTATCGGCATATGAAGTTTCTGGTTCTTGATCACCTTTTAAAAAAATAAACTGACAAGCTCCTTCATTAGCATAAATTTTTGCAGGTAATGTAGTTGTATTAGAAAACTCAAGAGTCACATGTCCTTCCCACTCTGGCTCTAAGGGGGTAACATTAACAATAATTCCACATCTTGCATAAGTGCTTTTTCCAAGACAAATTACCAAAACATCTCTTGGAATTTTAAAATATTCAACGGTTCTGGCTAGAGCAAATGAATTGGGAGGTATTATGCAGACATCAGTTTTTCTTGTAACAAAACTATTTTTTGAAAATTTTTTAGGATCTACAAATGCTGAATCTATATTTGTAAATATCTTAAACTCATTAGAAACTCTCGCGTCATAACCATAAGAAGAAAGTCCAAAAGAAATCTTATTTTTCCTTTGTTGTTTTTGAACAAAAGGACTTATCATTTTTTTTTCTAAGGACATTTTTTTTATCCAATGATCAGATAAAACACTCATGCTTTTCTTTCTTTAATTTTTTTTAAAAATTCTTTTCTTTTTATTAAATTCTCTCTAAGGGCTTCTGAAAGACGTTCTTTTTTTAGATCTTTTTGATTATTAATCATCAAGTTCAAACGCGGACTATTTATTTGGATTTGTTAAATCGTCCAAAGTAATAGGCTTATTAATATCGTGCATCTCTTGTTCTGGTTCTTTTGCTGTAGGTATGGTTGAGGCTCTTTTAGCTTTTTTTAAAGCAAGACGTTCTTTTCTCTTCGCTTCTTTAAGCATAGCTCTTTCTCCACGTTTAGACTTGTAATCATAATGAATACCCATGGGTGAGCCTCCTCCATCAAAAAAATCTAGATTTTAAACTTTTTTTAAATTTACAGCTGATGGACCTTTTTTTCCATCTTCGATATCAAATGTAAGAACATCTCCTTCATCCAAATAATCAATACCTGCATCTTTAACAGCTGACATATGAACGAATACGTCTTTTTGTTTGTCGTCTCTCTCTATAAAACCGTAGCCTTTGCTACCGTTAAACCACTTTACTTTACCTTTTATACTACTCATCTTACTTTATATTTACTTTCGTTATTATGTTGTTCAATTTGAATACTATTATTCAAAGTGAGACTCGTGTTTAATAGGTATAATAGGCCGTTGTCAAGATTCTGAAGATATAACGCATGTTTTCAGCTGATTTATTGATAATTTTCATAAAAATTATTAAGACTAAAAAGTTTTACTTAAAAACAACTATAAATTACAAATTTAAAAATTAAATAAGCCCACATAGCTTAGTTGGTAGAGCACTTCCATGGTAAGGAAGAGGTGGCCAGTTCGATTCCGGCTGTGGGCACCAAAATTTAACCTTCCCTATACTCTGATAATCCAATATTTAAGCCAAACTTTTTATAGTTTTATAAAAAACATTTAAATATAATAAACTCTATGAATTTAGAAATTAAGGTTCCTGATATAGGGGATTTTAAGAACGTTGAAATCATAGAAGTATTAGTAAAAGAAGGTGATCAAATTAAAAAGAATGATCCCATACTTACATTAGAAAGCGATAAATCTAGCGTAGAAGTTCCGTCCCCTTTTGATGGAAAGATCTCAAGTTTAAAAGTTAAAGTTGGAGACAAAGTCTCAAAAGGTTCATTGATAGCTACGTTAACTAATGGTAAATTTGAAAGCGCTCCTATAACTAAAGATAATAAATCTATACTACCTGAAACAGAAAAAATTATTCAAGAAGCTGAAAAAGTTTTAAAAAAAACAAACTTTATAGAAGATGTTAAAAAAGAAGAAACCAAACAATCTTTTGAAACAAAAGTTGAATATAAGAAATTTACTAATTATTTTTCTGATCAAGATTCAGTAGATGACGTCGATCCACAAGAAACCAATGAATGGATTGATTCGTTAAACAGTATTGTTGAAAGAGATGGTCCAAAAAGAGCTAATTATCTTTTGGGTAAATTAATTAATCAAGCGTATATTTCTGGTTCTAATTTACCATATAATCAAAAAACACCTTACATCAATACAATCCCCAGAGAAATGGAACGAAAGTCTCCGGGTGACCAAGTAATAGAAAATAAAATCAGATCCTTAATTAGATGGAATGCAGCCTGCATGGTTGTTCGGGCTAACAAAAAACTTCCTGAGCTTGGAGGTCATATAGCAACTTTTGCCTCTGCCGCAACTTTATATGACGTTGGTTTTAATCATTTTTGGAGAGCTCAAAATGAAAAATTTCTTGGCGATTTAATATATTTTCAAGGTCATGCATCTCCTGGAATTTATGCTAGATCATTTTTGGAAGGAAGGTTAACAGAAAAACAATTAGAAAATTTTAGACAAGAAGTTGATGGTGGAGGATTATCCTCATATCCGCATCCATGGTTAATGCCTAACTACTGGCAATTTCCGACTGTCTCTATGGGTCTTGGTCCTATCACTGCAATTTATCAAGCAAGATTTATGAAATATTTACAAAATAGATCTTTGATAGAAGATCAAAATAGAAAGGTTTGGGCTTTTTTAGGCGATGGAGAAATGGACGAGCCTGAATCAACAGGGGCGATTGGATTAGCATCTAGAGAAAATTTGGATAATTTAATATTTGTAATCAATTGCAATCTTCAAAGATTAGATGGACCCGTAAGAGGTAATGGAAAAATAATTCAAGAAATGGAAGGATTATTTAGAGGAGCGGGATGGAATGTTATTAAAGTTGTTTGGGGATCTTACTGGGATCCACTTCTTGAAAAAGACAAAACAGGACTTTTAATGAAAAGAATGGAGGAATGCGTTGATGGAGAATACCAGGCATTTAAAGCAAAAGGTGGTGCTTATGTTAGAAGTCATTTCTTTGGAAAGTATCCAGAATTAAGAGATTTAGTTTCGAATATGACCGATGATGATATTTGGAAACTGAATAGAGGCGGTCACGATCCTCATAAAGTCTATGCTGCTTATCATGCGGCTCAAAATCACAAAGGATCTCCTACGGTAATTATAGCAAAAACTATTAAAGGTTATGGAATGGGAAAAAGCGGAGAAAGCATTAATACAACCCACCAACAAAAAAAATTGGATATTAATGATATGCACTATTTAAGAGATAGATTTAATATTCCAATTACAGATAAGCAGGTTGAAAATTTAGAATTCTATAAACCTAATGATAAATCAGAAGAAATTCAATATCTCAAAGAAAGAAGAAGAGAGCTTGGTGGTTTTATTCCTTCTCGAAGAACAAAAACAAAAGCTTTAAAAGCTCCAGCTCCAGAAATTTTTGAATCCTCTTATGTGGATTCGGGAGATAGAGAACTATCAACGACTATGGCTCTTGTTAATATACTTACTAAAATTTTAAGAGACAAAGAATATTCTTCTAGATTGGTTCCAATTATTCCAGACGAGGCTAGAACTTTCGGAATGGAGGGCTTCTTTCAAAAAATTGGAATTTATGCTCACGAAGGTCAAAAATATGAGCCTGTAGATTCGGAACAATTAAGCTCTTACCGCGAAGATAAAAAAGGACAAGTTTTAGAAGAAGGAATTACAGAAGCTGGTGCTGTATCTTCTTGGTTAGCGGCAGGAACTGCTTACTCAAATCATAATATTGAAATGATTCCAATTTATCTTTTTTATTCAATGTTTGGATTTCAAAGAATTGGTGACTTTGCCTGGGCAGCAGGAGATTCTCGATGTAGAGGATTTTTAATTGGAGCAACATCTGGAAGAACAACATTGGCTGGTGAAGGTCTGCAACACCAAGATGGTCATAGTTTAGTAATGGCCTCAATGATTCCAAATTGTGTAAGTTACGATCCAACATTTGCATTTGAATTAGCTGCAATTTTTGAAGATGGATTAAAGAGAATGCATGAGAAACAAGAAAGTATTTATTATTATATAACAACTTTAAATGAGAACTATAAACATCCAGCGATGCCGAAAAGTATTAAAAAAGAAGATATCTTAAAAGGAATGTATCTCTTTAAAGAAATAAACAATAAAGGAAAAACTAAAGTTCAATTACTAGGGTCAGGAGCAATTTTAAATGAAGTTATTAAAGCAGCCGAAATATTAAGTTCTGATTATGGAATTGATTCAGATGTTTGGAGCGTAACAAGTTTTACTGAGCTCAGAAGAAATGCGATAGAAGTTGAAAGAAAAAATTTACTACATCCAGATAAAAAACCTGAAAAGACTTATATAGAAAAATGTTTTGAGAAAAGAACAGGGCCTTTTATAGCCGCAACTGACTATATTAGAACCTTATCCGAGGGAATTAGAAATTATGTACCAGGAACTTATGTAACTTTGGGCACTGACGGTTTTGGAAGAAGCGACACCAGAAAGAATTTAAGAAAATTCTTTGAAGTAAATAAAGAATTTATTGTATTTTCAACTTTAAGTACTTTAGCCAAAGAACAGAAAATTGCCTCAAAAGTGGCCACTGATGCAATGAAAAATTATAAAATTGATCCTAATAAGCCGATCCCAACAAAATTATAGTTAAAATGTCCAAAACCGCTGATCTAATTGTTCCAAATATTGGTGATTTTAAAAATGTAGAAATTATAGAAATTTTAGCAAAACCAGAACAGAACATAAAAAAAAATGATGGCCTTATTACTTTAGAAAGCGATAAATCAAGCGTTGAAGTTCCCTCTCAATTTTCTGGAAAAATAAAAAATATAAAAGTTAAAGTTGGAGATAGAGTTTCTCAGGGAGACATAATAGGGCAAATTGAATTATCCTCTAATGAAAAAATAGAAGAAAAAAATAATAATAAATCTAATAAAAATTTAAATATTCCAGTTTCAAGTCAAAATGCAGAAACACAAACAGTTCGTGCTGCTCCTGTTAAAAATGAAAATAATTATACAAAAAGTGCAAGTCCAAAAATAAAAAAATTTGCTAGAGAGTTAGGCGTTGACCTTCAATTAGTAGATGGGAGTGCAAGAAAAGGAAGGGTTGTTGAAGAGGATGTTAAACAATTTATCAAAGGTGCTCTTAACACGAGAATCTTAAAAGAAGAGGTAATAAAAAAAATAGAAACAAAAGAAGAAAAACTTCCATTTGAACACGAAGAATTTGGAGAAATTGATATTCAAAAAATCCCAAGGATTAAAAGATTATCAGGACCCCATTTAGTTAAGGCTTGGAATGAAATTCCTCACGTAACTCAATTTGATGAGGTTGATGTTACAGATATGGAGCACTTTAGAAAAAATTTAATAGATCTTAATACAAAAGAAAAAATCACGATAACTCCTCTTGCCTTTATTATGAAAGCATTAGTGAATGCGATGAGAAAATACCCTAATTTTAACTGTTCATTAGAATCGAGAAATGAAAACATTATCTATAAAAAATATTTCCATATTGGAATTGCGGTAGATACTCCGCATGGTTTAATGGTTCCTAAGATTAGAAATGTCGATCAAAAAGATCTTCTGACTTTAAGTAATGAGCTTAGAAAGATTAGTAAATTAAGCAAAGAACTCAAAATAGACAAAAAAGAATTTTTTGGAGGGTCAATGACAATATCGAGCCTGGGTGGAATAGGAGGAAGTTTTTTTACCCCAATTATAAATAATCCTGAAGTAGCAATTATTGGAATTGGAAAAACAGAAACAAAACAAATATTTATAGATGGACAATTTATACCAAGAGCAATGATGCCTATATCTCTTTCATACGATCATAGAATAATAGATGGAGCAGAGGCTGCTAGATTTTGTCAGGATCTTAAAGCTAGCCTTGGAAAAAACTTTGCTTTCAATTTATCATTTTAAAAATGATAAATGGCTACTGTGAAGAAAAATATAACTCTGTTAAAAAAATATTTGAAGATTATTTCTTAAACAATCAAGAAATTGGGGCATCATTTGCAATATATAAGGAAGGAAAGCCCTTAATAGATTTGTGGGGTGGTTTTCAAAATAAAGATAATAAAAAATGGGAAGAAAATACTATCGTAAATGTATTTTCAACAACAAAAGGTATTTATGAAATTATCGTCTCAATTTTGATTGACCAAAATATTTTAGATTTAGAAAAACCTGTTTCTTATTATTGGCCTACTTTTAAACAAAGTAATAAAAAAGAAATTAAATTAAAACATATTCTGTCTCATCAATCTGGCCTCTATAGATTTAAAGAAAAAATAACACAGCAAGATCTTTTGGATTGGAATAAAATAATATCTATTTTAGAAAATCAAGAGCCAGATCATAAACCTGGAGAAAAAACTTATTATCATGCAAAGACACATGGATTTTTAATTGGTGAAATAATAAAAAAGATTACAAAAAAAAGTTTAGGTGAATTAGTCTCTGAATTTTTATCAAAGAAACTACGCTTAGATTTTTTTATTGGAACTCCAAAAAATCAATTATCAAATATTGCTTTTCTTTACCAAGACCAAACTGAAAGTAAAATAATATCTGAATTTAATGCTTTCAATAATCCTGAACACGAAATAAGTTTCTACAATAAAAGAGACTGGCAAATTGCAGAAGTGCCTTCAATGAATGGGCATGGAACCGCTAAATCAATTGCTATAATTTATGATGTTTTTGTCAATGATTTAATATTAGAAAGAAATATTTTATTATCCAAAACTTCTATTAAAAAATGCCTAAATGAAAGCATTGGAAGAATTGACCAAAGCTTAATGCTGCCAATCAGATGGTCAGATGGTGGTTTGATACTTAGAGGTGGTTGGTTATTTGGAAAAAACAAAGAGTCGTTTGGTCATAATGGTTGGGGTGGTTCACTAGGTTTTGCCGACCCTATATTGGGAATAGGTGTTGGATATACCACAAATAAAATTAATCCTACTATGGCTTTAGACCAAAGAATTATAAATTTATTAAAAGAGTTTTATAGAATTAACTCTTAATTCTAAAAAGCTATCTAGATATAAAATCTAATGTTTCAACTGTTTAAAAAATGCACTAACGCGATGACGTAATTGCTCATACCAAACAACGCCTTTATCTCGCACCCAATTTAATTGTATAACTCTACGCTCACCTTCAAAACTTTCATGACCATGCCAAGAGTTCGGCTGGTTAAGAAATGCAATCAATGTTCCTTGGGCTGGAGGAACTTCTAAAAAAGCATCATTAAGATTATCTGGAGAACGCAAAAGACGTAAACGTCCGCCTGGCTTTTCCCATTTATCATTCATATAAATCAAAACAGTAATTAACTTACTTTTGCTATCGGTGTGAATTTTGCCGTCTGTAGCACGACAACGAGCACGCACAGTTATAGTCGTAGGTCTATTAGTTAAATTAATCCCAAATTTATCTGTCATTATAGTAGTCATTTCTTTACTGCTTATATCTTCCATAAAACGTTTAAAATTTTCTCCGTAACTTAATGAGGCTAAAGGAAGGCTCCCTGGAACGCTAACTTTTGGATAATCAGATTCAATGTGTGTCATTGCTTCATTTTTTACAAAGCCTGGAACAACAAGATAAGGAAAGGGTGCCTTCGTTACTGGCATTGATTTAAGAGCTTCAAAATTTACAGTTACACTCATGTAGATATATTTAATAAATTAATTTTTCTTTACATCAAGAAAATTTTAAAATTTTTCAAATAATTTCTTGATTTTGGCGGAGAGAAAGGGATTCGAACCCTTGATACCTTTAACAGTATACACGCTTTCCAAGCGGGCGCCTTCAACCACTCGGCCATCTCTCCTATTCGTTTTTATTTATCTTAAGAACTTCAATAAAAGCTTCTTGAGGAATATCAACACTCCCAAACTGTCTCATTCGGGCTTTTCCTTTTTTTTGTTTTTCTAACAGTTTTTTCTTTCTATCTCTTGCTCCACCGCCATGAATTCTGCTAATAACGTCTTTTCTGTAACCAGATATTGTTTCTCTTGCTATAATTTTTCCACCAATGGCCGCTTGAATTGGTATTTGAAATTGATGCCTTGGTATTAAATCTTTTAATCTTTCGCACATTAATCTTCCTTGTCTTAAGGCAAAATCTTTATGAATAATCATCGATAACGCATCGACCATCTCTTCATTTACCAGTATGGATAATTTAATTAGTTCACCCTCTCTATAATCGCTTAGCTCATAATCAAAACTGGCATAACCACTAGAAATAGATTTTATCTTGTCATAAAAATCAAAAACGACCTCATTTAATGGCAGTTCGTAAGATAGAACGGCACGATTTCCAGAATAGCTTAAACTTTTTTGCTTTCCTCTTTTTTCTTCGCATAATTTCATAATTGAACCTAAATATTCTTCTGGCAGGATTATTGTTGCGTTAATCCAAGGCTCATTAATAGATTTAATAAAATTTGGCTCTGGCATATTAGCTGGGTTTTGAAGATCCATAACTGTGCCGTCGACTTTATTAATTTTATAAACAACTCCTGGCGTTGTGGTAATTAAGTTTAAATTATATTCACGGTCTAATCTTTGTACGATAATTTCAAGATGAAGAAGTCCTAAAAAACCACATCTAAAACCTAATCCTAAAGCGGCAGAGTTCTCTGGTTCATAAACAAAACTAGAGTCGTTTAATTTTAATTTTGCAAGACTGTCTCTTAATAAATTATATTCTGTGCTATCAACTGGAAATAACCCGCAAAATACAACTGGCTTACTTGGTTTAAATCCTGGTAACGGATCTTTTATAGGATTAGAATAATCCGTTATTGTATCTCCAATTTTAGTATCCGAAAGATCTTTGATACCTGTGACTATAAAACCAATTTCTCCAGGTCCTAAATACTCTTTATTTTCTGCTTTCGGTGTAAACACACCAACTCTTTCGACTGGATGTCTTGTGTTTGTCGACATCAATAAAATTTCCATTCCTTTTTTAATTGCTCCGTCGAGTATTCTAACCAATATAACGACTCCTAAATAGCTGTCGTACCAGCTATCAACTAGCAATGCTTTTAAAGGTAAATCTTTATTTCCTTTTGGAGCGGGAAGTCTTTCAACGATCGCTTCTAATATTTCATCTACTCCTTCTCCCGTTTTTCCAGAAGCTGTTAAAGCTTCCGAAGTGTCGATTCCTATAACATCTTCAATTTGTTTTTTAACTCTCTCAACATCTGATGCTGGTAAATCTATTTTATTTAAAACTGTTATAATTTCATGATGATTATCCATTGCCTGATAAACATTGGCTAAAGTTTGAGCTTCAACTCCTTGAGTGCTATCAACAATAAGCAATGATCCTTCACATGAAGCAAGTGACCTATTTACTTCATAACTAAAATCGACATGACCCGGGGTATCAATAATATTTAATATATAATTTTTACCATTTTTTTTAGATTTATAATTCAATCTAACTGTTTGAGCTTTGATTGTAATTCCTCTCTCTTTCTCTAAATCCATTGAATCTAAAACCTGAGTTGTCATCTCACGTTCTGTAAGGCCTCCACATTTTTGAATTAATCTATCTGCAAACGTAGATTTACCGTGGTCGATATGTGCAATAATTGCAAAATTTCTTATATTTTCTTGTGCAGACATTTAGGATCTCAATGTTGCATCAAAAAATTTTTGCATTGTTTGAATTATTTTATTACTCAATTCTTCAATTTCTTTGTCATTTAATGTTTTATCTTGTGACTGAACTACCAAATTTAATGCTACTGATTTTTTATTTTTTTCAATATTTCCTCCTTGAAAAAGATCAAATATTCTTATTTTTTTAATTAATTTTTTATCCACATTAAACAATGTATTAATAATTTTTTCTGCTTCAAATTTTTTATCAATAATAAATGCAAAGTCTCTTTCTATCTTTTGAAAATTTGAAACTAAATATTTAGATTTCTTTTCTGTATTTTGCTTATTTACAACTGGAATATTATTTAAAAAGATTTGAAAACCGAAAACTGGTCCATATTTAATATCAAGTTCTTTAATAATTATGGGATTAATTTCACCAAAATTACCAATTGGTAATTGTTTATTCGAATTTAAATAAAACTTGCCTGATCTGCCCGGATGATAATACGATTCGGATTCCTGAATAACTGTTAAGTGTTGTTCGTTAATTCCAAGCTCAATTAATGTTTTATAAACACAATCTTTAATCTCAAAAACGTCAACATCTTTGTCTTTTTCTAACCAATTTTTTCTATAAATTTTTCCAATTTGGATTCCTCCAATAACAACTATTTGCTCTCCTGGTTTTGAACCAAAAAATACTGGTCCATA
>Ga0304728_1002608_pt1 | contig 11351 bp, 12 predicted proteins | sample C_130625_MF_Meta_FD_190476 | JGI IMG/M metagenome (GOLD analysis project Ga0304728, IMG submission 190476) | Freshwater microbial communities from Lake Croche, Canada to study carbon cycling - C_130625_MF_MetaG (v2) (version 2) | ecosystem: Environmental > Aquatic > Freshwater > Lake | place... | reverse complement strand
CTCGATATAATTACTATGACAAATCTTGTTTCTAGATTATCTTCAGAAGATAAAATACATATTAGATATACTATTCTAGAGCCACTCAACACAAATATAATTAGTGATAAGGTATCAAATATGAAATTTCTAAATTATATAGCTAGTAAAGAATATAATGATCCATTTATTGACTATAAGCATCTCATTAAAAATAATATGCTTAAACCTTGATATAGTATATATATAGATGAAAGCATTTGTATCTTATACTGTATCAGATGAATTATCAGTGTTTACTTTTAACACAAATAGATCATATCAGATGCCAGTTTCCCTATTGACATCTGATATTGAACAATTTGAGAGAATTCTTAATTTTTCATCTAAATTAATTGATCTTGAAAAAAGTTTATCAGATGATTACATTAAAGAAACTGTATTTGCCGATTATATGAAAACATTAGAAACAAAATCATCTCTTGAACTAATGAATAAGCTTTCTGGATTGATTCAAACCATTTCAGATAAAGAAATCGCATTTAATGAACAAATAAAGAAAGTGCGTAGTGATCATGAGCGTGAAATAAGTGTTATTTCTAGAGATAAGAAGAAGCTAGAAGATGACGCTACTGCGATAAAACGTGATCTTGAACAAGGGTTAGATAGAGAATTAAAGAGCCTTCGTAAACAAATATGCGATAAAGATGCTGAATTACAAATACTTTCAAAATCTGAAAATCTTATTAGAGATCAGTGCGCCATGGAATCAAATCGTCTAATTAAGATCATTGAAGAAAAGAATTTACAACAGATTCAATCAATACGTGAATCTATACAACTAAAGGAGGAGACCCTTGAACAAAGAGAAGCTCGAGTGCTTCAAAGGGAAAGAGAATTAGAAACAACAGTACAGAGAAATGCTTCATCTTCATTTAGAGGTCAAGATGGTGAGGCATTCTTTGAGACCCTTGTTGAAACTAAGATGAATTGGAAACTCGAAAATACATCTAAGATTCCTCGCTCGTGTGATTACTCATCGATAATTCATAATTCACCTGTATTCTTTGAAGTGAAAAATTATACTACAGACGTAAGATCAGAAGAAGTTACTAAATTCTTAAGAGACATGAAAGAACATCCAGAGGTTCATATTGGAATTTTTGTATCTCTAAACACACGAATCGCAGGAAAGGATCAGACGAAGCCTATTCTAATTGAATGGATTCATGATACACAGTGTGCTGTTTATATACAATCTTTTAAAGAACTTGATATCGATTATACATTAGTGTTCATTGATCAAGTCATTAAGATGTCTCGATCTTATAATAAATTAATTCAGTCAAGTTCACTTTCACAAGAGTCAATCTTACAACAAAGAATTGATAAGGCACGGGTATATATGGAACGATATATGAATGAGACTATGAATCTAATGAGACATGTTGTAAATGATCAAAAGAGGCATAGAGAACTTGTGGAGTCAAGTTATTCACATACTCTAAGTATTCTAAAATCACAATCAGAAGGTATTCATACAGCCCTTGAAATTCTTACAGATCAATATGAAGAAAATAATACAGTAGATCAGACACTTATATCTGAAGCTCCGAAGAAACCAAAAAAAAAGGCTAGTGCGACAAAAAATTGAAGTATAACATTTTATTTATCTTAGTATGTCAGATACAATGTTTAAGAGTCCTTACGATCCAGGCGTATCACCTTGGGGAACATTTCATTTTAAGCATAAGAATAAGATGATCACAATTAAAGATGGTTATAATTCTTATGCTCGGTATGCTAATCCAAAGCTTTGGGATTGGCTTACTGATGTAAAGTATAATTCACCTCTTGATTCATATATTGTCTTTGGTATGGAAGATATTAAAGGCTTTGAGAAATTTAGTTCCCAGACATTATACGCCCCTTTGTCTTAGAGATTCTACTTTTGAGCCCCATCATCTGAGCCTGTGCCGCTACCTGAGTTTCAGGACATCCAGCCTTCTCTCGAGCAACCCAGGCATATGTTTTTCCCTCTATCTCGATCCATTGTTTTAGATTCTCCCTTGTAAGAAAATAAGATGGCTGAAGTCCAGCTTCCTCATTTTCTTTTCTTTTTGCTTCAACTGCCGCGCGCTGATATTCTTTCATTTCTTTTGGATCACGATACTTATTTTCTGGGACTGTAACAATAACATCTCTTAGTTCTACATTCTCTAAATCAAGTTGAACATTATCTATCTTAACTTCAGATGTTGCTACAGGTGATTTTACACGAGACTTTCTTATCTTTTTTAGGATAGGCTGTGCTAATGGAGCAATTTCTTTAACAGGAGCTATCTGAAAGTGCGTCTGAAGATAGGAATACTCATCGCGCATGATTTCCAGAAGACGTATATGTAAATTCTTGAATCCATATTTCGCAACTAGGGCATATATATCTTGATCCATTCTATAGATTCATTATTTAGATGCTTTATATATGAAGATATAGACTGTCTTGAACGACCGATTCATTTAAAAGTAGTAAATGAGTATCACGAAACTTATCTAAGACATCTACATTGCCACAAAAGGCTGCCATAGATCTCCACTCTTCAAGAAGTCCATTCAGTTTCATAACTGATCTAACAAGATTCCCTTCATAGATTCCATAGTTAGAACAAATTGACGCAATCGAATCTCCATTTATATAATCCCACATTGGACCAATCCAGGCTGTCCCCAAAGACCATTTACTCATTGTAGAATTTTGCTCTCTTTCTACAGCTTGAAGAGAATCCCAGAATCCTGTAATATCATAAAGAGAGTTCTTGACTATGTCTGGAACGTTTATTTGATTTAGAGGCGTCTCATTTTCCATCTTACCATCAACAATACAGGCAGAAAGAACTGTAAGAAGTTCAACAGGATTAAGATTTTTTGCCCGTTCTGTTAAATAGAACTGAGAGATCATTAGACTATCTGATTCATTTAATTCCGTTGCTAAGATACCAAGAGTTGTTAAGGATAGAGGTGACCCCTTATTTAGAAACCCTAACTGTTCCAGAACCTTAATCTTACGCTCAACATCTGATGAGGTATCAAGAAGTCCTTGAAGATTTAATGTAAGATTTGTAAGTTGTCTATGAATCTCTTGAATTTCCTTATAGGCCTTGAAGAGATTCTCCCACTTCACACCCTTATACTCATCCTTCCATCTTAGAAGCTCAAGCTCTGCCTTCTTTTTCTTAGCGTTTGTAAGAGTTGTAATTTGACCCTCAAGATCTACTCGACGCTGAATAATTTCCATGTCATCTGAAGATATCTCAAGGGTTAAAAGACGAGATGAAAGTTTTAACTGTTCTTTTCTATTTTCATCTATCTGGACCTGTCTCTGTCTACGCCAATAGGATTTCTCAAGAATATCGATCCATGATAAATTTCCAGATTGAATCGTCTTTAGAATGAAATCATAATCAAACTCCATTCTAGATGTAACCTCTGAAATAGTTCCACACATCATGGCACGCATTTCATGTGGATCAATTGGATTTCTATCAGGTAGATAAATTACCGTGCCCATGGTATCAAGACCTCGCCGCCCAGCACGCCCAGCCATCTGAAGATATTCTGCGGTTGTTAGAACCCTCATATCCTGGCACTGCTCATCATACTTCTTTACTCCAACAAATACAGCCGTCTTAGTTGGCATATTAATTCCAACCGCAAAGGTTTCGGTAGCAAAGAGAATCTTAATAAACCCTTTTGAAAAGAGAATTTCAATGATCTCCTTTAGCATAGGAACTAAGCCACTATGATGATAGGCAATACCCTTTTCTATAAGAGATCTAAGAGTATGATACTGAGAAAGCTTTTCTAAACTTTCTTTATGGCGTCTTAGATGAAAGTTCCAAATGTGAATGACATCTGCCTTTTCAGAAGAAGTGATCAAGGTGCTTTCGACCTTCTGGGCATATTTCTCACAATCCTTTCTTGAAAGAACAAAGAATAGAGCTGGTAACAGTTCCTTTTTTTCTAGAGTGACAATGAGTTCATTCATCTGATGAAGGAAACTAGTAGGTCTTGTCTTACCATCTACAGGACCCTCATGTCCACTTGCTCTAGTATCCTTTACTTTCTGCTGAAACTTATCATGAGCCTTTTCCTTATCTAGACGCCAGGCTATCCAATCCTTGTAAGCCTTATCATTATAAATATTTTTAGAATCCATTAAAGCGTGAAACTTATCTCCATACCAGATAGTATGTGTTAAGGGAACGATTCGATATTCCGTGCTAATAAGATGAATCGGTCGCTGTTTTAGTTCACCGAGCCATTCCGCAAAGTATTCAGGATGATCAAGAGTAGCTGAAAGCATAATCATCTTTACTTCAGGTGGAAGAAGAATCATAATCTCCTCCCAGATATGCCCACGATCTCTGTCATTAATATAATGGCACTCATCAAAGATCACCGCATCTAATCCTTCACAAGACATATCAGCAGTTAGACCAATCGACTTTGTTGAAGAGGCTTGCTTGAATAGAAGATTTCTTAAGATTTCAGTTGTCATAATAACGATATTGGCATCAGGGCTGAATTTAATATCTCCTGTCATGATCCCCACGGATCCAAATTGTTTCTTCAGATCATTAAATTTCTGATTTGACAAGGATTTGATTGGCGTGGTATAGAAGACACGCTTTCCCTTTCTTAGAGAATAAGCAATCTGAACTTCGCCAACAAGAGTTTTTCCCGAACCAGTTTTGGCTGTCACTAGAACATTTTCTTCTAAACAGATGGCCTTCATGGCATGTTGTTGAAAGGGGTCGAGTGGGAATTTATAGTGAATAGGAGGATCAGACGGCATATCATCTGGACCATGTTGAACATTGGCGATCTTTAAGAATTTGGACATTGTATAATAGTTACACAATTACATAATGTCAATTTTACACTTTAGATGGAATCTATGTAATGTTTCCACACCTTCATAGCTCCTCTCATTCCGGGAGTTTGATACTTATGAAATTTAGCACGGTAATACATGCGCATAGCGATACGTTTTCTCGTAGTCGCATTTTTATGATGTATACGTTTTATAGATTTACGCGCATTTTCTGCTGTGCCATATTTTATGCCACGTGTTTTTGGAGCTCCCTTTGGATTATTAAAAAGACGGCGTGTTTTTACTCGATCCATTCTATTAATAAAATTGATAAACTTATGGAAACAATGAATAAACATGGACCTACAGAAAAATCTCGAAGCGCTTGAAGAAGAGCATCGGCTATTAAGAATTGCCATCAGAGAGCAAGAAGATAAAGTTAGCAAACTTCAATACAGAAACCAAGATCTTGAAATTGAAATCATGGAAATCAAGAGACAAATTGTAAATAAATCTGGTGATCTCAATCTAAATGATAAGTTTCGACTCAAGGAAGATCTTGACCAAATCGGACACATGCTCTCAGGTCTTCGCAAAGAGTATTCATTGAACTTAGAAATTATTGATTGTGTTGTGGATGACATCTACAAGATTACTATGAGTGGTGAATTGAGTGCTTACAAGATTACTGTTTCCACTGAATCTGAAATTGTCAAGAGCATCATTAGAAAGTGTTTCACACAGCAAGCCCATTGCTACGGTGAAGAAGAGACTGAACTTGAAAAGACAAAAAGAAATCAATGGTCCAATGGACCTTATAGCTGTTGTTCAAGGAATTTCAAGTATAACGTAGAGGAAACAAGAGTTCTCTATAATGAAAATGAAGACCAAAAGGAAAAGTATGACATGTGGTTACAATCTGGAAAGAATATTATATACTAAATAATAAGGTACTGAGCTGCCGCAAAAATTGAGTGCGTGGGCCACTGCTAAGTGTGTGTGCCAAAGCTCCAGTAGCTCATTTGGTAGAGCATTTGTCTTATGAGCAGAAGGTCGCGGGTTCGATCCCCGCCTGGAGCATCTTCTTTTTTTATAGATACTTAAATAATTTATAAATACTATTTTTAGGAGGACTAGTAGCTCAGTTGGTAGAGCATTTGTCTTATGAGCAGAAGGTCGCGGGTTCAATCCCCGCCTGGTCCAAATCTTATGTGTATGATATTCATACATTTAAGATTATTTTTTAACTTTTAGATCAAGAGAACATACCCTGCCTTCCTCTACAGGTAATACAAGTTCGCCGGTATGAGATTCAAAATCAATAGTTGTCCTAGTTGCGGGACCCTCATTTACCCAAGCAGTCATAAGATCCTGAACCTGACTATAGGCATAAGATTCTCTAGCAACACCTACCTCTGGAAGTTTTTTCAATAGAGTTATAGTTTCCTTGAGTCGTTCAGCTCTAGATTTCATTCTACTAATAGATTCATGAGGCATTTAGGCAGTCTTAGATGATATGGTCTAAACAATATCTTAGAAAGATAGATAGATGTGTGGAATATGGTGTCGTATTGGATCTAATAGAGATCCACATGATCCATCAACATGGGTAAAACAGCTAAAGGCACGTGGGCCTGAAGGAACACGAATTGTAAATATAAATGATAAGGTAACCTTCGGATTTACTCGTCTTGCGATTAACGGTCTTACTGAAGATGGCATGCAGCCCTTTGTAAGAGGTCCTATTTCATGGATCTGTAATGGAGAAATCTATAATTCAAGACAAATAGAGAAGAGCCTTGATCTAGAACTATCTGGTTCTGATTGTGAGTGTATTGGTGAACTATATCTAAGACATCGTGATGATCTAATTACATTTGCTAGATCACTTGATGGCGTCTTTGCTATTACACTTTATGATTCAGAACGTAATAAGCTTATCGTGACACGCGACCCCTTTGGTGTTCGTCCACTCTTTATTGGGTGTAGACCAAATATGACAACGAGTCTAGCCAGTGTAAATAATATGCCAATTCCAATGTTTAGAGGAACAATTGATACCTTTGTCTTCGCATCAGAATTAAAGGCACTTGTTCCTTATTTTGAGGTAGTAACACCATTTTTACCTGGAACAATTCAGACCTATGATCTAGCAACGATGAGTCTTACGCAAGATTCAAGATATCATACGATTAGCTGGATGACAAATCCTCAATTTAGAAGTTCTGAACCAACAGGGTTATCAGAGGCCTGTGTGGCAATTCGTTATGCTCTAGAAGAATCTGTAAGAAAGCGTCTTCAGACAGAAAGACCTATCGCAGCCTTACTGAGTGGTGGACTTGATAGTAGTTTAATCGCAGCCTTACTTCAACAACTTCTTAAACAAAGAAGACTACCAAAACTTAAAACATATTCTATTGGATTTGAGGGATCTTCAGATCTTCTCCATGCCAGACTTGTTTCTGAGTGGATTGGATCGGATCATACGGAAATCAAGATGACACCTGACGAATTTTTTAATGCTATTCCAACAGTTATAAAGGCAATTGAATCCTATGATACAACAACAGTAAGAGCAAGCGTAGGGAATTATTTAGTTGCTAAAAAGATTAGAGAACTTTCAGAGTGTAAGGTAGTCTTTAATGGAGACGGGGCCGATGAATTATTTGGAGGCTATTTATATTTTAATAAGAGTCCAAATGATGAAGCCTTTCAGGCTGAGACAGAAAGACTTCTAACTGATATTCACTATTTTGACGTTCTACGCAGTGATCGTTCAATTAGTGCGAATGGTCTAGAAGCTCGCACACCCTTTCTAGATAAGCAATTTGTATCCGTTGTTCGTAGTATTGAACCTTGTATGCTAAGACCTATTCAAAATGAACAGACTGAAAAATATATCTTACGTGCCGCCTTTGATGATGGTGTAACTCTTCCTCCAGATGTTCTATGGAGGCGTAAGGAGGCCTTTAGTGATGGAGTTTCAACCCCAGAGAAGGCATGGTTTGAGGAAATTCAGGATCGTGTAAAGAAGATAGTTCCAGAGGACTGGAGAGAAAAGGCGGTGCTTTCTTATTCATCACATCTTTTACCTAGAACAGAGGAGGAGTATTATTACAGATTTCTCTTTACAAGTTCATATGGTCTATCAGCAATTAAGACAACGGTTCCATACAGATGGATGCCAAGATGGTCACCTGAGACGACAGATCCTAGTGCGCGCACACTCAAGATCTATTAGTAGTCGGGTATAAATTTGACTTAGTTTTATGATTCACATTTTACACAAATGGCAATCTGTATCTCAAGACGTGCCTATGGCGACCACTTGAGATTCAGACTCATTAACGAAAAAGGTGAAGATGGAAAATGGATTTGGCTTGAATTCAGATGTCCAAATGAAGCCCTGGGTGATCAGACAACTTGTAGGGAGTGTTTATATAAGTTGCCTAAATATAAGTATCAGGCAAATCAGAAGTGTGACCATGGTCTGATTGGTGGCCCTTATACGGCAGATAGTAAACTATATGGATCTCCATATTACTTGAAAGAACTTAAGAGTGGCTGGAAAATTTCAGAGGCCGATGAAATCCGGGCTAAGGCGGCAGTGGATAAGGCATGTAGTAATATGCCACCGAGAAAGAAGAATTTACCTGTGGCTGAAGCTTTGTCAGTAGCTTTACCTGAAGTTTTACCAGTAGCTTTACCAGTAGCTGAAGCTTTACCAGTAGCTGAAGCTTTACCAGTAGCTGAGACTAAACCTGTAATCGAAACCCCAGTAGAACCAAAGAAGGAGAAACGAAAGTATACAAAGAGAGATCCAAGCGCTAAACTTAAAAAGAAGACAAATGACGTGCTGCTTCCAGATATTCCAGTAAATGAAAATCCACTTGAACCAAAACTTATTGAAATCGTTGCGCCTCCAATTAGTATTACAGATTTCATTGTTGTCAAGGTAAAGAAGATCAAGGCTCAGGGAAAGGATTATTATTATGATTCTATTTCTGGAAAGGTGTATGGAATTTCAGTAAACGGTGTTGGGGCATATAAGGGTCGTTATAATATGGAAGAGGATCTAGTAGATACAACGGTTCTAGATTCAGATTGCGAATAAGTATTAAAATTGAACAATTATCTCAATCCATTGAATGTATGGAGACAATTGTAAAAAGTGGGATGTCGGCGCTGCTTGCTTATACAAGTCATTATGGAATGACAAAATTCTATAATTATGTTTGTGTTCCAGATGGTATTTGGGGTTACTTTTATGGAATGGTATCAACAGGAAGTCCAGTTTGCCAGGCGGGGATTCAGATCTTATCAAACACCCAAGTATCCTATTCTTCTATGATCACAATGGGAATTATGAGAGTCATTGTAGATATTGTGGCGCCTGTGTCTAAGTAAATATTTTATAATTTTTTATGTTTTTGTTGAAGAAACACTCATTGTAGGTGTTCCAGGTGTTCTTGTAGAACTTAGTAAAGATGATGACGTTTTAATAACAGACTGTGTAATCGATCTTAAAGGTGAAGCTGTTGATGTATATGTTATAGATCCAGGTGTAACTGTTGCTGATGATATTACTGTTTGTGAAGATGTTGTCATAACTGACTGTGTTAATGAATTTAGTGAAGAAACAGTAATTACTATAGATTGTGTTTTGACAATAGATGGTGATGGTGTTACTGTTATACTTGTAGAAACTGTATTGCTTACTGAAGTCATTGATGATAAAGAATTTCTAGATGTTACTGTTATACTTATAGAAGGTGAAATAGTTGGAGTGAATGTTGGTGATCCTGGAGTCACTGTTGCTGATCTAACTGGAGAAGATGAAAGAGTTGTAGAAACTGTATTGCTTACTGAAGTCATTGATGATAAAGAATTTCTAGATGTTACTGTTATACTTATAGAAGGTGAAATAGTTGGAGTGAATGTTGGTGATCCTGGAGTCACTGTGGCTGATTTCACTGGAGAAGATGAGAGAGTTGTAGAAATTGTATTACTTACTGATTTTACTGGAGAGGATGAAAGAGTTGTAGAAATTGTATTACTTACTGATGTCACTGGTGATAAAGAATTTCCAGCTGTTACTGTTATACTTCTAGAAGGTGAAATAGTTGGAGTGAATGTTGGTGACCCTGGGGTCACTGTGGCTGATTTTACTGGAGAGGATGAAAGAGTTGTAGAAATTGTATTGCTTAATGAATTTACTGGTGATAAAGAATTTCCAGGTGTTACTGTTATACTTCTGGAAGGTGAAATAGTTGTAGTAAATGTTGGTGATCCTGGAGTCACCGTGGCTGATCTAACTGGAGAAGATGAAAGGGTTGTAGAAATTGTATTACTTACTGATGTCACTGGTGATAAAGAATTTCCAGGTGTTACTGTTATACTTCTGGAAGGTGAAATAGTTGTAGTAAATGTTGGTGATCCTGGAGTCACCGTGGCTGATGACCATGAAGAAGCTGAGGGACATCCACTAGTTGACCGACTTCTTGTATTTGTAACTGATACAGTATATGTTGGTGATCCTGGAGTCACCGTGGCTGATGACCATCCAGAAGCTGAGGTACAACCACTAGTTGACCGACTTCTTGTATTTGTAACTGATACAGTATAAGTTGGTGATCCTGGAGTTACTGTTGCTGATGACCATCCAGAAGCTGAGGTACAACCACTAGTTGACCGACTTCTTGTATTTGTAACTGATACAGTATATGTTGGTGATCCTGGAGTCACCGTGGCTGATGGCCATCCAGAATTTGATGAGGATACTGTTGTAGTCCATGTTCTTGTTCCAGGTGTTCTGGTGCCAGTTATAAATCCAGAAATAGTTGAAGATACTGAATTTGTATAAGTGGGTGTACCAGGTGTTTTAGTTCCAGTAGATGCTAGTGAAATTGTTCTTGAAGAAGTTAATATGGAAGAACTTGATGGACATAATGAGGAGGATATTGATGATGTAACTGTATACGTAACAGATCCAGGTGTTAGTGTAGCAGAATTAATATTTGATAAGGATACAGATGCTGAGCCACTGGTAGAATTTACTGGAGTTTCTGTAGGGGCATCTGGAATACGAGCTGTTACAGATGGACTTGAAATTAGTGAAACTGATACATCTGGAGAAAATGATGCCGAAATACTTAGTGAATCAGATAAAGAAGTATTCATTGTTTTAGATAACTGAGGTGAACTAGATGATACCTCAGAAAAAGATGGTGTTATAGAAGATGATAATAAACTAGTTATAGATACTAATGTAGAATATGATGGTGAAGCAGATACAGATGCTGAACTAGATAATGATGGTGAACTAGATAATGAGGGTGAAGTAGATAATGATGGTGATCTAGTTAGTAATGGTGAACTAGAATATGATGGTGAACTAGATAATGAGGGTGATCTAGTTAGTAATGGCGAACTAGAGAATGATGGTGAACTAGATAATGAGGGTGAACTAGAAAATGAGGGTGAACTAGAAAATGATGAC
>Ga0304728_1002595_pt1 | contig 11407 bp, 12 predicted proteins | sample C_130625_MF_Meta_FD_190476 | JGI IMG/M metagenome (GOLD analysis project Ga0304728, IMG submission 190476) | Freshwater microbial communities from Lake Croche, Canada to study carbon cycling - C_130625_MF_MetaG (v2) (version 2) | ecosystem: Environmental > Aquatic > Freshwater > Lake | place... | reverse complement strand
CAAGCCATTCCATTGGCGCAATGGGTAGTTTTTTAGATTCAAACAAGGGTCTTGCGCAAAGTGGGGAGCGCCAAGCAGTTTGCCTGAGGGGGAGTAAGTCCACCTGTGCAAAGGACACACAATATTGCCGCCACCAGAACTTTGCGCCTGCGTTTTCAGCGAGCCTTTGTCCTTCAATATGACGGCTTGCCGATGGCGACACACATTGGAGAGCAACTCAACTCCCTTGTGCGAGCGTACGAGTACACGTCCTCCGCTTTCTTGAGGAAGTGCAAAGTAGTCGCCCTCTTCGGGCACGGCAAGTTGGTGACCCACATAGCGTGGGCCAGACTGAAAGATGGTCTCCAGTTCGCGCTGGAATAGCGCCTCGTCAGAGTAACTGGTAACTGGTAGTTGGGCTTGCGCCTGCTGCAGTTGAAGACTTAAATCAGACATGGGTGACCTGACCTAAAGACTCCCCACAGGGAGGTGGATGAAAAATAAATCAGACTAAAAGCTGACAGGGGAAAGCGATTGTACCCGTGCGTCGACGTGTTGCCTAGACACTCTAAAATGCACGTATTACTTACTTAAGACTGATTTGCATATATGCCCAAGGCTAGCTCCACAATACCAACAGCACAGGTTGCACCTGCGAGTTACGAGGCGGCTTTAAAAGAACTTGAAACCTTGGTCGCTGATATGGAAGCTGGCCAATTACCTTTGGCCCAGTTATTGATAGGTTACCAAAGGGGTGCTGAACTATTGGCCTACTGCCGCGCACAACTCGATGCCGTGGAACAACAAATCAAGGTACTCGACAACGGAACCCTTAAACCATGGGCAGCTTCGTGATTCAAGGAGCGCATAGTTTGTCTTTCGCTGAACTTGACACATGGTCTGAACAACGCTTGGTGTTGGTAGAGGAGGCGCTGTCAAACTGGATTAGTCCAGATGCCCCGGCTGGCTTAGGACTGGCTATGCGCTATGCGGTGTTGGATGGCGGCAAGAGATTGCGCCCCCTCTTGGTGTTGGCTGCGCGTGAAGCAGTAGCCAATGGCCTGCAAGACGCAACGCTAGACACTGCAGCTCTGCGTGCGGCCTGTGCTGTTGAATTGATTCATGCTTACTCGCTGGTGCATGACGATATGCCTTGCATGGATAACGATGTGTTGAGACGCGGCAAACCTACTGTGCATGTGCATTTCGGTGAGGCACAAGCTTTGTTGGCGGGAGATGCATTGCAAGCTTTGGCATTTGAATTGCTAACACCTGAAAACACACCAACGGATGGTACAAACGGCCTTACAAATATTCCTGATGACGTGCAAGCACGTCTATGTCGGTTGTTGGCCAAAGCAGCGGGCTTTAACGGAATGGCCGGCGGTCAAGCTATTGATTTAGCAAGCGTGGGGTTGGCATTGAATGAACACCAATTGCGTGAAATGCATCATCTGAAAACGGGTGCTTTGCTATCAGCCAGCGTCATGATGGGCGCTGCCTGCGGTCATACCAACGCACAAACTTGGGGCTGTTTAGAGCGCTATGGCAATGCGATTGGCTTGGCGTTTCAAGTGGTAGACGACATCTTGGACGTAACGGCTGACTCTGTCACTTTGGGTAAAACAGCAGGAAAAGATGCCGCCAATGACAAACCTACATATGTATCCTTATTGGGATTGACCCGCGCCCAAGAATACGCAGAACAGTTACTTAACGAGGCCCTAAAAGCACTTCAAGACAGTGGTTTGAAGTCTGCGCATAGCCTTGCTGCTTTGGCGCAACGTGTGGTGAATCGGAATACTTGAACATGTCAAACTTACTCAACACGATCAACTCGCCTGCAGACTTGCGTGCATTGCCGCGACAACAACTCGGGCCACTAGCAGATGAACTGCGTGCGTATTTGTTAAAGAGCGTGGCCCAAACAGGCGGACATTTGAGTTCCAACCTGGGCACAGTTGAATTAACGGTTGCCTTGCACTATGTTTTCAATACGCCGCACGACCGTGTGGTGTGGGACGTGGGCCACCAAACCTATCCGCATAAAATTTTGACAGGTAGACGCGACCAAATGTCTACCTTGCGTCAGCGACATGGCTTGAGTGGGTTTCCTAGACGCAGTGAAAGCGAGTTCGATAGCTTTGGCACTGCGCATTCCTCCACCAGTATTTCTGCGGCTCTCGGTATGGCCATGGCAGCGCATCAAAAAGGTGAGTCGCGTCATTCGATTGCTGTCATTGGTGACGGAGCGATGACCGCTGGCATGGCCTTTGAAGCATTGAACAACGCTGGTGTGACCAATGCTCGTTTTCTGGTGATCTTGAATGACAACGACATGTCGATTAGCCCACCCGTAGGTGCATTGAATCGTTATTTAGCGCAACTGATGAGCGGCCGCTTTTACTCTGCTGCCAAAGAGGTCGGCAAACAAGTGCTCAAAGGCGCACCGCCCTTGTTTGAATTAGCCAAGCGTTTTGAGGAGCAGGCCAAGGGCTTGGTGGTGCCTGCAACATTGTTTGAAAAGTTTGGTTTCAACTACATCGGTCCGATTGACGGGCACGATTTAGATTCGCTTATCCCCACTCTGCAAAACCTCAAGAACCTCGAGGGCCCTCAGTTTTTGCATGTAGTCACCAAAAAAGGCCAAGGCTATGAATTGGCTGAAGCTGATCCCGTTGCTTACCACGGGCCTGGCAAGTTTGATCCTGCAGTCGGTTTAGTGCCATCCACCGCAGTTGCAAAAACCACATTTACCCAAGTGTTTGGCCAATGGCTTTGCGATATGGCGGAGCACGATCCCTTGTTGGTCGGCATCACGCCTGCCATGCGCGAAGGCTCTGGCATGGTGGCGTTTCATAAACGCTTTCCAGACCGTTACTACGACGTTGGCATCGCAGAGCAACATGCTTTGACATTTGCTGCAGGCTTAGCTTGCGAGGGTATCAAGCCAGTCGTGGCCATTTACTCCACTTTTTTGCAACGCGCTTATGACCAAGTCATCCATGACGTTGCCTTGCAAAAACTACCGATGGTGCTGGCGCTTGACAGAGCGGGCATCGTGGGTGCAGACGGCGCCACGCATGCTGGGGTGTTTGATATTGCGTTCCTTCGCTGCGTTCCCAATGTCAGCATTGCTTGCCCTGCAGATGAGAACGAATGTCGCCAACTATTGACCACCGCTTACCAACAAGACCACTGCGTTGCCGTGCGTTACCCCAGAGGTGCTGGTGTAGGGGTGAAAGTTGAAACTGGACTGCATGCATTGCCGTTTGGCAAAGGAGAGATTCGACGACAAGGTCAACGAATTGCTTTGCTGGCGTTTGGTACTTTGTTGTATCCAGCATTAGAGGTGGGTGAATCTCTGAATGTCACAGTGGTGAATATGCGTTGGGCCAAACCGTTAGACACAGAGTTGCTTGCGCAAGTTGCGCGCAGCCACGATGCGCTGGTGACATTGGAAGAGGGTGCGGTGATGGCCGGCGCAGGATCTGCGGTGCTTGAGGCCTTGCAGGCCTTAGACATTCAGAAACCGGTATTGACTTTAGGAATTGCAGATGTATTTACCGAGCATGGGGACCCCGTCAAACTTATGACGGAGCTTGGGCTAGATGCAGCAGGTATTCGCGCATCAATTTCGCAAAAGTTTCCACATCTATTGTCCTAATACAGGGGAAAACCCGTGCAAACCCCAGGTATGGGGTACATACAATCACGCCATATTTTTTGACTTTCACTTAAATAGGAGTTCACATGGATCGTCGTTCCATTATTAAAAATGCTGGTATTGCTGGCATCTTGGCTGCAGGTGCAGCGCCCGCTGTGCATGCACAAGCGGCTATTCGCTGGCGCTTGGCTTCGAGCTTTCCAAAATCGCTCGATACGATCCATGGCGCCGCTGATACCTTTGCCCGTGTGGTGAAAAACATGACGGGTGGTAAGTTCGAGATTTCTGTACACGGTGCTGGTGAAATCATGCCTGCGTTTGGTGTGGTGGACGGTGTGCAGCAAGGATCCATCGAGATGGCCCATACAGCGCCTTACTACTTCTTTGGTAAAGATGAAACCTTTGCCTTGGGATGCGCTATTCCATTTGGCTTGAACAGTCGCCAAATGTCCGCATGGATGTATGAAGGCAATGGTATGAAACTCATGCGTGAGTTTTACGCCAAATACAACATTGTCAACTTCCCTGGCGGCAACACCGGCGCCCAAATGGGTGGTTGGTTCCGTAAAGAAATCAAATCACTGGCGGACCTCAAAGGCTTGAAGTTCCGTATCGGTGGATTTGGCGGTAAAGTGCTCGAGCGTTTAGGCGTTGTGCCACAAAACATTCCTGGTGGCGACATTTATCCTGCACTTGAAAAAGGCACGATCGACTCAGCCGAGTGGATTGGACCTTACGACGATTTGAAATTGGGCTTTAGCAAAGTTGCTCCTTTCTACTACTACCCTGGTTTCTGGGAAGGTGGTCCTCAGTTGGACTTCTTCATCAATGACAAAGCTTTCAACGCTTTGTCGCCAGAGTACAAAGCGATTGTTGAAGCCGCAGCTGCACAGGCGCACTCGGATATGCAAGCCAAGTACGACGCTCGTAACCCTGCTGCATTGAAGCAATTGGTGGGTTCTGGTACCAAGTTGCGCGAGTTCCCCAAAGACGTGATGGCAGCCTCTTTCAAAGAAGCTATGGCCTTCTATGACGAGTTGTCTGCTAAAAACGAAAACTGGAAAAAGGTGTATGCCGATTACTCCAAGTTCCGTGCAGATGCTAACTTGTGGTTCCGTTTTACAGAAGCTAAGTTTGATTCGTTCATGCAAGCGCAAAAACTGTAATAGCTTGAGTCTGCAAATGAAAACCGCGCCTAGTGCGCGGTTTTTTTATGCCTAAATTCATAAAAGAAAATAACCCTAGACGACGCTGATCACATTTGACGAAAAGCTTTGAGCTCTTGACCAAGTCTATTCATCTCGAGCAAAACAGCAGCATCGGATACATAGAAAACGCTGAATTTACCGGCTAAGGTTCGCACATAAAGCCTGGGTGCTATCAGCCACTCTAAGCCGCGAACACGAATGAGTTGGGCGACAGCCAAATCATCAAAATCAAAGTGTTTGGTCCACATCCAACTTTGTGTAATGCCCGAAGCGTCTAAGCGAATACGGCTAACCACTACAAACCAAGCGGTGCAGGCTAGTAAGCCCCAGCCCAAGATAAACCACCCCGCTGAACGAAGTCCCTCTAAATCTGCGGTACCGCCAAACTTGCCTTGCAACCAAAGGCTCAAAAGCCAGTAGCCACACCATAAAACGACTGCGCAGGTCAGGGTTTTGAATGCGCGCGAGAAAGCGGCGCCCTCAACCTTCTCAGTCTGCAGTTCAAACCGAAAAGGTGTGGGACCGAGCATTATTTCTTGAACAAATCATCAATTTTCTTTTGCTCAGCGGCTGCATCTTCAGCCGCACTAGGTGCTGTGCCATCTGGCTTTAAGTCAATCACGGGGACTTCTTGCTCAGAAGGCATTTCGATCACCACTTTGTCGAGATCGACTTTCTCTTCTTTGTCTAAGAACATGGTGACGGTCTCAGGAACAAAGATCACGATCACCACCAAGATGAGTTGCATGATCACCCATGGAATCGCACCGAGGTAAATATCGCTGGAGAGCACAGGCTTTTGAATACGTCCTTCTTTGAACAAGGTGTCGGCAATGCCGCGCAAATAAAACAGTGCAAATCCAAATGGCGGATGCATAAAACTGGTTTGCATGTTGACGCACAGCAAGACGCCAAACCACACCATGTCGATACCCATTTTGTCGGCGACTGGCCCCAACATCGGCAAGATGATGAAGGCGATTTCAAAGAAATCTAAAAAGAAAGCTAAGAAAAAGATGAATATGTTTACCACCACCAAGAAGCCCACTTGACCACCAGGCAATCCGGATAGCAGATGCTCCACCCACTTTGCACCGTCTACCCCTTGGAAAACCATGGAGAAAACGCGCGAACCGATCAAGATAAACACCACCATTGCGGTCAGACGCATGGTGCTTTGCATGGCTTCCCAAATTAAGTCTTTGTCTAAGCGCTTATGCATTGCAGCCAAAAATAGAGCGCCAACGCATCCCATAGCACCCGCTTCTGTTGGTGTAGCAATGGCAGTGTTGATGCCAGGTAATCCACCCATAGAGCCAAGCACTGCAAAAATCAAGAAAGCTGATGGGATGATGCCGCGCAAACATTTCATCCATAACTGGAACCCATTCATGGTGCGGGCTTCTCTAGGAATACCAGGCACATGGTGTGGTTTGAATATGCCTAAAGCAAAGGTGTAAAGGGCAAAAATACACACTTGCATGATGGACGGCCCCCATGCACCTTTGTACATATCGCCAACAGAGCGGCCAAGTTGGTCCGCCATCACCACCAATACCAAGGACGGAGGAACCAACTGTGTGATGGTGCCCGATGCAGCTAAAACGCCAGTGGCGTAACGCATGTTGTAGCCATAGCGAATCATCACCGGTAGAGAGATCAAGGCCATAGCGATCACTTGACCAGCAACCGTCCCTGTGATCGCGCCCAGGATGAAGCCTACGATGATGACAGAGTAGCCCAGACCACCTTTGACCGTGCCAAATAATTGGCCCATCGAGTCAAGCATGTCTTCGGCCAAGCCGCACTTTTCAAGAATGGCACCCATGAAGGTGAAAAAGGGAATGGCTAACAACAAGTCGTTGCTAAGAATGCCAAAAATATTGAGTGGCAAATTGGCCATGAAACTGGCAGGAAACCAGTCCAAACTAATTGCCAGAAACCCGCATGCCAATCCTAAAAAAGACAAAGAGAAGGCTACGGGGAAGCCAATCAACATGGTGAGCACGAGGCCACCAAACATAATGGGTGCGAAGTTTTGCATTTCCATAGTCGTATTCCTTATTGCACCGGTTTTTCGTAATGGGTGTCCATCTCATACTTGCCTTGTAAGTACGCGATGCGTTTGATGATTTCGCTGACACCTTGCACAGTCATCCAAAAGAAACCTACTGGCAAAAGCAACATCGCAGGCCAACGGATTAAGCCGCCAGCATTGCTAGACATTTCGTTGGTCATGAACATCTTGAGAAAGAGGGGAAAGCTCAGCCATGACAAAAGGGTCATGACGGGTAATAAAAACAAAACCAAACCAAATAAATCGATATAGACAGGGCCGTTGCCTTTGAGGCGGCCGTAAAAAATATCAACGCGGACATGCTCATTTAATTTGAGCACCAAAGGAGCACCGAGCATGACCGTGGCGGCAAACAAATACCATTGGATTTCTAACCAGCCGTTTGAACTGATGTCTAAGCCGTAACGAATAAAGGCATTGCCGGCAGAAATAAGGGCCGCAGCCAAAACTGCAAAAGCAGCAATATGTCCAAATTGCGCGCTAATTTTGTCTACGCCCAAGGCGAACTTTAGAAGTTTAGACACTGTGTGCCTCCTTTTTTTTGACAACCGACTATCCTACCAAAAAACATTAATTTCCACGCTACGATATTGAAGAAATCTCAATAAACCTTATGTCCTCTTTGACAGATAGCGCATCCGCCGCAATTGATCTCATTACCCAGCAAGACCCCATGCTTTGGAGTGTGGTCGCGCGCTCTTTGTGGGTGAGCCTATGGGCGACTGCTATAGCCAGTGCAACAGGTATTTGTTTTGGTGCGTGGCTAGCTGTTAGTCGTTTCTATGGGAGAGGGGTGCTGTTGACTTTACTCAACACCTTGCTAGCTTTGCCTTCAGTGGTGGTGGGTTTGGTGGTGTACCTTTTGTTGTCGCGCAGTGGGCCTTTGGGATATTTGGGCTGGCTATTTAGTTTAAAAGCCATGGTGATGGCGCAGTCTGTCTTGGTGTTTCCGGTAGTGGCAGCCTTAACGCGTCAATGTGTGGAAGATGCAGACCGACTCCATGGTGAGCAGTTGCAATCGTTAGGCGCAGGTGCGGGTTTGCGAAGCCTCTTGTTGGTATGGGACGAGCGCTATGTGTTTCTCACGATCGTTATCACTGCTTTTGGTCGGGCAATATCTGAAGTGGGCGCTGTCATGGTGGTGGGCGGCAATATCGAAGGGTTCACTCGGGTGATGACCACAGCCATCGCCTTGGAAACCAGCAAAGGTGATTTGCCACTCGCGTTGGCACTGGGCTTAGTTTTACTTACCGTTGTTTTGTGTCTCAATATCTTGGTGGCGGCTTTAAAAAATTGGTGCTTGCGATTAGATGGCGCAACGGTTGACCCATTGCAAAAGGTGTGGGTATGAATGCACCTGTCGAACCCCATCAGCCAAGCCAGAGGAAGAAATCACTTCAACTCCAATTGCAGGGCGTCGATGTTCAGTTTGGTCCCTACATGGCATTGAAGCAAATTGATTTAAACGTGTATGCAGGAGAGCGTGTTGCTTTTGTAGGTGCGAATGGCTCTGGCAAAAGTACTTTGTTGCGTGTCATACATGGGGTTTTGCCAGTGAGTAGTGGCCAGGTGCATTGGCAGTCTGGGGTACAACAGTCCATGGTGTTTCAGCGTCCGCATATGTTGCGCACTTCGGTTGTTAATTTTGTGGCTTTGGCTTTGTGGTTACAAGGCGTCCCATGGCGTGCTGCCAAAGAACAAGCTATGCAGGCTTTACAACAAGTGGGTTTGCAAGATGTAGCTGGTCGCAACGCTAAAACCTTGTCTGGTGGGCAACAGCAACGGTTGGCATTTGCGCGCGCATTGGCGGTACATCCCCAATGCATGTTGTTGGATGAACCCACCTCTAGCCTGGACCCGCACGCCAAGCGAGAAGTAGAGCGCATCATGGAGCACTGGATTGCAGAAAATTCTTCCACCTTGCTTTTTAGTAGCCACAACTTAGGCCAAGTCAAGCGTTTGGCATCGCGGGTTATTTATTTGGAGGGCGGTCGTGTCTTGGCGGATTTACCAACCGAACAATTCTTTCAGCAACCACTAGAAAAATCGCACCCCGAAGCCCATTTATTTTTAAGAGGCGAGCGCGTGTAACAAAGCCTTACTTGAGGAGTAAGGCAACGGTTTTTAATCCTGCTAGCGTCATCAAGAGGGACCCGATTAAGTGCAAGCCAGCTGTCGCTATAGCCACACCTATACGTCCTTCAGACAATATCGCCACCACTTCTGCAGAGAAACTAGAGAAGGTGGTCAGCGCACCTAAGAAGCCTGTCACAAGCAGCAAACGCCAAGCGGGGTCAAGATCAGGTTGCGCTTGAAAAAACGCCACGCAACAACCCACCAAATAGCCACCGATCAAATTTGCTGCCAAAGTGCCCCAAGGTAAAAAAGCCTCTTGCGAATTGAGCCAGATACTCAACTGCCATCGCGCCAGTGCACCTATACAAGCACCTATGCAAATGGCCAATACAGCTGTCACTTGTCGACGCCCATCACTGCATCTGGCAGATAAGTGACGATTTGTGGAAACACGGTAATCAACACTATGCAGACGACCAAGCAACCGAAGAAGGGCAGTGCAGCACGTGCAATGGTGTTGCTGTCTTTGCCGGTCATGTTTTGCAAGACAAACAAATTAAAGCCTACTGGGGGAGTGACCTCGGCGATTTCAACTAGCAGCACAATAAAAATACCAAACCAAATCAAATCAAAACCCGCTTTTTGGATCATGGGCAAGACCACTGCACTGGTCAACACAATCATGCTGATGCCATCTAGAGCCGTACCCAAAATCAAATACACCACAGTGAGCACTGCTATCAAAGCAATGGGCGAAAGTTGCATGGCATTGACCCATTCTGCCAATTCACGTGGAATACCCGTGAAGGCCATGGTCTTCGTCAAGAACGCAGCGCCAGCCAAGATAAACATGATCATGCAACTTGATCGTGTGGTGCCCATCAAACCTTCCCAAAAGTTTTCCCAAGTCAAACTGCCACCCCATGCCGCTAATGCCAATGCGCCTACTACGCCATAAGCCGCACATTCTGTTGCTGTGGCATAGCCTGTTATCAAAACCCAGCAAACAAAGACGATAAGTGCCCCGCAAGGTATGAGATTACGGGAGAGTTTGATCTTCTCGAAGAAAGTGGTTGGCGGGTCAGCCGCAGGGACTTGGTCTGGATGGCGCAAGCTCCACCACATGATGTAGCCACTAAAGAGTGCCATCAACAAAAAGCCCGGCAAAAAGCCAGCGAGAAAAATGCGAATGATCGATGCATCTGCGGCGACCGCGTACACCACCATGGTGATCGATGGGGGAATCAATATACCTAGTGTGCCAGCTGTGGCTAAAGAACCCAATGCGAGTTTTTCGCTGTAGCCACGCTTCATCAATTCAGGCAATGCCACTTTGCTGATCGTGGCGCATGTTGCAGCGGAAGAGCCTGATACTGATCCAAAAATACCGCAACCCAAGATGGTGGTGTGCATCAAACGACCTGGAATGCGATTCAACCATGGACGTAAACCCTCAAACATTTCTTCACTAAGTTTGGTGCGAAACAAAATTTCGCCCATCCAAATGAATAAGGGCAGTGCTGCGAGTTCCCAACTGGCATTACTTTCCCAAAAAGCGCTGAATAGGTTTTTACCAGGTTGCGTGCTGGTGAAAAACGCTTGACCTACCCAGCCACAAATCGCCAAGGTCATGGCAATCCATACGCCGCCAGAAAGCAACACCATCATGATGAGTAAAAGTAAGCCGCCGACGAGAAGAATATCCATGAAAACCTTGCAGGCTAAAAAATCAAACGTCGGAAGAAAAATCGCCCCGCGCATGGCGCTCTTGCACTTCGCGCACATAGGTGGGGGTTTGGCCTTGGAGTACCAAGATCAACTCGTCTAAAAGAGCGATCCATAAAAGAACAGATCCCAAGGCAAAGCTCATTTGTGGAATCCACATGGGCATGGGCAACAGGCCTTGTGCCACTTCGTTGAACTCCCAACTTTCATAGGTGAATTTACAAGCCCACCAAGCCAAATAGGCTACAGCGATATTGCCAACCAGCAAAGCCGCGATCTCAAAACGTTTGCGCCATGTATCAGTCAAGCGCTCCAGCAATAAAGTGACGCGCACAAAGTCGCCGTGTTTAAACGCATGGGCCATACTAAAAAATGACGCTGCTGCACAAAACCACGCCACGACATCATTCACAGCACCGGTGCGAACCCCAAACTCACGTAGGACGCTTTGGGCGATCATCAAAGCGCAAAGCGCCAAGATGAACAAAGCGCCCAAAGCACCAGAGGCGTAATACAACCGATCTAAAAATCGGCGCATTATTTTTTCGCTTTGGTAGCAGGCTTTGCAGATTGGTTAAATGCGGTAATGATGGCTTCGCCATCCGCACCAGCGCGTTTTTGCCAGTCAGCCAGCATGATGGTGCCGACTTGTTTCATGTCTGCCATCAGCTTGGG
>Ga0304728_1002583_pt1 | contig 11442 bp, 15 predicted proteins | sample C_130625_MF_Meta_FD_190476 | JGI IMG/M metagenome (GOLD analysis project Ga0304728, IMG submission 190476) | Freshwater microbial communities from Lake Croche, Canada to study carbon cycling - C_130625_MF_MetaG (v2) (version 2) | ecosystem: Environmental > Aquatic > Freshwater > Lake | place... | reverse complement strand
GTGGGTGTGTCGGCAACGCACAAGCTGTCAAACATAGTGACTGTGGAAGATTCGACCGCATCGTATAAAGGTCGCAAAAAGACAGGCATAACTCACGCATACCAACTCGTGCCTGCAGTGAATCAAGCTCATTTCGCAGCACACCCGAAGAAGGACGATCTTGCGGATTCATTCCTGCAGGGTCTTTGGGTATTAGAACATACTAAGTAAACTGGCACAAACCCCTGTATATTTATTATAATATACAATTTGTACTATCGTTATATGCAACACCAAAAGTAGTTAATAAGTTATTACCAGGCGATAGGGGAGCCGTAGTCCAGGTGATTCCATTTGAGCTTTTATGAACACTGCCATCAGTCGCTGCTAATATCCATAAAGATCCCGTAAAGTATATACTATTTTGTTGACTAGAAACCCTACTAGGATACGACGTTGTTATTGATGCAGATTTTCCAACAACCGAACCCGTAGCTGCTCTCCATGTATCTCCATTATCAGTTGAATACACAATTGCAGAATCAGTTGCACTGCCGTTTGTCTCAACTGATATTACCATAAATCCAGAAACAGGATCTCTTCTTGCCCCAGATACCACAAAAAAAGGCGTAGCAACCGTTGATCTTGTCCATGTAACTCCATCTGATGAAGTACATTTATATGTCGAAGTACCATCGTCCATAAAACAACAAAACTTACCGTTAAAGTACATTACATCGCCTCCGTAGAATGCACTTGAAGAAGAAAATCCCAAATATGTTCGACTAAATGTAGTTCCACCATCTATGGATGAATAAGATGATCCCGAAGCATTATTATATACACCAGGCCATACAATACTATCCCCCTGCTTACAAAAGTTTCCATTCCTAATAGATGGGGCTGAATATACACCTAAGTCTGTCCACGTAGTTCCTCCATTGTTTGTCCTATACAACCGCGATGCGGTTCCGACATAGATTATGTTCGCTAATGTATCTTCTGAATAGATAAAAAATATATACGGCCAACTTGTTCCGTTATTTATTCTTGACCACGAAAGCCCATTATTTATTGTTTTATATAATAGTGCTCCATATTTCGAAAGCCATATAGAACCTGAAACAAATCTAACAATAGAAGAACCATTTATAACTGTATAAGGTGGTGCTGGCGTTGCAGTTACAAGTGTAAATGTCGTTAAGTTGCTGTCAGACGTATATGCTGCGCCAGCAGAATCATACACTAAAACAGAATACCCCGTGCCCGGTATCGCTACAACTGGAGGTGATACAAGAGCAAGAATGGATGGAATGACCAGACAAGTAGAAGTTGGGGACATCCTCATACCGACCAACGATGCACGCACCGAGGCACCCAATCCATATATGGGAGCGATGTTTCTAGCTGATTGGGACTGCGGCTTACCGCCACCAGGTGGAACGTATTGTGCGGCAGCCTTTATGTATGATGTGACATCTGATGCTGCCATACGTAGTAGCGGCATTTACTATTAGTATACTCAAGAATATACGAGGATAACCTTGTGGATTCATTTCTTTCGAGTGTAACAGTTCTTGTACGGACGGCAACTCGCCTTCTGCGTAAAGCCCATACGACGACACGGCGTCTTCTTGCAGTATTTGCGTGACATCAACCGGTGCTTCTTGAAACGGCGACGGGTACGACCGCCCCTTGAACTCTGATCTTTTTGCACAACTCGGGTTGTCGTAGCCTCGACCTGTCTGCCAACCGAAAGCGCTCCCAGAAGCCTCTCGTTCTCTTTGAGAAAATTCCGCCTCCTTTCCGCCTCTGCTGCGGCTGCTGCTGCGGCTGCCGCTGCTGATTGGCCTTTCGAAGCCATTACTCCTTCCTTCGAATATTTACCGCGTTCCAACCTTCATAAACAGACCCAAAGGAGAAGTAAATGGAGACAGAGCTCCTCGTAAATCCCAATATGATGGGAGGCATGACCAACCTCGAGTCGGTCGAGCTTCCTACCCTTGATTTCAATGATATTGGTGGTGGAGAGGCACCGCCCCCGCCGCAGGGGCCGCGTCTCGTGCCGACCATTGATGAGACGGGTCCGACGCACGTGGGTGGTATGGCCAATCTCAACGCGGCTCCGTACATGACGCCGTCGGCTCCGGCTCGGATGTCGGATGACCACGTTATGCGTGAGAAGTATGACATGCTGCGGAAGTTTGAGCGTCTGGGCAAGATGGGCGTGCCGATGCGGAAACGGTTCACAATTGATTCGCCGATGGACGAGATGAAGCTGGAGCTGGAGTTCATCAAGCGGGAAAAGTCGATGGATGCCACTATCAAGCAGTTCTCCGAATGGTTCGTCACGGGTATGTCCGCAGCTGAGTGGGGCTCGAAGAACGTGGGTGCGATGAAGGCGTTTGGTCTTCAGCTCGACGGTCTGTCGGAGGCGGCTCAGATGAATGTGGTTGACCTGGAAGATGATTTCGAGGAGCTGTATGACCTGTATGGCGAGAACATGAAGATGCACCCGCTGGTTCGCATTCCTCTTCGCGTGTGCATGATGGTGTACATGGTTCACCTGACCAACCAGATGGCCCAGAAGGCTCCTATTCCGAACATTCAGGATATCATGCGTCAGAACCCGGACATTGCTCGTCAGCTGGCGGGTGCGGCCATGCAGAACCAGACTCAGCAGATGCGGTCGACGGCCAGCGTGCCGCCTCCCGCTCAGGCTCCTAACCCTCTGGCGGGTCTGATGAGTTTCATGCAGCAGTCGCAGCCTCCTGCCCCGCCCCCGAACCTGGTCCCCAAGCAGCCGCAGGAGAACAAGCCGGTTCGTATCGGCGTCCAGCAGCAGCGCCGCCCCCAGGCACCGCCGCCCCAGGCACCGCCTCCGCCTGCAGCAACCATTCGCCCACCCCCGAACATCGATGACCTCCTGAAGGACATCAAGGCAAGCGTCAGCAATGGCCCGCAGACGGGAAGTGCGGCATCGGCTGGCAAGAAGGGACGTGGATCCACCGGCAAGTCAGTAAAAATTAGCCTGTAAGGAGTAATGTCATTCATTACGAAATCCACACGTTCGTCTCGCGTTCTCCCCCCATCTGAGAGCATTCAGAGTCAGATGAAAGACTTGAACGCTACGCTCGAACGAATGAATGCTGCGAGAACAAAGTATGAAGCTGAGGGAAACAAAGAGACAAAGGAGGCACTCAAAAGTGCATATGAGCGTGCAAAAAAGGAATACGAGGTACAACTAGAACTGGGCAAAGCTAAGTTAGGAATGGGTCGTCGCACCCGCCGCCACCGCCGCCACCGCCACAAGCACCGCAAGACACGCAAGAGCCACCGCCACCGTTAAATCTGCGTCCAATATAAATGCCCACAGTGGAACAGAAGGCAGCGGCACTGTTAAAGAAAATCAAACAAGCCGAGCTTGATCTGGGCCGCACCAAACACGCATCTGCCTGGACCAGCGATCCCAGTCTGAAACGCATCAAGCCCCAAGACCATGCTGCTCACGTAGAGAAACTCAAGAAGAAGGTTGCGGATCTGAATGAGAAGTATCGCAAGCTGGAAGAGAGTTCTCGCACTCACGGTGGCACCCGCCGCCGCCGTCACAGCCGTCGCCACCACACACGTCGGCGTTAAGCTTTAACATAGTTCACAATCACTAACAATGATCCGAAACGTAACGGAATCGCAAAAGAGACGGGTTGCGGGACGCCAACGGTTTAAGTGTGCCTCATCTATTCCAGACTACACGTGTCCATTGAAAGGGGAACCTTTCGATGAATCTGGGTATGAGATCGACCATATCAAAGAACTCAGAGATGGAGGCAGTAACGACCTCGAGAATCTACAAGCACTCTGTATCATGTGCCATCGGGTCAAGACGGTTCGGATGACGAGTGCGATGTCCAAGAAGGATACACCGAAGATAGAAACACACCTCTGCTACCATTGCGGTAAACACATGGCTACTGTGTTTGAGAACGAGAAATGGCATTGTGAAGCTGACTGTATCAGGGGGTGCAACGGCACCTGTAATGGCGGGTGTGGATCCCGTTCGTCTCCGAATCCGCCCACGTTCATACAGAAACTTGATAAGTTTCGCCATGTCCCACGCATCGATCCTCCTGGATTTATTCGTAAGGAATGGGTTCGTCCTAACGGACAAGTAATGCACATGATTGAGAGTCGCCGCTGAAAACGAACCCAATCCCCCTGACGAGTACACAAAGTAAAAATGCCGACCCTTGAAGTTCAACTCGCCAAGGCTAATAAGGATCTTGATGCCATCTCGCACGTGAATACGATGTATTGGTTCATGCGTCGCCGCAGGGCCGACGACTATCACGGAAACGATGCAAAGGTGCGGGGTCTCATGGAGCGGGTGAGCCACCTCCAGCAGCGGATTGAGGCGAGAAACGAGCGAGCCGAGCGGCACGCAGCTGCTCAGACGTTAATGCGACTTGCGGAGCAGTGGATTGAGACGTATGAGTCGCAGACGATTCAACTGCCTCTCCATGTAGATCACACATCTGTACCCACTGTTCCTGAGTAGTGGCCTGGAGCGTTCGCAAACAAATTGAGACATCCTTCGGGGTCTTCTTCCCCATGTGCCGACAATAGTCACAGTTCGTCATGACGATGTACTGTGCCCAGGGTCCCGTTCGCAGCACCAGAGCGTAGAATGTGGACAACTGCTTCCACGTCACTACATTTTTCTTATGGGATACATGCTTCTTGTACTTGCACTGAACTGCATAGTACTTGCCATCACTCTCCGCCACGATATCGATTCCGACATCTGGGCGTTTGAGGCTTAGTTGAGTCAGCAATTCCTCCGGAACGTCCTTCAACAGCCAGACGTTCTTGAGGTTGCGAACATGCTTGAGATACTTGACGCAGAACTCCTCGAAGACATCGCCGCGAACCTTCTTGTTGTCACGCGTCCGCATCTCGGTGAAGGTATGGGCGGGTTGTTCATACCACTTTTGGCATTCGGTTAGGAAGAGGTCGAAGAGGCTAATGCCGTCGGGGCGTTCGCGAAGAAAGAGGGCGTGAAGGTCCATGGTTGCACACTCGTCGTGAGCATCGTCTGGATGTGTCCGTTTTGTGCGAGCCCGATCAGCCCCCAGAGCATGTACTTGTTGACACGATAGCGGAACCGAAGAACACAGAAGACAATCGACGCAGCGTAGAACAGAGCGGGCAGGGAGTCACGGGCCAATGCACCGTGGATATAGTTCAGTCCCAGTGAAACCGCATACAACACATGCCAACCCAGTGGACTCAACATTCGCTTCCGAACCAACGTCATCAGAAACGCCGCAATCTGAATCGGAAACAGAATGAAGAACGCCCGCTCCATGGAGGGAGAGAACAACAGCCCGGCAGTGGCGAGAACCTGGCTAACCGAATAGTACATGTTCAGTCGGTCGCGAGCCTGCTTAGACACCCAGTCTGGAAAGGGCATATCTCGCATCGTCGTGTTCGTAGACTGATAGTACTTTGTCGCCAGGTCGGCCAAGACGATGGTTCCAATGACATTCATGTATCGCGTGAGTGGAGTGGAGACGCCAGCCAATGTGAGCGACATGGCGGTCAGAGAGCGGCTAGCAAAGAGGATGCTATGTGTCCGGAACTCTGGCCATATCATGGGTGCAGCCGCAGAGCGGAACGACGTGAGGTAGAAGATCAGTGACGACCAGCTTAGCAGTGCGTGTACAGCAATGAAGATCCACGAAGCGGTATCAAAGGTCATCGTTCGGTAGAGTGCGAACTCACCGAAGCGTCGAATGAAGTGTCCGAGGGAGAGAAGGCCGAGAGTCTTGTGAACATGTCCATACTTGCCGTCGTGGTGCGTGATAAGAGGCTCCATCTTGACTCATGCTACCATCTACGAAGCCGTATCCGTTTTCCATAGCGGCTTGTCATCTGTGCACATACCCTCTTTCTTGGGCTTTTCCTGCGAACCTTCGAAGCCCTCATTGGGGTGGGTCCTGGAGATACCCATGGCCAATACGACGAATCCAGCCGTCAGGAGCAGTGCGTGAACAATATCACGCGTGCCCATGTAACAGACTGCGAAAATGGCGACACGGCGGAGGAAGATGTTACGCTGATACTCCTCTCCCTTGGAGCTGAACTCGTCAATGATATGACGCGAACCCACGTTCATGAGCATCATGCAGACGCCAAGGAACAGGGTTTGTATTTGAATTTCCGGAAGCTTCATTACTTAGTGTGGAGAGATTTACGGCTGACCCGCAGTGGTGGGCGGGGCGGGCGTCGTGGTCGCCGGCTTCTTCATCGCCGCCGCCGCCTTCTCCGCATCCGTCATGTGCTCGTACGCCGGGGACGCCTTCAGCAGAGCAACCGCGAGGAGCAGAGCCACCAGCTCATTGTGCTGCTTCCAGAGAAAGGCGACAAATCCAAACGACACCGCACGGCCGACCTGGGACTCCACCAGGAAGCTAAGCATCTTGGGCATAAAAGAAATCAGTCCGACCAGCACGACAACCGCTCCGAGTTCAAGATTTCCAGTGAGCTTCATTTGTAGTATCAAAGGCATAATTTTCTGCCACGTGAAAGTAATGGCACTGGTGTGCACCGACCTAACTGACGCACACGGATCCCCCTTCAAGACAGTTGCGTCGCCAATGGCAACACCGTCCGCACCCCCGGGGAGTTCGAGCAATGGCATTCAGTCTGTCGTGGAGCATATGGAGTCGTCTCTCCCGCTGGACACAAACCCTGCGACACGGAGCTTCACACCACCACCGCCACCTCCGAATCCAGTGGCCGTCCAGACCGGCATGGGCACACAGCCCGACAAAATCAGTCGTATTCTGAGCCTCGTGGAGCAGAATAAGACCGGATATGAAACGTCGTCGTCGAAGGACATGTTTCTCTACGTGCTGACGGGCGTGATGTTTCTGTTCACGTTCGATACGTTCGTCACGCTGGGAAGGGGGATGCGTGGTTAGCCCGAAGGGCTAACTAGGACCAGGCCTGTCCGATGCGGGGTTGAATCACATCCGCAGCCGCGTCTCGAACGCAGACACGTCGTCGAACACATTGTCAATGTACTCAATCTCAAACGTGAATGTGTTCTCACCCGACCCGAGCGTGATGGGGACGGTGGACGTGTGCCGACGAATAGTAACATGCAGACGATCCAAGCTTCCAATCGGAGGATTGTATCGCGTAACCTGCTCATCTGTCGAGTGGTCATTAAAGTACATCGTGGGCTGAGAGATCACGACACCCGTTCCCGAGCTCGAACCGGTTGTCGTGTTGGTTACTGTGAAGGTTGTCGGAGAGGGAACCGACGCAACCAGTGCTCCAGCAAGATTGTACGCCGTCGTTGTTGCGATACCCGAAATCGAGACGATCTGACCAACGTAAAGTCCGTGAACTGCCGCAGTTGTGTAGGTCACAGCTGTTCCCGAGCCCGACGCAGCCGTTACCGACGCAGTCACAACCGGAGGGAAGGACGTCCACACGAGCTTGGCAAACGTAGAGTCTACGAATCCCGACCTATCCGCACCGGGTGCCGACTCGTCCATACGATTAAGCCCCTCCAGGCCAACCAGGATGTACGTGTCGGAAAAGGCCAGCCCCTGAATCGCCGCGTTCTTCATGCGGATAGACGTGACATTACTGAACACACGCGGAAGATATACGGTGTAATCACTCGGATCCGACGTTGTCGGGCCACCACTTACACGGATAAACTTTGTCGGGTCACGATCCCGCGAGTCAATCGTCACAATACGAGTACATTTCCGCAGTGCCGGCCTCGCTTGGCTGGTGGATACCAGGACTCCATTGCGATCGTAGTTCATTGTTTTAACTGCGTTAAAAAACAAAGCATGGCTGACGGAGCGACTGAGATTGGCAACAATGTAACGTGGACAGTTACGCTCGAGGATTACTTTGCTCAGACCGGCGAGAAGGCGAACGGCTTAGCCATTATGCACAAACGTGCCGAGAGCATTTTTACTCACCGCAAGACGTACATTGATTTACCTGTGATTGTGGGTTCGGGTGCGGTTGCTTTTCTCAACGCTGGTTCGTCGTCCCTGTTTTCGGACCACCAACTCGCCGCCACTGCGTTAGGTGTGGGCTCTCTGGTTATTGGAATCTTGAATACGGTTGGCACCTATTTCGGGTGGGCAAAGCGGGCGGAGGGTCATCGCATGTCGGCTATCCACTATGCCAAGCTGTACCGCTTCATTAACGTGGAGATGCGCCTTCCTCGTGATCAGCGTATGCAGCCCGGCGATTTCCTGAAGTACGTCAAGGACCAGTATGACCGGTTGGCGGAGCTGAGCCCGCTTATCCCGACATCCGTCACACGGGGATTCATAAGCCAAATGGAAAAGTATAAGGACATCTCGAAGCCCGAAGAAACCAACGGTCTGAATAAGATTAATATCTTCGTTGACTCGGCTCATGAGCTGGAAAGTGGTGTGAGTCCGCTATCTCCACCGCCTCGTGTTGTGATGCCCACTATAAAGCCATCTTCGTAACCCGGTACTGTCGCTTGCGATACAGCGAATTCCGGACACCAAACTGCCGTCTGAACTGTGGGTCGACGATATCTACAATGAGCGGATGAACTGCACGACCCGTCTTCTCGACGCGTAGAATTCGCCCTACAACCTGGTCAATGTCAGGGCGAGGTGTTGCCATGATGAGCGTGTTCAAGGTAGGGACGTCAAACCCCTCGCGACACATTGTATACGTCGCAATCAAGACCGCCTTTGTCTGACAGTATTCCGCTCGCATATCCGCCTTGACCGCCGTGCCTAGAATACATGCCGTCTCTCTCACCTCCTCGGACAAACCTGCGAGAATGTCCTGACAGTGTTGAACACGGTCCGACAAGACCAACACCTGTCGACCGCCTTCCAGAATGTCTTCCAGAATCCGACAGAGCCATTTCGTTCGGTCTTCGCATGCCGTCAACTTGTTCACCATGATGGGAACTGACACCATGCCTTCGCTTGGACCGCTCCTACACGTAACAATCTCATTGAACTCGGGGTCATCGTTCTGGTACTCATAGACCTCTACACTGACCGCCGTGTCGACAGAGTCACCCGTGTCTGATTTATACAATAATGGACCAAGGAACCAGTGAATCGCAAACATGAGCCTATCCTTCCGGTCGGGCGTCGCGGACAGACCGAGCATATATCTCGACGTAACTTTGGGTAACGCTTGCACAAACACCTCAGAAGCAATGTGGTGACACTCGTCAACGATAACCAGGCCAATGGGGGCGAAGACGTCAACATTTAGTTCCTTCATCGAAAGGGTTTGGAGCATAACAATCACAACATCCTTGTTTTCTACATCACACACATCGGCCTGGACTCGACCAATACGAGCATTTGGGAGGAATGCCTTCACGCGGTCAACCCACTGGTCGCGAAGGAACGTGTTGTGGACAACCACCAGCGTAGGGACGCGAAGACGAGAGGCGATGTACAATGCACACACCGTCTTTCCGCCTCCCGTGTGGAGCGAGATAATGCCATCATGGGGTTCGGGAAGTAGGAAGGAGTTGACGACGGGCAGCTGGACTGGACGAAGCGTTCCAGTAAATTGCCAGTTCGACTCCGAAGTCTTTGCGACATCTCGCAGTGTTCCAACGGGACCGAATCGGTCAATCCCAAAGTGCTTGGGAAGGTAGAGGTGCTTGGCGTCTTCGTGATAGACGCCATACTTTGGCCCTGCTTTGGGATTGACAAACGAGAAGGGCTTGACGGTAAGCTCCTTCTTGAGTGCAAGTTCGCGGGAATCTTTAGGAATTTGGTATCCATGGATCGTCAACATTTGCATTCTCTTTACTTAGCAGGGTTGGGTTCGTTTTACGAGATGGTCGTGTTGAGCGTCGCGTAGACAATGTCCTGGATCGCCGCACGGATGTCATCGTCCTCCAGCTCCTCCACGGCATAAATCACCGAGGGGAACATGGCCGAGCTGATCTGGAGATGTTCGAACGGGTCAGTGTCACGGAGGATGGACGCAACGAGGGACATGACATAGCCATACGCACCACTCCGGCTGACCACGAAACTGTTCGAGAAGCTCGAGTTCTCCTGCGTACCGGTGGCGGCATAGGTCACAACCACCTTGATCATATCGGGGAGTCCAGGAACCGTGTTGAAGACAATCGAATCGTCGTCGCGGGCAGAGGCATCGGCACGAGTGAGGTACAGCTTGAGGAGGCGCATTGATCTATCTGGCACCCCGCATCTAAATCGGTCCGTTCACATCGATATCAGCCGCATCTTGATCACGCTGACGGTTTCCCTGAGCAGTGTGGTCGCCATAATCACCTTGGTCCGCATTCCGATCGTCGTCATCCGGTGCGTCACGAGGGGCACCCACGCCAACGTCGACGTCGGCTTCCAACAAGGGTTCCAGCTCCCGCTGTAACTGTTGGGCAAAGACATCGCGGTCTTCGTTCGTAATGATATATGGAGCCATTCCGCGGTCAAGAAGGTCCTTGGTAATCTGACGCTGACTATCTGTCATATCGCGGAGACGGTCTGTGAACAAGTGACGTTCCTTCGCACGCAGCGTGTTCGTCTCGGTTCTCGCATCCTTGAGGCTGGCCAGTAATGCGAATAATGTAATATCCTTCTCACGAAGCTGGTCATACGCACGCCGCATCTCGGGGTTTTTCACAATGGTTGTCATGACCTCCTTCAGTAGACCTTCCGAGATATCACGCAGCAGACTGGGTTTCTGAGACGTGTCGAGTGCGATGTTCACATCAAGAGCAAACGCATTCTTGAGCCGCTCCACAATCATCAAGTTCGTACGCCACGAGTCACCCTCTGTCTTTGCGACTGCTGCGAGTTTGAGGCGACGCTGGATATCCTTGGTCTCCGGAATACCCGTTGGCCTCGCCACAACGGTACTCCTCGGAAGAGACGTGGTGGACACACGAGGCTTGACCGGGTCGAGCGGAACTGTGGGCTGACGAATCTTCGGAGCAACGGGGTCCATCCAAATCGACCGAGGACCCGCACACTGCGGAAACGTTGTCACGGTTCCCAATGCCGCAGGTGGAAGCACAATTGGAATCAGACCAACTGGAGGAGGGGGAGCAGGGTTCGCAGTTGCGTCTGCCTTGGCCCGAGTCATTGCCGCGGCGAAGTTGGGAGTCATTCGCTTGAGAAGGGCAATCACACCCTTGCGAATGGTGGGGGCGTCACTCAGAACCCCACGCATGACGGACACGGATGGACCCTTGAACGATGTCGGATAGGCTTCGAATGTCTTGCGAAGCACCGTGAACAAGCTATCAATCACCGTCGGTGCCTTGTCAGAATCCGTGTCGCGGGGATATCCGTCCATCTTGATAGGCGTGGGACCAAAGGACCTGCGAGCGACGAGACGGGGCATATGTGTTTGTAACAGAATGACAACTGCGGCAATACCCAC
>Ga0304728_1002581_pt1 | contig 11448 bp, 7 predicted proteins | sample C_130625_MF_Meta_FD_190476 | JGI IMG/M metagenome (GOLD analysis project Ga0304728, IMG submission 190476) | Freshwater microbial communities from Lake Croche, Canada to study carbon cycling - C_130625_MF_MetaG (v2) (version 2) | ecosystem: Environmental > Aquatic > Freshwater > Lake | place... | reverse complement strand
ACGTGTGCTTTTCCTGTCATAGGGTTGCCGCCATCAGCGAGTAATGGGACAATAGGGCATATATAAAGGGCAACTATGGCAACGACACCATCATGGGTGATGACATACGACTCATTGACAAGTACTGTGCTTCAGTACCTTGAGCGTCAAGACGCCGCTGTCGTCGCCGCTATCCCAACATTTATCACCTTGTGCGAGTTTGAAATTGCACAAGAAATCAAGACTTTGGGTCAACTTCAAGTGGCGACGTCTAATATGACCGCAAGTAATCCAGTGTTGGCTAAACCTGCGCGCTGGAGAAAAACCGTATCTATGACGGTAAACACTGGGTCAGCAACTCAACCAGTCTTATTGCGCAAGTTTGAGTACCTGATGAACTACTGGCCAAACTCGTCATTGACAGGTACGCCCTTATATTACGCAGACACCGACTACCAGCATTGGTATTTTGCCCCTACGCCAGATCAGGCGTATAGCTTTGAAGTTCTATATTACGAGCGTATATCACCCCTAAGCTCAACCAACCAGACCAATTGGCTTACCCAGTACGCACCGAACGCGATGCTGTACGGAACCCTGTTGCAGGCGATGCCGTTCTTAAAGAACGATGCGCGTGCGATATTTCAGCAAAAATACACCGAAGCAATTACCGCACTGAAGACGGAAGACGTCGCTCGTGTTGGTGATCGTCAGGCAATAGCAGTGGACTCCTAATCATGGCAACATACGTAGATCCTTACACAGGCGTAACTATCAACCCTTCGCAAGTAGGGTATGAATCGCTAACCATCAGCGTAGACACAACCCTTCAGTGGCCAATCAATGGCAACACTGCAAGCGTTGTTGCTAACCAGATTGACGTCACGGCTACCGTTGGTAGTCTTAAACTGTATTTACCCCCAGCAACGCAAGTATCAACAGGTACAAGCGTCATTATTCGTAATGCTGGAGCTAACACTTTTACGGTAGTTGACACAAGCGGTAACACAATTGTTGCAATTTCTTCTGGAATCATCCAGTACATCTACCTGACCAGTAACAGCACCCAGAACGGTACATGGTCTACCTTAACATTTGGTGCAGGCACATCCTCGGCTAATGCTTCTGCTCTTGCGGGTTACGGTTTAACAGCGATTAATACTACGTTAAACCAAGCATACCCAATCACTAACGTTTATTCCAACTATACGTTTGTGTCTGCTGACAGATCTGGTTTCTTTGTGTGGCAGAGTGGTGCGGGTAACTTTACCCTTCCATCTGCGGCGACCATTGGAAACAATTGGTTTGTGATGATTCGTAACAATGGTACAGGTATTGTTACTGTGTATCCAAATGGTACGGACACGATTGATAGCAACTCATCAGCACAGCTTCAATTGTCTGAGTCGTTTGTTATTGTTTCTAACGGCACCAATGGGTACAACACATACGGCTATGGTCAGTCAGCCAGTTTTGTTTTTACTCAATTAAATAAAGCAGTGACTGGTGGAACAGTTACCCTGAGCGTGGTTGAGGCGTCTAGCTTGATCCAAGAGTACACAGGTATTTTGACGTCAAACTGTACTGTTGTGCTTCCTCCAACTGTTCAACTTTACTCAATACAGAACAAGACAACTGGCTCATTTACGCTGACGTTCACAACTGGCTCTGTTGGAGCAAGTACTCTGACAGTTGGCCAGACACAGGCGGTTATTGCGGTTTGTGATGGAACAAACGTCTACAACTCCAACACGTCAAACGTGGCGGGTACGTCAATTACATTGGCGGCTGGTAGTGCGGCTAGTCCATCCTTAAACTTTGTGGGTAACACTTCAACGGGTATTTATTTGCCTACTTCTGCACAGATTGGTTTTGCGGTGGGAGGAGCAAGTGCGATGTCTCTATCGTCGGCTGGGTTGGCGGTGACGGTGGGTATTTCAGGCGGTACGTTCTGACATGACCGCAAAAGTAGTTGCTCTCCAAATCAAGCCGGGCATTCAACGCGATGGCACCGTCTTCAACGCCCCCACCTATGTAGATGGGCAATGGGTGCGTTTCCAAAACGGCCTGCCACGCAAGATAGGCGGATACAACGGTATCTTCTTAAATGCTACTGGCATCTCTCGTGGCATGACCATGAGTTCTATTGGCGGATTGAACTATGTCATCTCTGGATACCGATATGGACTAGAACAATGGGTAACCGATAACGATAATGGTATTGGATCAGGCCCGACACAGTTCACAATTTCAGGTGGTGTAGCCGGTGTCACGCTTACTTCTGGCGGAACTCTTTATACAAATGGTACTTATACAGCGGTTGCTTTAACTGGCGGTACTGGTACGGGTGCTAAAGCAACTATTGTTATAGCTGGAAGTACTGTCACTAGCGTTACGATTACAACCGCAGGATCAGGTTATTTAGTTAACGATGTACTGAGTGCGGCTTCAGCTTCTATTGGTGGAACTGGATCTGGTCTTTCAATAACTATTACCTCAAACACGTACTTTTCCTCAAGTGCAAACAACTTGTGGCAGTTTGATATTGGTTATGACTCGTCGGGTGCTGGGGTAAACAATTTGATTGCACATCCCGCGCAAAATTTAAACGACATTGCCTCCACCACCAACACAAGGCCATTAATAGGTCAATTTCCTAATACCACCGTAGCACCCGTTGGCGTTTTCACTGCCAACGGTATTACCACCAGTGGATCAGCTTCCACAACATTTCCAGCTACTAACGTAGCAATGGGCGCTGGCGTAAGTGTGAGTGGAACTGGCATTCCAACAGGTACTACCATAGTTTCTGCTTCTACTGTTGCTACTGTGTGGACGGTTGTTTTGAGCGCTAACGCAACTGCATCTACACCAGCCGCCGCATTAGCCGCTGTAGCAGTCACTGGCGTTGCTGGTCAGTTCTCATGCACTGCTACTACAAATATTGCAGTTGGACAAACCGTTGTTGTTGCAGGAACTCTTACAGGTACTGCCACAGGCATTGCGGCAGGCACTTACTATGTAATTGTTACCAACACAACGAGCACGTTTACCTTGTCTGCGACTTTGGGTGGCACGGCCATCACAACAACCGCAGGCACAACAACTGGTTTGACATTTAACGTCTACGCTACTTTGACATTTGACGCCAATGTATCGGTGTCTGGTGGTGTTGTGATGCTTCATCCATACCTGTTTGTTTATGGCAACTATGGATTGATTAAAAACAGTTCAGCAGGAAACTTTAATGACTGGGTGTCTGCGGACTCCAACGAGACGTCTGTATCAACTGGTAAGGTGATTAAAGGGCTACCTCTACGTGGCGGCACAACGTCGCCTGCTGGTTTGTTCTGGACAACAGATTCCGTGGTGCGGGTCACCTACTCACCGTCTACTGTTGGTGGCGTAGATTACTTTTGGAAGTATGACTTGATCACCAGCCAAAGCTCGATTATGTCTAGTCAGTGCGTCATTGAGTACGACGGCATCTTCTATTGGGCTGGTACTGACCGATTCTTGATGTACAACGGCGTGGTTAAAGAAGTGCCAAACACTCAGAACATGAACTGGTTCTTTGACAACTTGAACTACGTACAGCGTCAAAAGGTGTGGGTAACAAAGATACCGCGCTGGGGTGAGATATGGTTCTTCTATCCACGTGGTGATGCGACAGAGTGCAATGACGCGATCATCTATAACGTGCGTGAGCAGACGTGGTACGACGCGGGGCAGTCACCGGGCGCGTACCGCTCAGCAGGCGTATTCTCCGAAGTGTTTCCATTTCCAATTTGGGCTGGCAACGAAGAAAACACAATTGGCACCTACACCTTGTGGCAACACGAAAAAGGTACAAACCAAATCTATTTGAACTTTGTTGACGCTATTGATTCGTACTTTGAGACGCCTGCGCTGGGCACATATGCGGGGTTGGTGGGCTCGACGCAACAGCCCGGCGACAACGTGTGGACGCGCTGTGAGAGGGTTGAACCCGACTTCGTGCAATCTGAACAGATGTATCTCATTGTCACTGGTAAAGGCTACGCTGATGACATCGACAACCCATCTGATCCTTATTACTTTGACCCTGACACCTTAAAGGTGGACATGCGTGAACAACGCCGTGAGATGCGTTTACGTTTTGGATCAAACATCTACAACGGCAACTATTTCATGGGTAAGACGCTGTTGAGCCTAGATACAGGCGACGTCCGTGGAACAGGCAATCCATAATGGTTACCTACGATCCACGCGGCATGGAATGGCCACAGTATTGCAAGTTGATGGCGGAACTGTTTTCGTCAAACGACATTGGTACTGTGCCAGAAGAAAAGTGGAGAGATTGGGTAGATGGTATTAACGGTATCGGTTATTTTGTTCAATCAGGTGTTCCTGACCAAAGGCTGTATGCAACATGGCAGGAGTGGGCTGAACAAATGATGGGCATTATGAATCTTCAATCGTAAAGAATATATGGCTAACTTTCCAACACTTGCGCAATTAGATGCGGCTCCTACATACGGAAGCCAGTTCTCTGGTGGCCCAACTTACGCGTTGACGTTTAATGTTGGTGGCCAAGAATATAATTTCGTACCTAAGAATATTGCTGAGAATGGTGGGCTTTCTACTGGAAGTACAACATACTTGATGCCCTATTTCACTAGCGTAGATAACTTAAAAGATTTTGCAAGTAAAGCGCAACAAATTGATATATCTACAATTGGTCTTACTAAGTATCTCAATGGCCAAGGATTATCGGATAAGGGTTATTTAATACCAGTTGGTGCAACAACGTTTGATAGCCAAGTAAGCCCAGTACCTACCGATACATTTGGTGGCGAACTCAATGGTTTAAGGCTTATCAATGGGCAGGTTTCATATGGCCTTAGTGGTGGTCACGGACAGAGGTACGCTACTACGACGGGTGAGGTGCACGATCCTTACGTCACAAAAGGTGGTGGCTTATTAGGTGAGATGGGACAAGCGATTTTGGACTTGGGTCCAATCGCGCCTATCTTGGCCAACATAGCGATGCCCGGCCTCGGCACAGCCATAGCGTTAGGCACCGCAGTCGGCAAAGGCGGCAACATTGAAGACTTAGCAAAAGGCTATCTTGCTAGTCAAATTGGAAATCAAATTGGCGCAAGCGTTGGATCCGAAACAGGCTCAACCGTTGCTGGCAACATAGCTGGAAATACCGCAGGCAGTGTTATAGCTGGAAATCCTTTAGATCAGGCTTTAGCAAATGCCGCTATTAACGCAGGTACTAGCGAAGTAAAACAAGCAGTATCTGACAACAACTTGCAAAATTGGTCACAGCAGAACGCACAAAATGCTTACGAAAACGCTCCTAGTCCAACTGAGCAAGACGTTTTAGCCGCTACCAATACGATGCCTCCTGCTCCATTGAGCACCGTAACATCTCCTTTGGCAGAAGCGCAAAACAATGCCAATCAGATAATGGCTAATTACAACAATGCGCAAAACAACATAACAGCAGATACAGGAACTCAAGTAGCAACAACTTCTGGAGCATTGCCAACAACTGCTGGAAGCCTTGCACAAAAAGAAATTGAAAAGGTTTTGGGAAATAACTCAGATGTAACGTCTACTGCTTATGCGCGCATGACTGCCCAAGCTAACGCATACATTGCTCAAGGCGGTGATCCAAACGACTTGACTGGGTTTGAAAACTTTTTGGCAAACCAGTCTCAAGATGCATCCACCAGTTCAACAATAGGACTTTTGCCTACCGTTGGAAACAATCTTGTAGATCAAACAGGCACACCTACAAAGACAACAGAATCGCCATTAAGCTTGCCAAGCTCATCTAATGAGCCTGTTGTACCTGTTGTACAGACTCCTACACCTACAAAAACTCCTGCGCCTGCCGCTCCTTTGTCGGTTGCCACAGAGACTCCAATTCAGCCACCACCAGTTACTGAAACGTTTGCCCCAACGGCACCCCTGTCCGTCGCAACAGAGACTCCAATTGCACCTCCTGTTGTTACTACAGAATCGACAGCACCTTTGGCGCAACAAGTACCATCTTCACAAGAGACTCCTGCTCCCGCCGCACCACTGTCAATAGCCACTGAGAATAACAGCCCTTCTGTTGTTAATACAACTCAAACATCGACTGACAATTCAAACGTAGCCGCACCACTAGCAAGTGTGCCAACAACTAGCTCAACTGAAACCAGTTCTAGTACACAGCCACCTTTAACTTCAATAGAAAATCCTGTTGTTAATCAAGATACGTCTACCACTGTAAATAACACAACCTCTAACGCCCCAGTTACCGCTAATGACACGCCTACATCGGATGTGCCAAACGACAACTTAGTACAGCAAATTCCAACAGTTACTGTCACGGCGCCAAGACTTCCAAATGTGACATCTGCTGATACGCCTGCGACCACATCTTCTGGCACTAAAACATCGTTAGATCAAAAGCTCGATAGCAGTCCTCAATATTTAAGCGCTGGCACAGTTGCTATGGCAAAACGCAGAGAGTTGGAGAAGTTACGTCAATTGTTTGACTCCTTGACTCCAGAACTATCTTCTATCTTGGCACAGCATGGGCTTAAGCCTTCACATGAAGCTCCAACTCAAGAGGCTTCTGCTCCTGAAACATATTCACCAAAATTTATGAGTGCTGGAGGAGAAATGACCGTAGAAGATATGATGACAAGTAGTGCACCATTGACCACTAAATCTAAAACAAACTATGACCTCAAGCCTGAAAAATATGCCACTCACTTGGCCGCGGCTCCAGTTCTATCAAATCAAGCATTGACACTTAGCCCACTAAAGCATTTATTCTCTGGATTAAAGTCACGGCCAACAATGAACTTGGCTTCTGGTGGACTCCCCACCAAGTACACCGATGCGGCGCCCAAAGGCCATAACCCTGAATTTGTAACTGGGGTAACTGGTTATTACGCCCAAGGTAAGGGTACAGGCCAATCAGACGACATTCCAGCCATGCTCCACGACGGTGACTATGTAGCTGACGCCGACCTAGTTGCGGCTCTTGGAGACGGTTCTAGCAAGGCTGGCGCTGAGGCGCTAGAGAAGTTCCGCCGCCAGATCCCTCATCAGCAATCAGCAGAAGGTGGAACAGTCGTTCCCGCCAAGATTGCTGACGGCGAGTATGTATTCCCTGCAAGCTTTGTAACCGCTATCGGTAAGGGCGACAACAAAGCAGGCGCTAAATTGCTAGATGCGATGCGCGAAGAGATCAGAGCACACAAAAGATCGGCACCCACGAGTAAAATTCCACCAAAGGCAAAATCCCCTCTTGACTATCTCAAGATGGTGAAAGGTTAAACATGGCAAACCTACTAGAAAGTTCACAACAACAGGCGACGGTTGCTCCAGATTTTTATAACAATTATCTGAGCAACCTAGCTGGTGCAGGCACTACTGCGGCGACTGGCGCACAGTATGTTGGCGCCCAGCCTTTGCAACAGCAGGCTTTTCAAGACGTAGCTGGTGCGGCTTCGGCCTATCAACCTACGCTACAGCAAGCTGGCAATACATTGGGTGCGGCTGGCGATGTAACGTCCCCATTAAGCGCCGCATCACCTTACTTGCAAACGGCAGGCAGAGATCCTTCTCAGTTGGCGTCTCAATACATGAGTCCATACATCACTAACGTGGTGAATGCTTTGGGTGATGCTGGACAACGCAACATACAACAAAATTTAGCTCCGCGGGCAACCGCTGGTGCTGTAGGTAGTGGACAGTTTGGATCACAGCGCGGTGCTCAGGTGCTTGGTCAAACCATATCAAATGCTGACCGTGACATCCTGAACCAACAGTATCAAGCATTGAACACTGGATACAACACAGCGTTAGGTGCCGCAGGACAACAAAACGCACTGCAAGCACAGATAGGTAGCACAGCGGCACAAGCGGCTGGTACAGGTCAGACTAACCTCACACAGTTGGGTAACGCACAAAGTCAATTGGCTGGGCAGAACCAAGCGCTTGGCTTGGCTGATATCAATGCGTTGTCTACTTTAGGTGGACAGCAACAGACTATTGCTCAAAACCAGCAATTGTTCCCATTGACCAACTTGTCTACATTGTCTGGAATGCTTCGCGGATACAACATTCCAACGACCACAAAGACTACTGCACAGATGTCTCCATTGTCTGCAATCGGTGGTGTTGCAACTGGTACTGCTGGATTCTTTACGCCTCAGTATGATAAGAACGGTAATCCTATTGCAAACTCAATGCCTTATCAAAGCTTGATAACAGGCTTAGGTACTGCATACGACAAGCTTGTTGGAAATACAGCAACGAATAACACAGGAACAAGCACTGTAGACAATAGTGGAACAAACTTTTTAATTGGTACCAACCAAAATAACGTGCCATATCCAAGAGATGCAAATGGTAATGTTATTACCGAAGGAGAATAATTATGTCAGGCACAACTCCACCTTTATCTGTTCCTTTATATAAGGACGTCAAACCAGTTGACGTTTCAAACTTAAACCTTGCTGGTGTTAATACAGATCCTGCAATCACTTCTGAGTTTGAAAAAGCAATGCAGGGACAAGAAGATTTGGCAAAATCTTTAGAGATGAGATACAGAGATCCAAACTGGTTCAAAGTATCTGCTGGATTTTTGAAGCCCCAATTGGGTGGATTTGGTGCGTCTCTTGGTTCTGCCGCAGAAGCCATGGGTGAAAACACAGAACAACAACGTGCTATTGCACCAACTATCGCTCAAATAAGAGCGCAAGCTTCTGTTATGGCTGTTGGTTTACAGCAAGAAAAATTAGCTAATGAAATGTATGACGAGGCGATCAAGAAGCCCGGCGGCATGACAAGTGAAGATGTTGCAAGAATTGCTCAATACAGTGCAAAACTTGGTGCAAAAGCACAATCAAAATTTGAGAACCAGCGCGGTACGTTTGCTGACATATTATCTGCTTATGCATCGGGTGACAGTTACACAAAATTGGTAAAAGATTATGGTGCAACATTTGTAAATCAAATGTGGCCAACTTTGCAGAAATTGGTGCCGGGTCAACCAAACGCTGGAGGCGCACCAAAACCAGCCGCGGGAGGAGCAACACCACCTGCTGGTGGCGCCCCAGCTTCCCCACAACCAGCGGCACCCGCCGCAGGCGCTGTATTACCTGAGCCACCAAATCCAAATGCAGGTGTTGCAAGCAGTGTCACAAGACCTTTAGGCGTTCCAGCAAATTTAATGGAAAACGCAACACATGGACAAAGCGTAGAGGCCACCAAAAAACAAATTGAAGAACGTGTAGCGGCTACCACCACCTTGCAAGACAGATATCGTACACAAGCAGAAACTTCTGTGCCTATATTTGAAACTGCTACAAACTTGTATCGCTTGGCTTCACCAAAGTATATGGCTCCAGCCTTTGCCATCTTTGAAAGAGGCGATCCAATGGGCGTCATAGGTCAGGCTTTAGAAAGTCAAACTGTGTCTGGTGTTTTAGCAAACATGCGTAAACAGATTGAGCTTTCAAGAATGAGCAAGGGCGACAAAGACAAAGCTTTGACAAACCTTCAAACTATGGGCAACCAACTGGGTGACTTGCAGACGAAGATGCAACAAGGCATCATCAACCCAACGGATGCACGTACCATGTTTGAAGCGGCTTCAGTTCCAAACATGAAGAACACACAGGATTCTTTCTTGCGTGGCGTAGCTGGTATTGGGTCTACTGCACTTGGCCGCTATGAAACCAGAAACGTATTCCAGCAGTTCTTGGATCGCCCTGATGCTGACATTAACAAGTGGGAAGATTCGCCAGAATATAGAAAGCTACGCACGCATTTAGAAAAACGTACACGCGGTGTTTTAGAAAACTCTGCAACTGATAAGTTCCCCGATTTCATGAGAAATGGATTTGAGAATACCTACAGGCACAGAGAAGAGAATCGTCCTGCTAATACACCTGCCGCGAGCACCACTGGCGGTGGATCAACTCTTGATCGTCTAAGAGCGGCACGTAATGCTCTTCCATAACAGGAATCTATTATGGATTTTTCTAAATTAAATCTAACCAAAGAGCAACTAGACGTTGCAATTAAAGTTGCTGAAGAGGCAGAGCGTCAGGGAATAAATCCTGATTTTGTTTTGCCCATGATCTATCACGAAAGTGAATTCAAACAAGATGCAACCTCAAAGAAAGGTGCTCTTGGCGTCATGCAACTGATGCCAAAAACCGCTAAAGATTTAAAAGTAGATCCCCATGACATGGATCAAAACATCCGTGGCGGCATATCTTTGCTCAAAGAATTGATTGCCAATCCAAAAATTGGCAACGATCCGCTCAAAGTAATAGCTGGGTACAACACAAGCACAGAAACGCGTGACAAGTTTTATGCAAGTGGTGATTTAAAAGATTTACCAAAAGAAACTCTTGATCACATGATCAATATCACCACTACTTATGGTGGTGATCTGCCGTTTGCAACATTGAATAAAGCTAGCTCTTCTGATACACCGACGGCTGAACCAACGGCCAATGCATCGGAGACTATCGATAAAGCCCCTAATCCATATTCAGGAACGCCTGTATCTTCTTATGTTGATGAAGAAACTTTGGCTGGTACGCCTGCCGAGACTGGCTCAATGTTAGGCGCGGTTGGCTTAGGCGCTGGCGCTATTAAATACCCTGCATTTGCACTTGGCAAAAAGATTTTTGGAAGTTTGGGAAACAAAAATCTTTCACCAGAAGATATGTTAAAAGTTGCTGACATAGTGAATAAAAGAAGTGTTTCCAACACAGTAATACCAACCAGCGGTACTGATGCTGGACGTATGGGCGCTGGTCAGACTGGCAACGCTCCATATAACTATGCAAAAGCACACGGATTGACAGACATTGAAGCCGCACAAGCGTTAGATACAACTAAGCAAGAAGGCGGTGTTCACGATCTAACGACCAAGCGTCGTGAAGCTAATATGGAAATCAACAAAAAGTTTCCTAATCAGTTTGTTGAAAATCCAAACTATGGTGGAATTTTGACCCCAACTAACACTGGCGGTGGGCCAAGAGAATCCGTAAGAATTACGCCAGAGGGTGAAGTCTCGATGCCCAAGCCTCAGACCATAAATGCTACGCCACCTTTAGCTAAACAGCCAAACATTGTTTCCCGCATCATGGGTTCTGTTGCTGGTTCACCCCCAGTAATGGGCGCATTATCGGCTTATGGCGCAGGTTACAACGCTCAGGATGCGTATAACAAATTAGATGCAGGCGATATCGTTGGCGCTATAAAGTCAGGTCTTGGTGCCGTTGCAAGTGGTGCATCAATTATTCCTAAAGCCGCTCCTGTTGCTGGAACGTCGGCGGCAGTTATTGATGCTGAGCGCAGGCTACAAAACAAAGACTATATTGGTGGAGGAACGTCTCTACTAGGTGCTGTAGCGCCTTATGCGGCTCCGTTTATGTTTGGACCACAAGTAGG
>Ga0304728_1002575_pt1 | contig 11464 bp, 7 predicted proteins | sample C_130625_MF_Meta_FD_190476 | JGI IMG/M metagenome (GOLD analysis project Ga0304728, IMG submission 190476) | Freshwater microbial communities from Lake Croche, Canada to study carbon cycling - C_130625_MF_MetaG (v2) (version 2) | ecosystem: Environmental > Aquatic > Freshwater > Lake | place... | reverse complement strand
AGGCGGAGGTGCTGGTGCAGCTGCTTCTGGTGCCTCTGGTGGTGCAGGAATACAAGTTAACATAAACGGAACCGCAACTTACTACGCTGGCGGAGGAGGCGCTGGAGGTACTGGTGGTGGAGCTGGAGGTGGTGGTACAGGCGGTTGTTATTGGAGCGCATCAACAGATGGCGGAACAAATCTCGGTGGCGGTGGCGGAGCGGGCGGTAGCGCTGGTGCCATTACTGGCGGAGCTGGTGGTTCTGGTGTTGTTATTTTTAATTACCCGAACACATTTGGTTTGGCCGTATCATCAACTGGTTCACCAACACAAACATATTATGGTTCTAATATAGTATATACGTTTGCAAGTTCAGGAACGATAGCTTTTTAATATATTATGGAGTATACGATGAATTATAATCTTGAGAAGAACATATGTTTTCCGACGTCAGTTTATTCAGTTGTAAGAGAAGATTTTCTAGATACCATAAAGCAAGTTTCAAAAAAACATATGACAAAAATTGATAATTATGTTAATATGTCTAAAAACTTTTATGATGATCCTAATGTATCTGATTTCTGCAATGCTGTTCTTCATGTGTCGTGGAAAATATTGAAAGATCAGGGCTATTATATGGAGGATAAGGAAACTTATTTTACCGAGATGTGGACACAAGAGCATTATAAGCATTCACTAATGGAACAGCATACGCATAAGTTTGGTTCTCAGATTGTTGGATTTTACTTTCTTGAAACTCCTGACAATTGTTCGAAGCTGTTGATACATGACCCAAGACCAGCAAAGATGATTATGGGATTAGACGAGGTTGATGAAAAGCAAGCAACAGAGGCGAGTGATGTTGTTAACTTTAAACCTCAGCCTGGATTGATGATATTTACAAACGGTTGGTTGCCTCATTCGTTCAGTAGACATGAAAATGAAAAGCCAATTAAGTTCGTTCATTTTAATGTTGGCGTTGGACATGCACATAATAATGCACCATTAGCGGAAGTGATATGAACGAGTATAAGATCAGGTATAATCAAACCAGAGGTGAGCCGAATAGAGGAACTGTTGATCATGTTTGGAGAGTGTTTGAGAACGATAAAGAGTATCTAGTTAAGAATATAAAAATAAACGTTCCATGTTTTGGAGCACAAACTGGAATGGATTATAGTATTTGTTGTAGTGGGATAATGAGTGTTGATAGAGCAACGTCAACGATTACAATAAATAATGAATAAATAGATAAAAGAAAGTAAAGCATGGCACAAAATCAAAATATAGGTTTACTTGCTCAATACGTCGCTGTAAACACGGCAGCGAATTCTGCGACTTTCTCAACTTCTGTCGTTGCGGGTTCAATATCAATTGGTAACTCTTCCGTAAACGTATCTATCAATTCAACTGCTGTATCTACTGGCGGCGCTGTATTAATATCACCTGCCAATGCTTCTATTCAATACGCATGGACTAACACTCAATCGTTCTCTAATACAATTACGTTCAATGGTCCTATTGTTAGCGTAAATACCATTTCTGCAAATGCAAGCGTAGGTACATCGGGTCAGGTGTTGACATCTGGTGGTACTGGTGCTAATGTGTACTGGTCAACAATCGCTGGCGTTAATGTTGCTGCTCAGTATGCATGGACAAATACTCAATCATTCAGCGCTGTAGTAACACACACAGCTAACGTATCGGTGAATGGTGCAATCATTGCCAATGGTGGAGCAGGATCATCAGGGCAAGTATTAACTTCGGCTGCTGGCGGCAATGTTTACTGGGCATCGGCTTCTGGTGGTTTCACCAATGGTCAATCAATATCAGTTAATAACTTTGTGGTGTCTGGTACTGTAACAGCAAACGGTTCTACTGGTGCTGCTGGTCAAACATTAGTATCAAATGGTGCTGGCGTTAACTGGTCATCTTTAGTTCCATCATATAATTACAGCGCACAGTTTAATGGTTCTCAATCATTATCTATGCCAACTGCTACTCAGTTTGGTTATGGTACTGGTGATTTTACTATAGAACTTTGGGCATATTTTAATCCATTAACCACTTCTCAAACGATCGTTTCGAATTTAACATCTGCATCTGACGTAGCACCACACATTTATTATGGTGGCGGAACTTTAAATTTTTATAATGGTGCGGTTCGAATTACGGGTTCTTCATTATCAAATAATACTTGGTATCATATTGCTGTTGTTAGAATAAGTGGATCTACAAAATTATATATTAATGGTACACAATCTGGTAGTACTTACGCCGACACGAATAATTATGGGTCAACAAAACCAGCGATAATTGCTGATTATTTTTCTTCGTACCCAACAATATACGGTTCTGAAAGACCAACAGGATTTATTTCTAATGTTAGAATTGTAAAGGGCGTTGGTGTATACACAGGTAACTTTACTGTTCCTACTTCTCCATTACAAACAACCCAAGCAGCTGGTACAAACATTGCTGCAATCACTGGTACACAAACATCGCTCCTTACTTGTAATGCATTAACACTTACTGACTCATCGCCATTCAATAATGTCATCACAAACAACGGCGGCGTAGTAGCATCAGCCACATCTAATCCACCATTCACGTATTCATCAGTATCAATACCAACCGCATCACTGACTTCACTAAGACAATCATTTACTGGTGATGGTACAACTACTGTATTCAATATTGCTGGTGGATATACACCTGGCACATTATCTGTATACTACAATGGTTTGATGCTTCGTAATGGATCAGATGTTACTGCAACAAATGGTGCAACTATAACAATGGCAATTGCGCCTCAGAGTGGTGCATTGATTGATGTTGTTGGTACAGTTGCAACAACTTATAGTTCGATTACACCAGCTGGATATAGTACATCGTTTAGTGGAAGTCAATATCTCACTATCCCTGATAATACAGCATTTGATTTTGGTTCTGGTAATTTTACAGTTGAATGCTGGTTTTATTTAAACTCAGCTGTTGCATATGCTGGTATATACACTAAAAGAGCATCAAATGCAAGTTATAACCCATTTCAAATAGGCTTAGAAGCTAATGGTAAAACATTACAAATGTACGCTTCTACAAATGGTAGCAGTTGGGCGGTAAATACAGGAATAGGAGTATCAACTGGCGTTTGGTATCATATGGCGGCAGTTAGAAATGGTACAACTTTAACTTTATATTTAAATGGTGTAGCTGTTGCTACTGGTACAGTAACTGGTGCGTTAACAACTAATGCAGGTGGTGTGGCTATCGGTAGTGATCAGGCAGCTGCTGGTGGAGCTATGATAAATGGTTACATTTCTAATATGCGTGTTGTTAAAGGTGTTGCAGTTTATACAGCACCATTTCTACCAGTTGGTCCATTATCAGCAGTTCAATCTGTAACATCAACAGCCGCCGCAATCACTGGCACACAAACATCACTACTCACTTGTAACGGACCAACTATTATTGATGGTTCAACTAATGCGTTCACTATAACTAATAACGGTGCAGCAACTGTTTCTACTGCTATTGTACCTACGTTTACTAATGTGACAATTAATACCGCTACAACCACAGCAACTTACTCCATACAAGCTTTACTTATTGGTGGTGGAGGCGCAGGTGGTGCTGGAGAACCAAATCCTGGCGGAGATGGGGGAGGAGGAGGCGGTTCAGGCGGAGTAATACAAAATAATATTAATTTATCAACAGGTACTGTCTATTCAATTGTTATTGGTGCTGGCGGTTCTGGTGGTTCAACAACTGGAGGTAATGGTGCTAATACCACGTTTGCTGGATTAACAGCATATGGTGGAGGCGGCGGAGGTGATGGTAATGGGACTACACCTGGATTTGGTGGTTCTGGCGGTGGTGCTGGAAACGAATATAATGCTTCTACTTGGTCAGGTGGATGTGTTTATGGGCAAGGATACCCAGGAGGGCCATCAGTTAGTGCTAGTACGTCATGCAGAGGTGGTTCTGGTGGTGGTGGCGCTGGAGGTTTCGGAACATCCAGAACAAGTGCTGTTGGGGGGAATGGTGGTTCGAGTATATCTTTAGCGATAACAGGATCAACAGTTTGGTATGCTGGTGGTGGCGGAGGAGGAGGCTCTAACACTAATGGTGGAGGGACAGGCGGTAATGGATTTGGTGCAAATCAAGGCGGTGGAGGAAATGGTGGATCTACAGGATCTGTTCCAGGCACTGGTACAACTAACACTGGAGGTGGAGGTGGTGGTGGTGTTGGTCACAACGTTGGCACATCATATACATATGGCGCTTCTGGTGGTTCTGGTATCGTTATTCTATCTATTCCAACAGCAAATTATACTGGAACAACTACTGGCTCACCAACAGTAACTACAGTTGGTACTAATAAAATATTAACATTCACAGCATCTGGTTCTTATACGGCTTAAAGGTAAACAATGACACAGATTCAACAATTAGGTTTTCTTGCTAACAACTTAACTGTAAATACAGCAGCTAACACAGCCACGTTTACAAATATTCTTGTTGTTGGTAATAGCTCTGTTAACGTTGTTGTTAACTCATCATCTGTTTATGTTAGTGGCGTTGCTCTTGGTAGTGGTGGTGGAACAAACGCTGCTGCTCAATACGCTTGGACTAATACGCAATCGTTTTCTAATACAATTACATTTACTGGTGCAATTTTAGCAAATACTGTTAACGCTGCATCTTATACAGTTGGCACAAGTTTTATTGCCAATGCTACTCAGCTAACAACAACATATCCAACAGTTCACACAGCTAACGTTTCAGTCAATGGAGCCATTATTGCCAACGGTGGTGCTGGTTCTTCTGGTCAGGTACTAACGTCATCAGCTGGCGGTAACGTATACTGGGCAGCTGCAGCGGCTGGCGTTAATACCGCAGCTTCATATGCATTCTCTAATACAACAGCATCTGGTAACAACTCAACAGGCGCAATTACAATCGTTGGTGGTCTTGGTGTTAACGGTAACATATATACAGCCAGCCGAGTTGGGTTTGCCAATACATCAAACGTTAGCGTTGTATATACATATTACAATCAATCAGTTGGTGGCTTAGATACGGTGTTTGGTTAATGCCTACAGCTAGATTATTATCCAACGGTGATTTCTATACTAGCGGTGGAGCTATGGATGAGATCACCATACCAAGAAGTAAGTATGCTGTTCAGTTTAATGGTAGTAATTATTTAAGTTTAGCTTCTAGTAGTTCTCTAGCGTTTGGTACAGGCGATTATACAGTTGAATGTTGGGTATATTTAACTGGAGTTCAAAATAATTCTTATGCAACAATATATGGTGCGACTACAACGGGTGGGTTTATATTAGGTTTTAGAGGCACAACACCTACAAGTATTTCTATCAATCCGTACGGAGTTGGCGATACAGCTACTGCTAGTTTTAGTTTTTCTTTAACTACATGGTATCATATTGCAGTTACAAGATTATCAGGTAGCACTAAAATATTTATAAATGGAACGCAATATGGCACAACCGCAACTGATAATACGAATTACGCACAAACAGTAATGAATGTTGGTGGTATATCAACTCAATACTTTACAGGTAATATATCCAATGTTCGTATCCTAAAAGGCACAGCATTATACACAACAAACTTCCTACCTCCAGCAGCACCATTAAACGCTATCACGAACACATCATTACTTACCTGCCAATCATCTACAATTATTGACAACTCAACCAATGCATTCGTTATAACTAATAATGGTTCTGCAACAGTGCAATCATCTGTATTACCAACGCATACTGCCAATCGTTATTTGACTGATGCTACGTTACAGGCGTCATTGTTTGATGAGGTATCAATAACAAATAACAAGTATGGTGTAAGTTTTAATGGAAGCTCTCAGTATTTGACAACAACATCTAATGCGGCATTAGGATTTGGTACTGGTGATTTTACTATTGAAGCTTGGGTATATGTTACAAATTTAACTGCAACTAATACAATTAATGATGCGAGAACTGGGAACACTGCTTCTGCTTATGTTTTTGCTGTTTTTAGTTCTGGTGCATTGAATTTTTATGATGGTCCAAACAATACAGATAGAACATCTTCAACAGGCTTGATTAGTTTAAATACTTGGTATCATGTAGCAGCAACAAGATCTGGTACTACATTGAGATTATTTGTTAACGGTGTAGTAGTATCAACTTTCACTGGTATCTCTTCTGATTATGGATCTACTCAACCAAGTTTGATAGGTAGACAACAGAGTGGTTCTGGTTATTTTTATGGAAATATCTCAAACCTTCGTGTCCTCAAAGGCACAGCATTATACACAACAGACTTTACGCCAACAGCACCACTAAACCCAATCACTAATACAGTTCTCCTTACCTGTCAATCAGCAACAATTGTTGATAACTCTACAAATGCTTTCACTATAACTAATACTGGTTCCGCTACTACAGCGTCAGCTGCTCTTACATACGCATCAAAACGAATATTGAACGATGGAAGTATGGTTGTCTCTGGTGTATATGATGAGATTACTCAGTTCTTTCCAACTGCGGTTGAATATCTAGCAGTTGCTGGAGGAGGTTCTGGTGGCGGTTATGGATCTCCGTGGGATACAGGTGGTGGTGGTGCTGGTGGTTTACTTAACAGCACATTTGCTGTAGCTGCTGGTGTTACATATACCATTACTATTGGCGCTGGAGCAGCTGGTGGTGCTGGTAATAACACCAACGGTACTCAGGGAACTAATACCACTATTGTTGGTACAGGCGTATCGATAACATTATACGGCGGCGGTGGTGGCGCTTTGTGGTCTCCAGCTGGTAACGGTGGTTCTGGTGGTGGTGTTTCACAACAAGCTGGTTATGGTGTTCCTGGTAAGGGTGTGTATCCAGGTTCAGCATATGTAGATGCACCAAGACAGGGTTATGATGGAGCTCCTGGCGGTGGTATTATTGGATCAACTGGCGGCTATGGTGGCGGCGGCGGTGGTTCTACTGGTTCTCCAGCAAATGGTGATAGAAACGGTGGACCTGGAACAACAACATCGTTTAGTGGCACGTCAACAACTTATGCAGCTGGTGGTTATGGTGGTAACAGTGCAACAGCTGGTGTGAACACAGGTACTGGTGGCGGCGGTGGATATAATGGAGGTGGTGCTGGCGGTGGAGGTGGATCAGGTATCTTTATGCTTCGTTATGCTGACAACCTTCCAAACATCACCAACACAACAGGTTCACCAACACTAACTGTTTCTGGCGGGTATAAAATATATAAGTGGACAAGCTCAGGCAGTTTTTCATTCTAATAAATAATTGAAAGCAATAGGTAGACCAATATGGCAAAACTTCAAGATGGCACAAGAATATATGGAACAGCTAACGTTGATACTGCTCTCAACGTAAACACATATTTCACTGCCAACGCAACGCAAGTAAAAATTGCTACACCATTATCAGCAAACGGTTCGACTGGCACGGCTGGTCAGATACTTGTTTCTGGTGGAGCTAACAATGCCTATTGGGGATCAACCACACCATTATATAACTATAGCGCACAGTTTAATGGTAGTAGTTATCTAACAACGGCTGCAAGTTCTTCTCTAGGTTTTGGTACTGGCGATTTTACTATTGAATTTTGGATGAATAGTACATCGACAACTAATTGTAGAATTATGGGTAATGGAGCTGGTGGTCCTTGGGCTGCTAATAGATGGGTTATTTCATTTAATGATGTAGCAACTGGAAAAATTGGTTTTGCAACAAATAATACTTCTTCAACAATAGTTAGTACAACCGCTACAAATTTAAATAATGGATCTTGGCATCACGTTGCAATTGTTAAAAGTAGTAATACATATACAATTTATGTAGATGGAACTTCTAGTGGTTCAGCAACAAGTGCAACTTCAGTTGATGGTGGCGGTTCTTTTCCGTTTTCAATTGGGTTTTCTAACCTAAGTGGAGATACCGTTTATACAGGTTATTTAAGTAATGCTCGTGTTATCAAAGGGCTTGCAGTATATACAGGTAACTTTACTGTTCCAACTTCTCCACTATCAGTATCACAAAGCTCTGGTACAAATATTGCTGCTGTATCATCATCACAGGTTAGCTTACTTACTTGTAACGCATTGACACTAACTGATGCATCTCCAAATGCACTTGCTATTACAAATACTGGACCAGTAGTAGCATCAGCAACCACATACCCAACTTCATTTCCTCAATCAGCTGTATACGTTCCAACAACTGCATTAACAGCAATAAGACAACAGTTCACTGGCGATGGTTCAACAACACAGTTTAACATATCTGGTGGTTATACACCAAACACAATATCAGTATTCGTTAACGGTGTTCTTGCCCGTAATGGTTCAGATGTTACTGTTACTTCTGGTTCGTTCATAACATTCACTGGTATCACACCACCAAACGGTTCATTGATTGATGTTACTGGAACTGTGCCAACGAGCTATAGTGCGATTACACCTGTTAGTTATAGTACACAGTTTAATGGCAGTAGTCAATATTTGTCATTAGCTTCTAATGCTGCATTTGCTTTTGGTACTGGCGATTTTACTATTGAATGTTGGGTTAATTCTTCAAATTGGAAAACATCTACTGCAGCGCCAATATTTATTTCTGCTGTAACAGGTGGAATGTTTTTTGGAACAAATGGTACTAATTTTGTTGTTAGAGCTTATTCCGTAGCAGACCAATTAGCGACTGCTACCTTACCAACTCTCAATATTTGGACTCACGTTGCTGCTGTTAGAATTGGAACAACGTTATCATTATATTACAATGGTGTATTAATTACCTCAACTACTAATAGCTATAATTTTCTACAGGGCGCTACTTATATTGGTAATGATGCTGCATCGGCTTACTATCAAGGTTACATTTCTAACCTTCGCATAACTAAAGGTGTTGGTGTATATACAGGCAATTTTACAGTACCACAATCACCACTTCAAGCGACACAAATATACGGTGGTCCAACTATTCAGGCAATTACTGGCACACAAACCAGCTTACTTACTTGCAATGCACCAACAATCATCGATGGTTCAACTAATGCATTTACAATAACAAACAACGGTGCAGCAACAGTATCAACATCAATAGTTCCAACATTCACCAATATCGTAATGAATAGCACCAGTGCTGATGCGTATAATTCATCAACTGGCAATCTTGGTATGCTGTTTGATAATACTAACAATAGACAAATGTTTACCGCATATGGTTTTCAGTTTAAAAACGAAGGCGGTATCATTACACCAACTAATAAAACTAAAGTATCGTTCTACAATGAAGCTGCAAATACATGGACAGTGCCAACTGGTGTAACAAGAATATTTGTTAAGATGTGGGGTGCTGGTGGTGGTGGAGGTTCGTATGGTGGTTGGAGACAAGGCGCACAGGCAGGTGGCGGTGGATTTACTCATGCGTTGTTTAATGTGGTTCCAGGAGAAATTGTACAAATACGTCCTGGTGGCAGAGGTACTGATAGACCAGGTGCTGGAACTGCATATCCAGATGGTGGTGGTGCTTCGACTGGTGGCGGCGATAATCAATATTGTGCCAACGGCGGCGGTAGTTCAAGTATAAGAATTCCATCAATCAGCGCAAGCGTATATGCATTGTATGCTGGTGGCGGCGGCGGTGGTGCTGCTTGTAACGGATTTGCTGTTAATAATGGTGGTGCTGGTGGTGGATTAATTGGTCAACCTGGAGGTAGATCAGGTAACTATACAACCACACAATATGGATTAGGTGGAACTCAATCTGCTGGTGGTGCTGCTGGTACTGGTTCTAATACAACAGGTGGTGCTGGTAGCGCAGGTCAGGGTGGTACGCATCAAAATACAAACTGCTATGGTGGTGGTGGAGGTGGTGGTTATTATGGTGGTGGTTCTGGCTGTTACGGTGGTAGTAATAGTATGGGCGGTGGCGGAGGTGGTAGCGGTTTTATTCATAGCTCTGCTTTGTTTGGCGCTACATACGCTGGTAATTATAGAACCCCAGCAAATAGTCAAGACTCAGATTTACAAGTAGATAATGTATTGCAGTATGGTTATGGTGGTGACGAATCAGCACAAGGTGGTCCTGGCGTCGTTGTATTTTATTACTAAGAGGGCAATATGAATATATTAGGAGCAATTATGTTTATGATGCCTCAAGCCAAATGGCATTTTGAGGGTGGTGTCGAATACGAGAACATCGTATGGGACGATGCATTTTATCCAAAGCCAAGTTACAAACAATTAAAAGATGCATATGAACTCAGTCAAAAAACATATGCATCTGAAACTGATTATAGATTAGTAAGAAAAGATCACTATCCAACTGCCGAAGAACAACTAGCAATTATATTTGATGTTGGTATTGATGGTTGGAAAGAATATATACAGAATGTAAAGAACACATTTCCAAAGCCAGAATAGGTAAGTAATGTCACAAAATCAACAGTTATTTCTACTTGCAAATATAGTGTCTGTTAATACAACAGCTAACACTTTAACATTCACAAGTAACTCAAATATATCTACTTCATTCAATGTTGGCGGTTATGGTAATACTACAACTGGTGGATTTGTTGCTAACTCTTCTGTGCTTGCTGTTGGTAATAGCTCTGTTAACGTTGTGGTTAATTCTTCTGCTGTATATGTGGGTGGAGCTCCTCTCGGAGGCGCAATTAATACAGCTGCACAATTTACTTTTACTAATACTCATATTTATACCGCTAACGTTTCAGTCAATGGTGCCATCATTGCTAATGGTGGTGCTGGTACTTCTGGTCAAGTACTAACATCATCGGCTGGTGGTAATGTTTATTGGTCAACAGCAGCTGGTGGTTTTTCTAACGGTGCATCAATATCAGTTGCTAACCTTGCTATTACTGGTTCACTCACTGCTAACGGATCAGTTGGTACATCTGGACAAGCATTAGTATCAACTGGTACTGGTGTACAGTGGGGTGCATTGTCACCTGGATATAATTATAGTTCGCAGTTTAATGGAAGTAGTTATTTAACTAACCTTTCAAATAGCACAACTTTACAAATGGGTTCTGGTGATTTTACTGTTGAATTTTGGATGTATTCACCATCAATAGCTGCTCAAGTAATATTTGATGGTAGACCAGCTGGCGCAGGTCAATCTAGTAATGGAGCTTTGCAAATATCCCTTCAAGCTAATGGATCAATTACTGTATATGGAATATTAAATGCACAAAATAATTTAGTTACAAGTTCTGCTGGAACTATAGTTGCTAATCAATGGTATCATATCGCATTAGTTAGAAGCGGAAGTAGCACTGGTAATGTTAAATTATATATCAACGGCGTATTAGCTTCTACATATGGTTCAGCTGATACAACAAATTACAATCAAGGCTATGTTAATATTGGTTGTAGGTTTGATGGCGCTGTAATATATGCTGGGTTTATTTCTAATTGGAGAATGACCAAAG
>Ga0304728_1002574_pt1 | contig 11465 bp, 14 predicted proteins | sample C_130625_MF_Meta_FD_190476 | JGI IMG/M metagenome (GOLD analysis project Ga0304728, IMG submission 190476) | Freshwater microbial communities from Lake Croche, Canada to study carbon cycling - C_130625_MF_MetaG (v2) (version 2) | ecosystem: Environmental > Aquatic > Freshwater > Lake | place... | reverse complement strand
ATGAAGCGCGAAGCCAAGATCATGGAGAATGAGGCAATCATCGCTGACCCAGACAAAAAGCCGTGGGAAAAGATGGTCGCTGAGGCCACTATCATTGAATGCAAGTCGGCTGAAGACACATGGCGCAATAACCATGAAGCCGCCATCATGGAGCTGAAGACCATCAATGACCTGATGGCAGAGCTTGAGCCGCAACGCAAATACGGACACCTTCCCATGTTGGAGGCCAATGAGGCCCACCAGCGCGACGAGTGGCTGGGTGAGTTGCAAGGTCGGGTGGAGAACTTCATTCTGTCTCAGGGCAATATCCCGCACGACCATCTTAACACCATGCGCTGCCACCCAGACTTTGAGACGAAGATTGTGCCGCACATCAAGCAGGTCTTTACGGCTCTGGCTGGCAAAAGTGAGCGTCTGGACCTTCTTACTCGTCAGGCTCCCATATTCTTGGAGGATAAATCGTGACTGGATACGTTAAGACAACAACTGCCAATCAGTTTGTCGAATACCCCTATGGCGCTGAAGAGCTGATGCGGGACAACCCCGGCTTTGGCTACACGCCATACTCCGACTTTGTTGAGATATTCCCCAACACTGACGCATATAAACTGCATGGATTTCGCATTCACTATGTTGAAATTGATGCCGATCCAACTTATGACGGTAAGACGCAAACGGTATTCCGTTCGCCTGAGCCGTTTGTTCGTGATGGCAAGTGGGTCTTCTCATGGATTGTCCGTGACCTGACACCAGAAGAAATTGCCAACATGGAGAAGATGCAGGCAGAACTTCGTCGGCCTTGAGGGGAAAAGGTATGACTGATGAGCTTGAGCAAATACATTGCTTTCCTACGACTATTTATGTGGTCAAGAAGCCGCAATTCTTAGACACGGTTCGTCCAGTCGTTGATGAATACATTGAAAAGCGCAAGAAAGAGCAGGGTCAGCCAAATGAGGTTTACCCTGTCTACATGACTGACAATCTCTTTGAAGACCCGCGCCTAGAAGATTTCTGCGGATATATCGGCAGCACGGCGTGGAACATTCTGGGCGGTCAGGGCTACGACATGCCAAAGTTCAGCACCTCATTCACAGAAATGTGGGGCCAGCACCACTACAAATACTCAGGCATGGACCAACACGTTCATCCCTACGGTTCGCAGATTATCGGCTTTTACTTCCTCAGATCACCACAGGGCGGCTCTGCGGCCACATTCCATGACCCCCGCGCTGGTAAGGTACAGGCCAGTCTGCCTGAGTTTGATATAGCCCAGATCAGCGGCGCCAGTAATCAGATCAATGTGGCTCCAGAGGCGGGGACCATGATTTTTACAAACGCTTGGTTGCCGCACTCATTCACGCGCAACAGCTCAGAAGATCCCGTGACGTTCATCCATTTCAATCTGAGCGTCATTGCCAATCCTCCTGCTCCGGCGGCAGAGGTGATCTGATGAGGTACCATATCCGCTATAATAAATCGGCTGGTGAACCCGGCAGAGGCACTGCTGATCATAAGTGGCGTGTCTTTGAAGAGGGAAAAGAGTATCTCTTCAAGAACTTCAAAGTGAATGTGCCGTGCCACAATGAATTTGCTTATGGAGATTGGAATTTAGCTTGCGAAGGTGTTCTTGTCATAGACAGGGAAACATCTACAGCGATTATTAATAATCTTCCATAAAGGGGAACTTATGGGAAACGAACCAGCATCTCTGCCGCAGGTAGAGCAATTCTTCTTTTTTCCGTGTTCTATCTATCGAGCAAATTTGCCCGATTTCTTGCCAGAAGCCAGCAATGTCCTTAGCGAACATCTCGAACTTTCACCCAAAGCAGATGATATCTACCCGATAAGCCAGACTGGAGGGATGTTTGATACCCGTATTCAGGGGCTAATTGACTATATTGGCAATACGTCTTGGTTGATCTTGAACGAACAGGGCTACAATATGGACCTGTTCAACTGCACGATCAGCGAGTTTTGGGGCCAAAGGTTCTATAAACATGGCCAACACATTGAGCATATTCACAACATGGGCGTCCAGCTCACTGGGTTCTATTTTGTCGAAGTGCCGGAAAACAGTTCACGGCCTTTGATCTTCGATCCCCGCCCCGGCAAAAAGCAGATCAATTTGCCAGAGCGTGACATGTCGCTAGTCACTCAGGGGTCTGCCCAAGTTAATTTTGACGTAAAGTCTGGCGACATTTTGCTGTTCAATTCTTGGCTTGGCCACGGGTTTACGCCAAATTCTTCAGACAAAGAGTTTCGTTTCATCCACTTCAATGTCGGGGTGATTCCGTCTATATTGCCATCAGCAGTTCCGCTATCGAATGCAGAGGTTGTTTGATAAACTTATCAAAGAAGGGGAAGTAAAATGAATGACACGCTTATCGAGCTAAAATTGACTGTGGAGCAAATAAATTATATCTTGCAGGCACTAGCTCATCGGCCATTTGGGGAAGTTGTTCAGCTTATTAGCGACATAAAAGCCCAAGGCGAATCGGCTATCAAGTCTGTGCAGCCAAGGGCAGAAACCGTAGAAAATCCAGAGGCCTAGTATGGATACCCAAAGCCTAATTAATCTTGGTGTTGGCGCTGCAATCGCAATAGGCGGTTGGTTTGGCCGAGAGCTTTGGGACGCTGTTAAAAAATTGAGGGAAGATCTTCATAGAATTGAGGTAGAACTTCCTTCAAATTATCTTCGCAGAGACGAATTTGGCGAAGGCATGAAAGAGATCAGAGATCTATTTAATAAAGTTTTTGATAAGTTAGATGGGAAAGTAGACAAATGATGTCTTCGGATTCCATTATCAAGCCTATTGCGGCGGCGACTGCAATTGTCACACTTTTTGGTGGTTGTTATTCTCTGTATGATAAGTTCAAGCCCGGACCAAAGAATATCCTAGAATGGGACGCAGACCACTTCAGCATTTCAAACGGCCCAGCTTCTGGCGAGTTCAAGGTGGTTGTTGCACGGCAAAAGATCCGCGATGACTGCACAGTTGAAGCCTTTGGTCTTGAAGTTCGGGATGCTGATTTCATTGTCCATAAAGCAAATTCATCTGTCTCCACGTTCTCTGGCCCAGCCAGCCCTACGGTGGACAAGTTTGGCTACACAATGACGATTGAGAAGCCTGAAAGTTTGGCTCAGGGCAGCGCAAAGCTGATTGCCCGAATTACCTACAAGTGTCCAGAAGGCAATGTCATCATTGCCTACCCAGACCATAAGAACTTGAATTTCAATATTGAGGGCAGATAATCATGCGTATGTCAGATCAGGGCATAGACGCCCTTCTCAAGAAGTTTGAAGGCTGCAAGCTAAAGGCTTACAAAGATCCGGTAGGTATCTGGACTATCGGCTACGGCCATACGTCTGCCGCTGGCGAGCCTGATGTCACTGAAGGTCTGACAATTACTCAAGCTGAAGCTGAAGCTATTCTTAAGCGGGATTTGATTAAGTACGAGAAGCCCGTGGCTGATATGGTCAAAGTTCCCCTTAGCCAGCACCAATTCGATGTTCTGGTGGACTTTGCCTACAACGCTGGTGTTGGCAACCTAAAGTCCTCAACCCTGCTCAAGAGGGTCAATGCAGGTGACTTTGATGCCGTCCCTAATGAGTTGATGAAGTGGACTAAAGCCAAAGGCAAAGAATTGCCCGGCCTAGTTCGTCGCCGCAGGGCAGAATCCGAGTGGTGGCGCGATCTCAGTAACAAACCGGTGGTTGAGGAAGACCAGCGGGTCGAGCCAGATCCAGTTCCTGTAAAGAAAATTACAGAATCAAAACAAGCTAATGGAGCTGTTGTTCTTGGAGCTTTGGGGTCTGTGGGAGCCGCCAAGGAAGTCATGACGCAGGTTCAGGAGGCTAATGGCCTGTTTGGATCAGCCTTAGCGATGGCTCAGGACATGAATTTTATTATCATGGTGGCCGTGATCGGCATCGGGGCGGCTATCTGGTACTGGCGCAAACAGAACTTAGAGAAGCACGGGATATGATAGCCTTTTTATTCACCCCCGTAGGTCGGTATGTTGCTATAGGAATTATTGTTTTTATGGCGGCATCTGGCGCTTATTGGAAAATCAGGGCTGATGCGGTGGCCGAGATTGAAGCGGCGGCGCAAGCTGACGTTCTTAGGAGAACACAAAATGCGCTTACTGCTGGTGATGCTGTTGGTACTTCCCCTGACAAACTGCGCGAGCCTGACGGCAACCTCCGTAACTAATGGGGCTGTCTGTAGCGTCTGGAAACCTATCTCTTGGTCTAAAAAAGACACCGATCTGACCATTACAGAGATAAAAGTTAGTAATGCCCGCCGAGAGGGGTGGTGCGAAGGCCAGAAATAAGTGCTATAATAAGCACTTAAAGGAGCCGTAACATGACTACGGGATTGTCGTATAGCGGAACTGTTTCCGGAACCATGAGCTACATTCAGCAGGTAGCAGAAATGGCGGTTGTCGAACAGACGGACCCCAATTATCTTGCTATTTTGCCGATGATGATCACGTATGCCGAAAACCGGATGTACCGTGATATTGACTTTATGTTCACCTCTACTTCCGTGACTGGCTATGCCGTAGTCCCTGGAAACCGCTCAATAATTGTTCCACAAGGAACATTTGTTGTTACAGAACAGGTCAACATCATAACCCCATCAGGAACTTTGAATCCAGACCAAGGCACACGCAATCCATGCGTGCCTGTAACAAAAGAATTTCTCGATGCGTCTTATGGATCAGCCTCATATACTGGCGTTCCTGCATATTACGCACCCTTCAATGACAATCTTTACTATGTAGGCCCATTCCCAGATCAAACTTATTACGTTGAAATTGTTGGTACTTATAGACCTGCAAGTTTGTCTGCTACCAACACAACTACTTTCATCAGCCTCTATTTGCCTGATGTGTTTATCATGGCGAGCATGGTTTATATTTCGGCTTATCAGCGCAACTTTGGCCGTCAAAGCGATGATCCGCAAATGGCTCAATCGTATGAAGCGCAATATAACGCGCTGCTTAAAGGCGCCGTTGTTGAAGAGGCAAGAAAGAAGTACGAATCAAGCGGGTGGACATCGCAATCACCTGCTGTTGTTGCTTCTCCGACAAGGGGTTAATCCATGCCCCATGCAGCATTAAAACTGATCCCAGGCGTAGATGAAAACAGAACTCCGGCCTTAAACGAAGCCGCTATATCATACAGCAACCTTATCCGGTTTGTGCCTGATCGCCAGGGGCTTGGCTTGGTGCAAAAGCTGGGTGGTTGGACAACTTATCTTCCAAATTCAATTGGCTCTATAGTTCGCTGTTTGTGGGCTTGGGAAGACACAAACTCAAATTCTTATCTTGCGATAGGCGCTGAATTATCATTGTCTTTTGCTAAAAATGGCGATCAATTCGGCATCACGCCGCGCACATTAACAAATAATCCGGCAGTTAGTTTAAGCACAACATCCGGAAGCAGCACTGTTACAATCACAGATCCAGGAAGCAATATAACAAGCTATGACACTGTGTATGTTCAAACACCAATAGCAGTTGGTGGGCTTGTTATTTCTGGTCTTTACCAGTGTTCAAATACAACACTTTCGGCAAATAATTATCAAATAACTGCCGTGGATTCTCTTGGTGCTCCTGTTCAAGCTACGTCAACAGTGACAAACGGAGGAACGATAGTTTCATTTAGCACAATCAACGGAAGCTCAAGCGTAAAAGTTACTTTAACAAATCATGGGTACAGTCAGTACCAAACTTTTGCTGTTTTGGTTTCAACATCAGTTGGTGGTGTTACTCTTTATGGAAATTATCAAATTGATACAATTGTTGACGCAAATAACTTCACAATCATAGCAAATAATACTGCTTCATCGACAGTCAACAACCAAAATATGAATGGCGGCAATGCCAGATATGTTTATTACATTGGAGTTGGCCCTCTTCCTCTTGGTACTGGGTATGGTATTGGTGGCTATGGCCGTGGAGGATACGGGACAGGAACGGTTAATCCGGCAAATGGATCTACTATTAACGTACAAGACTGGACTCTTGATAATTGGGGTGAGGTTCTCATTTCATGCCCCTTAGATGGCGGTATTTATGAATGGTCGCCATTAACCGGCTATTCTGTATCTTCTCTTATCCCAAATTCTCCAATTGTGAACGCTGGCGTTGTTGTTGCAATGCCGCAACGGCAATTGATTGCTTGGGGTTCTACGTTTACGGGAATCCAAGATCCTCTTCTTATTCGTTGGTGCGATGTTAATGATTACACCGTTTGGATTGGCACTGTAACAAATCAGTCAGGTTCTTATAGAATCCCAAAAGGATCGCGTATTGTTTCATGTATCCAAGCAGCACAACAGACATTGATTTGGACTGATATTGGCCTTTGGGCCATGCAATATGTTGGTTTACCTTACGTTTATCAATTCAATGAAATTGGTACTGGTTGCGGTCTTATTGGCCGCAAAGCCGCTGCTTCAATGAGCGGCAAAGTTTACTGGATGGGGCAAAGCCAGTTTTATGAATTGGCTGGATCCGGTCCAACCCCTATACCTTGCCCTATTTGGGATGTGATCTTCCAAGACCTTGATACAACAAATCTCGACAAAATTCGCATTGCTGTAAACAGCCGATTTGGTGAGGTTTCTTGGTTCTACCCAACAAAAGGCAACGGCGGAGAAATTAACGCCTACGTCAAATACAATACGACTTTGAACCAATGGGACTATGGCGATTTAGCAAGAACAGCTTGGATCAATGAATCTGTCCTTGGTCCTCCAATTGGCGCCGGAACAGACCAATACATTTACCAGCATGAAACATCACAAAATATAGCAGTTAACGGCGTTAACAATCTGCCGATGCCTTCTAGCTTCCAAACTGGCTATTTTGTGATTTCTGAAGCTGATCTGAAGATGTTCATAGATCAGGTTTGGCCTGATATGAAGTGGGGTTATTTTGGCGGGACACAAAATGCTCAAGTGCAAATGACGTTTTATGTTACAGACTATCCAGGGCAAACGCCGACTGCGTATGGTCCATATAATTTGACGGAATCAACTCAGTTCATTTCGCCTCGTTTTAGAGGTCGCTTAGTGTCTATCAAGATAAGCAGCGATGATGTCAATAGCTTCTGGCGCATAGGCAATATGCGTTACAGGTTACAACCAGATGGGAAATTCTAATGGCCGCGTCATTAGACGATATTCTCACGACCCAAAAAAATGGTGTTGTGGCTATCAATGGCACGGCCCAAGCGAATTTACGTGCTTTGGGGACAATTACATCGTCTGTCATTACTACGAGCACTCTTGTTTTTTCTGGCGCAGGATATTTAGTGCGATATTCAATATTAGTGGCTGGGGCAGCAGGAACAATTAACAATGCCAATTCTACGGCTACTTCGGCGTCTACCAATGCTTTATGTGTAACACAGGCAACAGTTGGAATTTTTAATGTTGGAATGCCGTTTGCAAATGGCCTTGTTGTCAAACCCGGAGCAGGCCAATCCGTTGTTGTTGTTTATGCAGTAGGATAGAATTATGCCACTGAAGCACGGATCATCTCAAAAGACCATCAGCTCCAACATCAGCGAGCTGGTTGGGTCTGGTCGCCCTCAAAAGCAGGCTATTGCGATTGCTTTGAGTACAGCCAGAAAGGCAAAAGCCGGTGGTGGCGCTTTGGAAGGCGAATCAGTAAAAACCCACAAAGGCCCAATTCATAGTCCTGTTGCCGGTAGAACCGATCACCTTCCAATGCACGTTGAGTCCGGATCTTACGTCATTCCAGCTGATATTATTTCAGCTATGGGCGAAGGAAATACGATGGCAGGGTTCAAAGTTGCTAAAAGGATCTTTTCAATAAAGCCGATAGCAAGGGCTAATGGCGGAGAAACACCCGACAAGCCTATGCCGAAACTTCCTCCGGCAGACATCCCTGACCACCTCAAGCCTTATTTCGGGATTGAAGTGAAAACTGGCGCTCTCAAACTACCAAAAGCCGACATTCCTGATCATTTGAAGGCTTTGCTGGGGGTTACTCCTAATAAAGCGGCTGGCGGGAAGACCGGACATGTTCCTATCGTTGCCGCCGGCGGTGAGTACGTTATAACACCACAAGAAGTGACGAACATTGGACGCGGTAACATTGATACCGGCCATGCTATTTTGGATTCGTTCGTCAAAAAGATGCGTGCCAAGACTATTTCAACCCTAAAGAGCCTCCCTGGCCCTAAGAAGGACTGAATATGCAAGAGACATTGGAAATCCGTATTGCTACGCCAGAAGACCTCCATACTGTTATGGAATTGGCTTTGTCGGCTTGTGACGAAAACGGATTCGTCAATCCAAACCCACAAAAGCTGCTTGCTGAAATTTGGCCAGCCCTCAATCGGGATCACGGCCTTGTCGGCTTGATCAGTACTCCTGGTGGCAAAGCCGAAGGTGCGATCTTACTTCGCATTGGGGCTATGTGGTATTCTGACGATCAGGTTTTAGAAGAAAAGGCGATCTTTATTCATCAGGAATTTAGGTCTGCAAAAGGCGGTCGAGCCAGACAATTATGCGAATTTAGCAAACAGGTTGCTGACAGTCTTGGTATCCCGCTCATTATTGGTGTATTATCAAATCATCGCACTGAGGCCAAAGTTAAACTTTATGAGAGGCAGTTTGGCAAGCCTTCTGGAGCCTTCTTTTTATACAACGCCACAACTGGGCGTGGTCCCACTAAAATGAAAATGGCTGCGGAGTAACGCTTATGAGCAACCCTCTTTTTACTTACCGCAAAAAAAATGTAGGTAGTTACGAGCCTGATTTTTTTGGCGTGGGTGGATCAGCCAGATTCTTGCCGCCGGGAATAGTTCTTGAATATTTTGGTGGCGGCAAAACAGCAACAACTACGCAATCGGTGCAAATACCACCGGAGGTTATGGCCCAGTACAAAGAGGTCATTTCCAAAGCCAATCAGATTACCCAAAAACCATTCCAGGTCTATTCTCAAGACCCTAATGCTTTTGTTGCCGGCCTTAATCCCACCGAACAGGCCGCAATCGGCAATATCAATGCCTTACAAGGCATGGCAACTCCAGACGTTCAAGAGGGCCAGCAGGCTATCCGTCAGGGGATGCAGCAAGGCCAAGCTCTCCAAGGCGCCTCTATTGGCACGGCCACAGAAGGCCAAGGCATTGGTCGCCAGCTTTACGGGCAGTCTCTTTGCACGGTTGGGAGAGGCCAACAAGTTGGAAACCAGCTTTACGGAAAGTCTCTTGGAACAGCTGAGCAAGGTCTTGGGACCGCGCAAGCTATTTTTGGCCAAACCCTTCCTGCCGTCCAGCAGGCTGCGGCCACTGGCCAGCGTTATGCTTGTGACGCCGCTCAGCGTCTTTACGCCGGTATTTGCGCCTCTAAGCCATATATGCAACAGGCTGGTGCGCTTACTCAGCAAGGCTTAGGAGCCGGCCAGTATTATGCCGGAACGGCTTGTAATTATCTTCGCGCTGGCGCTCAGGCTCTTACGCCCTGCCAAGCGGCTTTCCAGACGCAAGGATTTATGAATCCCTACGTCAGCAATGTTGTGCAGGCTCAACAGGCTCTTCAAGCCCAGCAAAATGCTCAACAGCGTCAAGCTCTTTCGACCGATGCAATCAGAGCTGGCGCATTTGGTGGATGCCGCGCCGGCATTGCTCAAGCCAACCTGGCTCAGCAACAATCTTTGGCTAATCAAGCCACGCTTTCAAATCTCTTGAGCCAGGGCTACACGCAAGCACAAGCGGCTGCGATCCAGAATGCAAATGCCAACAGGGCCGCTCAACAGTTTGGCGCCCAGCAAACCGCCGCTCTTGGGCAACAACAATTTGGCCAAAACCTTTCTGCCGCCCAGCAACAGGCGGCTCTTGGTCAAGCACTTTACGGCCAGAATATCGGTCAGGGTCAGGCTCTTCTGGGTCTTGGCCAACAGCAATATGCTCAAGGTCTTGGCTCTGCTCAAGCTGCCGCCTGTATGGGCAAAAGCCTTTACGGCATGTCGGCTCAGCAAGCCCAGATTCAACAGGCTGCGGCACAAGGTATGTTTGGACAAGCCCAACAAACCGCAGCAATGCAACAAGCCGCCGCGCAAGGAATGTTCGGACAAGCGGCACAGGTTGCTGCTCTCCAACAATCTGCCGGCAACAACATGTTCAACTATGGTCTGCAAGGTGGCCAAGGCATTGCCAATCTCGGCCTTGCAAATCAAGCCGCTCAATTGCAGGCGGCTCAGGCACAGATGCAAGCCGGTCAGGTTCAGCAACAAACCGATCAGGCCGGCAAGTCTGCCATGTATAATCAATTCATGCAGCAACAGGCTTTCCCGTATCAGCAAGTCGGCTTCCTCGGCAACGTGTCGATGGGTATCGGATCTCAGTCTGGTGGCACAACGACTACAACACAGCCGTCGTTCTCTGATCGCCGCCTTAAAGAGGACATCAAGAAGGTCGGTAAGACCTTTGATGGCCAGCCGATCTATAGCTTCAAGTACAAGGGCGATAACCATACTCAGCTTGGTTTGATGGCCCAAGAAGTTAAGAACAAGCACCCCAAAGCCGTCGGCAAAAGCCAAGGCTATCTTACCGTTGACTACAACAAGGCAACGGCTGATGCGGCTGCTCGCGGCAAGTTTGCTTCCGGCGGTCTAGTACCTTCGTCTATGGGTGGATCTGTTTATTGCGCTGCCGGCCAAAGACAGAATTTTGCAAGTGGCGGTCATGGTCATTGGCAACCATCATCTTGCGCTTGTGATCCACGACAGACTTGGATTTGCGATCCAGATCCAGTAACACCTGCTGATCAAACAACTGATTTGAAAGATGCGTCTGGCAATCCCGTTCCCAAAGAACAAATAAACGCCTGGAAGACAGCTCTTACCAATACATACAAAGATAGCCTGCTTCGTGAGCCCGATCAAGCCGGATTGGATTATTGGCTGAAGGATCTTGCCTCTGGTCGTTCTTTGGAAGATGTGACGAAGGGAATTACAGATTCCCGCGAGCGCAATCTCGTCAATCAGGCTCCCTTGACTTATGATGCATCAAAGTTTGCGAATTACGCCGCTCCTGTAATGAACAGATACGGCGCCTACGCTGCTCCGACCTGTTCGTATACAAGCTCATTCCAACAGCCACAGCGTACTCAACAGATGGCTACAGGCAAAGGCCCTGCTGCTCCTCAGTATATGGCTCCCGCCGCTTATGGCCCGCAAATGATGGGTCAGGCGCCAGGAATGTGCGCCTTTATGATGGGCTATCAGGGTGGCTACGGGAACATGGGAGGTCTTGGTGGCTTTGGTGGAGGCTATGGTGGCTTTGGCGGAGGCTATGGCGGCTACGGCAATATGGGTGGCGGTTATGGTGGGTACAGCGGTTATAATCAGCCTATGGGCGGAGGCTATGGCGGCTACGGCAATATGGGTGGCGGTTATGGTGGTTACCAACAGCCTCAATA
>Ga0304728_1002572_pt1 | contig 11468 bp, 12 predicted proteins | sample C_130625_MF_Meta_FD_190476 | JGI IMG/M metagenome (GOLD analysis project Ga0304728, IMG submission 190476) | Freshwater microbial communities from Lake Croche, Canada to study carbon cycling - C_130625_MF_MetaG (v2) (version 2) | ecosystem: Environmental > Aquatic > Freshwater > Lake | place... | reverse complement strand
CGCTGTTGCTGATGCGATGCGTCGAAGTTGGACCAGACCTCTGGCCACTGTTGTCCTTCCCATTCAACTCGACATCCTGCTGGCTCACCGCAAAAAGCAGACCATCAAGGCTGGTCCCGCTCTCTATGCCCTCAGGGCGCTTTCCATAGCACTTTCGGAAATGCCGGCGACAGCGGGGCGACTCATCGGCGACCGCGTGATCCACCCCCGCTCCGTGGATATTGGTTTTGCGGTTGAAGCCGAGGACGGGGTTCTTGTCCCGGTTATCCGCCACGCCGATCAGTTTCCTCTTGCGGATCTCGTAGAGCGGTACAATCGTCTTGTCGAACTGGCACGCGCTCGCCGTCTGCCAGGGTCGGACACAGGAGGTTCAATCGCAACAATCACGAATTACGGAGTCTTTGGACTTACGATGGCAACCCCTATTCCCCTTCCTGAACAGAGTATTCTGCTCGGTATGGGAGCTGGACGCGTGACGCCTTTTTGGGATTCGGAAAAACAAACCTTTGTGCCTGTGACGGAGGCTCAATTCACACTCAGTTTTGATCACCGAGTGCTGGATGGGGGTGCCGCTGGCAGACTTCTTCAACGCGTGGCTGAACTGCTAGGTAAGCCCGAGACTCTTTAGTTCATGATGGTTTTAGTTGGGGAACGAAGTATTGCCCTAGGTATCGAAGTTGCCGGAATCTATAAGCAGGCTGCTTCCAAAAAAGACTACCACGAGGTTTCTGCAACTTCCCCAGAACTGTGGTGTTCTCCTTACAGAAGATAAACGCAAAAGCTGGTTTCCTATCACACAGACCTCCTGAACATGTTTTTTAAAAAACTCACAATGAACAATGCGTTAAAGAATGTGCTCCTGATCCTTTTCTCTGGGTTCTTGTTTTCATGGAATGTTCGTAGTCAGTCCACGACAACGAATGTCTTCGAGAAAACAAACGCTCCGGTCATTGTTCCTAAAGGGCCGCAACAGCCCCCGCCGCAGCCTTTGGATCTGCTCACACGAGCGGAAAGGAAGCAGGTGAAGGCCGCTCATGATGCGGCACTCCAAAAAGACCCGGTGCTAACTCAGAAGTTGGATGAGTTAAAGAGACAGCGGGAAGAAGTACTAAAGGCCCTCAGGGCGGCGATGATTCAAGCCGACCCCTCCGTCGAGCCACTACTGAATAAAATGCTGCAGCATAAAAAGGGGGAGGAAGCCGACAAGTCCATGAATGCTCAGCACAAAGGATCTTCTTTTCACCACTCCCCCGTGCCTCACGAGTCCCAGAAAAAACCTATTTCAGGGGGAGGAAAGAAATCTCCCCATGATCCGAGACCTAGCATTGCAAGCCTGACTCCGGATGAAAGGTCACATCTGGCAGCAACGCGTGATAAAGTGAAAGATGACCCCAAGGTGGCAAGCGCCCGGGATGGTGTTAAACATTCTGTAAATCCGCAGGATCATCAATCGGCGGTCGATGTACTCCGTAAGACCCTCAACGAAGCTATGATAAAGGTGGATCCCTCGATTCAACCAATCTTGGAAAAGGTCAGCTCAGGTGAGGTGTCCAAGGGTTCGTCATTGTCAACTTCTTCTCCTATCCCGTAAGGGGCGGGTAGCGACGACTTCTCAACTCTGCTGCGGAATTACCGCCTTGCCGGAGGAATGATGTTGGTTTTGCTCATTAACTTGGGGCGGTTTGCACTTGGGGATGCCGTGATTCAACACCCGGGTGTAAGGGCCAAGGACTCTTTGTGGGAAATAGAGATCCCTCCTGTTTTCGAGTGTTGTGCAGGAAATGAGGCAGAGCGAAAAACAAAGCAGGAAAAGGTGCCCGTACATGCGGGGGGTGGAGGGTAAGTTCATAGTTTCTTGATCATATCCGAGCTGCCTCTTTCCGTGTCAAAGAAATTGCCGATATTCCTCTTCTCGGAGAGGATAAGAAAGCATGATTCTGGCATACTATGTCCATGATTTGAGTCCTTTTTTAATCCGCTTCAGCGGAGAAATTGGAATTCGTTGGTATGGTCTTTCTTATTTGGCCGGATTCCTTGTGGGTATTCTGCTTTACAGACGCTTGGCAGCAAAGGGGTATTCGGATCTGAAGCCCGACCAAGTGGTTGATTTTATAACCATGGGCGCTTTGTTTGGAGTGCTCTTGGGAGGTCGCCTTGGCTACCTGCTGTTCTATGATGCAGATCGATTTTTGCATGATCCCCTGATCTTCTTTCGTGTTTGGGAGGGTGGTATGGCAAGCCATGGTGGCATTATCGGATTCGCGCTCTACACGTTCTGGTATGCCAGACGGCATCGTCTTTCTTTTAGGAATCTGGGAGATAACCTCGTGGTGGTTGCCCCAATCGGTCTTTTTTTCGGGCGTTGTGCAAATTTCATCAACGGTGAGTTGTATGGACGCATCACGGATGTCGCTTGGGCAGTTCAATTTCCTAAGGAAATGTTTCTTTATCCCCCCGAGAGCCTGGAGCGATTGATCTCCCGGACTTCGGACCTTGATCCCAAGTTTAATTCCCCTGATGCTATTCTTAACGGAGTTGCTCAATCAGAGCCCCTGCGAGTCCTTCTTTCCGGCGAGATAGCACCCCGATATCCCTCTCAACTTATCGAGGCATCTTTGGAGGGAGTGCTCCTTTTTTCACTGCTTTGGTTTATGCGGACGAAGTGTAGGGTTTCCGATGGTGTCCTCACCGGAGTTTTTTTTATCAGTTATGCCTTGGTTAGGATTTTTGGTGAGTGTTTTCGAGAGCCGGATGCGCCGCTTACCGGAAGTTTCACGAGGGGTCAGTTTCTTTCCCTGTTTATGATTTTGGTCGGACTACTCTTCTTGATATGGGCTTGGATGAGGCCCAGATATCGGGTTGCCTTGAGGGAAGGCAGTTGATGATGAAGGTTCTCTATGAGCGCGGGGTCTACCTTCCCTCCTGCGATCTATGGCTCGATCCGCGTGGAAATCGTCCGTTTGCCTTTGTCTCCCATGCCCATGCAGATCATATGGGAAACCATCTCCGTACTATTCTTACAGAGCCGACGGCACGCTTCATGAGGTCCCGCATGGGGGCGAGTGGCAAGGTTCAGCATGTTCTTCGTTACGGGGAGGGACGCGACTTCGGAAGCTTTCGGGCGACCTGCTTGCCTGCTGGGCATGTGCTCGGTTCCGCGCAGATCCTTATTGAGCAAGGTGGGGAAAGACTGCTCTACACGGGTGACTTTAAACTGCGCCCAGGCCTTTCATCCGAGCAGGCCGAGAGTGTAAGGGCCGATACCCTGATCATGGAAACAACATTCGGACTTCCCCACTTCAGCTTCCCGCCCTCAGTCAAAACAATCGCGAAGATCATTACGTTTTGCCGTGAGTCACTTGCTGCGGGTGCGGTCCCTATCCTTCTGGGGTACTCACTTGGCAAGGCGCAGGAAATTCTTGCTGCCTTGGCGGGAACTGAACTTCCCGTGATGGTCCATGGATCGATCTGGCAAATGACTCGGCTCTACGAGGAGATGGGGGCCGTTTTTCCACCGTATTCTCGATTCGAGGCATCGGATGTACCCGGTCATGTACTTCTTTTCCCCCCTGCAGTAGCCAGATCAGCAATCTTGGAAAATATCCCCGAGAAGCGGATTGCCATGATCACGGGTTGGGGGATCAATGAGCGAGCTGTGTATCGTTTTGGATGTGATGCAGTGTTTCCTTTGTCTGATCACGCAGATTATGCAGAGTTAATGGAGATGGTAGAACTGGTGAACCCTCGGCGTGTGTTTACCCTTCATGGGTACGCTGAGGAATTTGCCTCAGATCTCAGGCGTAAAGGGATGGAGGCCTGGTCACTCACGGGTGGAAACCAATTGGAGTTCAGTCTTTGATGAGATTTTCAACCTGTTACGACTCAGTTTTGTTCATGCTACTCTGATCTGAAGATTTCATTGAATGTTCCCCACTGAAACTAATCACCTCCTGCGGAGTCTTCTCTTAAGTGCCAGCTTGGGAGCTCTCATCGGACTGGAACGGCAATGGGATGATCAGTTCCGTCATCACCGTTCAAGGGTTCTTGCGGGACTCCGTACGTTCACGCTGTGGGCGATCTTTGGAGATCTTTGTGCCTGGTTCACACAGACCGTACACCCCCTTTTCTTCATTGCCGGATTTGCCGCCATGGGTGTCTGGTTGACCCTCTTTCTCCAAAGCCGCAACCGTGGTGGAGGGGATCCAGGATTCACGACTGGTGCTGCGGGGATGATTTCCTTCCTCATCGGAGGTCTTGTTTTCTGGGAGCAGGAACGTGTGGCCATCGTTCTCGCAGTGTGTGTGATCATCCTTCTCGCCATCAAGCCCACGCTCCATCGTTTTACCCGTGGTATCACGCTGGAGGATGTCCGTGCCGCATTGAAGTTTGCAGCTGTGACGGGAGTTATACTTCCTCTTGTGCCCGATGAAACCTTCGGGCCTTATCAGGCCTTCAACCCCCATACGATCTGGTTAATGGTCGTGCTTGTTTCCGGAATCGGATTCGCTGGTTATCTTGCCGTTCGCGTCCTTGGGCAGCGCAACGGGATCGCCCTCACTGGACTCCTCGGAGGAATCGCCTCGAGTACTGCAACGACGCTTGCCATGAGCCGACAAAGCCGGGAAAGACCTTCTGAATCTGCTGATTGTGCGCTAGCCATTCTGCTGGCTTGTACAATCATGCCGTTGAGGGTCGGTCTCTTGCTTGCTTTTGTAAACCCACGCTTGCTGGTTCTTGCTTCGGGTGTCTTGTTGATTGCTTCGATGCCGGGGGTGGTCTGGTGCCTCTGGCGCTTGCTCCAAGGTGGAGCTGGGAGTGGAACCTCACCCGATCCCACCAGATATGGGAACCCGCTCCGACTTCGTGTGGCTTTTCAGTTCGGCGCCCTCTACGCCGTCATTGTGCTGGGCGTGAGAGCGACCATGGCGGTGACGGGGAATAACGAGTTGCTTTTGGTGAGTGGTCTTTCCGGGTTGATTGATCTTGATGCTATCACGCTCTCCCTTTCTCAAATGACACAAAGCGGCAGCCTTGCTACTGCAATCGTGATTAAGGGCATCTTGCTAGCGATTCTTGCCAATACGGCGATGAAGGCCTCTATAGCCGTTTTTTTTGGTTCGCCCGGCTTGATCCGAGAGGTGGTAACCGTTCTCGGCGTCACTGCATCTTTCGTGATCGCTACCTGTTTTTTTTACGGTCATTGATCCCAAGGATCATTCGTTCCACAAGGAGGGCGTCTGCCGGGGTGTCGACTCCCACGCCTCGGTGGGATGTTCTGACAAGCCTAATCGGGATGCCATGTTCCAAGGCTCTCAGTTGCTCGAGTTTCTCGCAAAGCTCCAACGGGGAGGGGGGAAGTTTGACAAGTTTTTTTAGGATATCCCGGCTGTATCCGTAGATGCCCAGATGGAGCAACGGTGTCATTGCGCTCTCCTGATCATGAGCATCTCGCTGGAATGGAATTCTTCCCCGTGAAAAATAGAGGGCGTTGCCATTCTTGCCAGCGATTACTTTCACGCAGTTTGGGTCATCAACTTCCCGTGGATCTTCAAAAGGAGTCGCCGCCGTGATCATGCCGATTTCTGGATCCTGAATCATTGCTTTGGCAAGCATGCCAATCAGGAGAGGATTGATCATCGGCTCATCCCCCTGAACATTAATGAAATGGGTAATGCCTCGGAGTCTGGTGGCAACTTCGGCAATGCGATCTGTACCGCTCGGATGGGTTGGCGATGTCATCACGACTTCCGCACCGAATTGAAGGGATGTATCGGCAATCCTCTTGTCATCGGTGGCGATCAGGACCCGTGAAATGTTCTTTGCAAGAAGTGATCGCTCCCAGACGTGCTGGACAAGCGGTTTTCCAGCGATCATGTGAAGGCATTTGCCGGGAAATCGGGTGGACCCCCAACGTGCTGGTATGACTAGGGCAATTGCTGGACCATGATTTTTACAAGTCAGCTTGGGAGCTGATTTCCCGGATTTTTTCATCGAGGGTCAGCGTTCCATTGGACTCCCGTCCAAGGCTATGCGTATTGCCTCGGTAACGGTCGGAACCCTGTGATCGGGAAAGCAGTCACCGTAGTCACGTCCATAGCCAGTCTCGACCAGAATGGTAAAGACTCCGGCCTGGCGTCCGCATTCGACATCGAGTTTTTTGTCCCCTATCATGAATGATCGACTCAGGTCGATTCCATGCTCTGAAGCTGCCTCAAGGATCATTCCCGGAGCAGGCTTGCGACGCAATGATCCGGTTTCGGGAAGATCGGGTGACATGTAAGTCGCATCAATTGTTCCGCCAAGTTGACGGATGAGTTCATTCTGGACCGATTGGAACTGCTCCACTGTGAAATATCCCCTGCCAATGCCGCTCTGGTTGGTGATGATGATGATTGCCCATCCCAGGGAGCGGGCGCGCTCGAGCTCCGTGGCCGCCCCAGGATAAGCACGGACAAGCGTCGGATCGTGGCAGTGATCCACCTCCTCCATCAAGGTGCCGTCACGGTCGATGAAAAGCGCCGGGCGCAACCCTATTTTGCCGCTCATAGACCAGCGTTGTTACGGAAGCTTTCCACCAACTCCCCCTTGGAACAGGTGGCCGTTCCCAACTTACCGACAACAATCCCCGCGGCATGGTTGGCCAATTCTGCAGCTTCGTCAGGTTCGGCTCCCGAGGCGATGCCCAGTGTATAGAGGGAAATAGATGTGTCTCCTGCTCCCGAGACATCAAAAATTTCCCGGGCTCTGGTAGGCGTGTGGTAGGGTGGGTCTTCCGGGCGGAAAAGCATCATTCCCTGCTCGCTCAGGGTGATGAGGAGGGCGCCGGCTTGCCAGCGTTGTAAAAGAAGTCTTCCCACTTCCATCAGTGCCTTGTCCTTTTCAACGGGATGCACCGGAGGTGTGAGGGGGATGCCCGCGGCCGCAAATGCTTCGGAACGGTTCGGCTTGATCGTGTCGACTCCCGTCCACTCGAGAGGATTTTTGGGATTCGGATCACAAGTCACGATCGTTCCGCTTTCCTTAGCGGCCCGGATCACCTCATCGACAAGAAGTTGATCAAGGAATCCCTTGCCATAGTCCTCGATGAGAACGGCATCCGCTTCTTGCACCAGTTTCCTTGCCCTCGTGACAATATCGCTTCTACCCGAACCCGGCGCTGCCCTGTGATCGCGATCGAATCGGACGACTTGCTGCCGCTGGGCAATGATACGTGTCTTTACAATGGTAGAGACATTAGGGTCGGTGAAGAGACCTTCCGGCGAGATACCCTCTTCTTGAAGGAGCTTGGTCAGCTTTTCTCCCGCCTGATCGGCTCCGATGACACCAAGCATGGTCACCGAGTTGGTGAAACCCCTTAGATTTCTGGCAACATTTGCGGCTCCACCCGGATAACTTGATTCCCTCTCAACCTCCACGACTGGAACAGGTGCTTCAGGAGAAATCCTACTGACGTTTCCCCAGACGAACTCGTCCAGCATCAGGTCACCGATGACAAGCAACCGTTTGGCGGATGCGGCATCAAGAATGTGTTGTAATCTTTTAAGGTCCATTACAGATTGAACTTAACAAACAGCCTGTGAACTACGAGTCCCCAATGCTCCACGGCAAATCCCTCCGCGGCGAGGGTATTTTTTCCGGATTTTCGATGAAACAAATTTCACTCCTTACTCTGCTTGTCTCGGTTTCGGGTGTGACGGCCCTCCTTGCCGACACACCGCCGAAGAAGATCGCCATCTCTGATTTTCCCGCAGCGGCCGTCCAAGATGTGGTTGTGCCAGTCCCCAGTGAGATTTTTGCCGTCTTGGATAAGTTGGGTAATCCCAACTGGAAGTCCCAATTGCGTGATGGAAAAGCCCAAACTCCCGAAGACCGTGCACGCACTGCACTTCTTTTAGGCAATGTGATTGCCGAGGGTTTCGTGGCCGTTGAGGCGGAGGATTCCGAACGAGTCAAAGAACTCGGCCGTCAGGTTCTTACGCTTGCCGAGGCTATCAATGTCCGTAAATCAGTCATCGCTCGTAGTAAGAGCATTACCGACAAGGCCGACCAACGCGATTGGAAGGGGGTTCGAGCAGAATTCGACGGAGCGCTTCAGGATGTGAGAGGTGCCATGCAGGAACTTAATGATCAGGACCTGTCGCAGCTTGTCAGTCTCGGAGGGTGGCTCCGGGGAACCGAGGTACTCACTTCTATTGTCCAGAACGGCTTTTCCAGGGATGGAGCTGAATTACTTCATCAGCCGGAACTGGTGAATTACTTCGATCGGTGTATCGGTTCCATGGGATCTCGTCTTCGTAAAAACCTCTTGGTCTCCGAAATTCGAGATGTTCTTCGGAAAATCGGCCCTATTGTCAATCAAGGTGGGGAAAACATCTCGATTGACCAGGCTAAGATCATTCATGATTTCACCCACGGGGTAAATCAGCAGGTTGTCAACGGCGTCAACTGACCATGAAATTCTCCGCCACTTGCCTCAATCGACCCAGATATCTGGTATTCATAATGGCTGTCACCATAGTAACGGTGGCCTCACCAGTACAACTCTTGGCAACCGTTGATGACGCACTTTCCTTCGCTTACGAGGCTGCTCTTCCTTACTACAAGCAGGGCTTCTCCATCAGAAAGGATGCCTGGGGAGGCGATCTTGCCGTCCGTGATAAAAAAGCGGTGAGTTCACAACTCTTCAAAGGAAACGACTACTGGTTTCTCATGGCCACAGATCTGAAAGGTGCCTCCCTCTCGGTTCACATCTACGATGACAAGGGCAATCTGGTTGATGCAGAAAGCTGGCAAAAGGGCCGCTTTGCCGGCGCCAGAGTCTCCCCCAAGTCAACGGGAACATTTTTTGCCATCGTTCAAATCCTCAAGTCGCCCGAGGATCGGACTCCGTGGGCGTTGGTTTACGGCTATAAATAGCCTTCTTAGTTGAAGACAAAGGCCCTGCGAAAGACCACCCGTAATCCCAATCGGGGGATTGTCGAGAATGTAAGCGGTGAGACGTTCTCTGTTAAGATGGAATTTGCCAACGGCCGTGTTCTTGTGTCGCTTTATGGAGGCGATGAGGGATTGCTCAGAATGATGGAAGGGCGTCTCGGCATTCGTCTGACATGCCGCGATGGTTGGATGAAAATTGATGGCCCTAAAGAAGCCGTAGACAGGGCGCAAAAAATATTTTCCCAGCTCGAAAAGGTGAGTGCAAAAGGTGCACTGATTGGACGTGATGAGTTTCTTTTCGCCCTCGGTCATGAAACGACTCAGTCTGTCCCAGCCAAGAAGGCATCGGGTGAAGGAAGTGTGGATATCCGTCATCGCAATGAGTCGCTCGAAGGACTCTACTCTGAGAGAATCCAGTGCTCCGCACGCAAGCCTCCCGTAGTACCCAAGAGTATTTCACAGAGGGATTATCTCAGGGCCATCGATTCCCATGATATCACCTTTGGGATCGGACCGGCAGGAACTGGCAAGACCTATCTTGCCGTGGCCAAGGCCGTTGCGGCGCTCCGATCGGAAAGCGTCAACCGGATCATCCTTACCCGTCCAGCAGTCGAGGCAGGTGAGGCATTGGGATTTTTACCTGGAGAGCTGCAGGAAAAGATTCTGCCTTACCTGCGGCCTCTTTACGACGCGCTTCATGACATGATGGAACCGGAGGAGATCCAGCGTGCCATCGAAAAGAAAATCATTGAGATCGCTCCTCTTGCCTACATGCGCGGGCGAACCCTCAACAAGGCCTTCATCATTCTTGATGAGGCGCAGAACACAACAACCGAACAAATGTTCATGTTTCTCACGCGGATCGGGATGGGTTCCAGGTGTGTGATCACGGGTGATCGCACCCAGATTGATCTTCCCAAAAACAAACCAAGTGGCCTTATTGAGGCCGTGGGGGCGCTCAAAACTACCTCCGAAATCTCGTTTCATTTTTTTGGAGAAAAGGATGTGGTTCGTCACCCGCTCGTTCGAGCCATCCTGGAGGCTTACAAAGAGCATAGGGGAACGAAAGACAGCAGATTTTAGCAAACTATTCAAAGAATCCCGTAAGAAAACCATCATCTGCAATGTTCCGATTTCTCAAAAAAAGACGCCTTGAGGCCAAGGGAATGAGTTGTGGAAAGACCCGTCTTTCCAAGTCCGGCAACAGGTTCTTTGAACGGCTTGAAGAAAACACCCTAATGAAGGGAGTGATCATCCTTACGACCTCAGTGATACTGGCCTGCCTCTGTTTTTTGAGCGGTTCGCAGGATGCTTTGACACAATTTTTCCTTTCGTTGATGGTCCTTGTACTAGCCGTCACACTGCCGTTGGTGAGCAAAGACTCCCCGCTCGTTAAGAACTCACGTCTCACGCTCTTTCTCTTTCTGATTCTTTTACAACTGGGCTTGGGAAAGCTGATCCAAGGACAGAGTGATGTTGGGCTTTCACAGATATTGATACCTTATGCGTTGGCCCCGATATCGATCTCCGTCATGCTCGGTGCTCCGACAGCAATTTTTGCCTGCGTGACAGGTGCTCTGTGGTGGTTGGTGCTTCAGCAGAAGGGTGATCCCGGTTCTCTCTTACTGGTCCTTGCTGGTGGACTTACGGGGATTCTTTCCACCTTAAAGGTTCGACGCCGTTCACGATTGCTTCGCGCCGGGTTGTATTCCGGTATTTCTATTGCTTTCCTTTCCCTGATTTGGAGTTCCCTCCCTTTCATTCAAGGCGGTTGCCCCATGCCCCTCTCATTTCCATGGGTTCAGGCTGGACTCTGTTTCACCTATGCCGTAGGGATAGGGCTTTTTACCGGTGTTGTCATCAGCGGTTCCCTTCCGCTTGTTGAAAGGATGTTTGGTATTACAACGGATATCTCATTGATGGAGATGGCTGACCTGAACCACCCGCTCCTACGCCGCCTCAGCTTGGAGGCTCCCGGTACTTACCATCACTCCCTAGCCATGGCAAATCTTGCAGAGGCTTGTGCTGAAAAAGTCGGAGCCAACTCCTCGCTATGCCGAGTCAGTGCTTATTTTCACGATATAGGAAAGCTGGCTAAACCAGAGTACTTCACCGAAAATATGCCTACGGGGGAGAACCCCCATGACGAGCTTACCCCCACCATGAGTTCGTTGGTCATTGTCTCCCATGTGAAAGATGGGGTTGATCTCGGACTGCGTCATAAACTCAACGGCAGGGTCATTGACGGTATCCAACAGCATCATGGGACAACACTTGTCGAATTTTTCTACCAGCGCGCTTGCCGACAGGAGAGGGATGCCCAATCCGGCGGCGGTCTGATCAATGCCAATCCTGAGGATATCCCAAGGGTAAGCGAAGAGAGCTACCGGTATCCGGGACCCAAGCCGCAGTCTCTTGAGGCCGTTATTCTGGGGCTAGCCGATGCTGCTGAGAGTGCTTCAAGAAGCCTTGAACGTCCCACGCCGCAACGATTGGATGACTTGGTTCACGATCTACTGCAGGATCGTATCAAT
>Ga0304728_1002571_pt1 | contig 11469 bp, 10 predicted proteins | sample C_130625_MF_Meta_FD_190476 | JGI IMG/M metagenome (GOLD analysis project Ga0304728, IMG submission 190476) | Freshwater microbial communities from Lake Croche, Canada to study carbon cycling - C_130625_MF_MetaG (v2) (version 2) | ecosystem: Environmental > Aquatic > Freshwater > Lake | place... | reverse complement strand
GTTTGAGAGAACCGAGGCCTGGTGGGGATTGAAGAATCTTGCTTTTAACTTTCTCCGATATCTCCAGTGCATTTCTGATGTTGCCATCGCTGCTTAAAAACCATGGAGAAAGGTCCATTCTGTTTGCTGGTATAGATAAGATTTGATATCAGCTTTTTAACATTGCCCCCTCTGAGGGCGGTATTTTCACGTCAATAGATATCGCGTAGAACTCAGATTATTCGAGGTGCCCTTTAGGGAGGTGCCCCTGATCGCTATGCTTTCAGGGGCTTTTTCATACCTCCTGCCGTCGCCCGCCATGCCTGCTCTCCAACCATGAGCGACATGGACCCCGCCGAATTGCTGCTTCGCCACGGCCTGAGCGACCAAGATCTGCGCAAGGTGAGGCAATTGGCTCCCTACCTCATCCCCTCCCTGCCATCCATCTGCGCCGCCTATGGCCAATGGCTCCAGGGCGACCCCAATCGGGCCGGTCTGTTGGGACACGATGGGCCCAACGACGACGCCCTGAAGGACTATTGGACGTCATTCCTGGAGGCACAGGTCGATCAGGGGTACATCCAAAGGCGGCACCAACTGGGCAGCCACTATGCCGAGCTGGATGTCACCCTGCCCGCCTGCATCGAAAGCCACGATCAGATGTTTGCTTTGTTGCTGGATCTGGCCGCTGGCCAGGCCAGCCGGGGCGGCGGCAATGCGGATGTGATCGCCAGCTTGAGCCGACTTCTGCACCTCGACCTGGGCCTCATCACCAGCGGCTATCTCGAGAAACGGGACGAACTGCTCGCCCTTCAGAGCCATGCCGTCATGGAAATGTCGACCCCGGTCACCGAGATCTGGGAAGGCATCCTGCTGCTGCCCCTGGTGGGCCTGGTGGACAGCCGCCGCTCGGAAGACATCATGCATGCCGTGCTCAATGCCATCTCCGCAACCCATGCCCGGGAATTCATCCTCGACATCAGCGGCGTCGGCGTGGTCGACACCGCCGTCGCCAATTACCTGATCAAAATCACCCGGGCCACGGCCCTGATGGGGTGTGAATCGACCATCTCCGGCATCTCGCCCGCCATTGCGCGCACCATCGTGCAGCTCGGCGTAGATGTGGGGCAGGTGCGAACCACCGCCACAATGATGGATGCCCTCAGCAACGCCTTTGGGCGCCAAGGCATCACCCTGAGCGGCCATACCGGCATCCTGCAGCGGGCATGAAGCCAACCTCCGCCACCGGGGGCTGGGCGGCCTTTCAGGGCGGCCCGACAACGGCGCCCAGCAGCGCCGAGGACAGGCCCTTCCAGATCACCCGGGGCTGCCTCACCCTGCTGTTACCAGAGGACCTGGGCCACCACCACATCGAGCGCCTGACGGGTTCCATCCTGCCCCATCTCAGTGAACACAGTCGTGTCGCCAGTGTCGTTTTCGATTGCACCCACCTCTGCCTGATCGACCCCACCGATCTGGCCGAGTTGATGGGTCTGGTCCAAACCATCGGCCTGATGGGCAAGGGGGTGGGGTTCTGCAGCATCTCGCCAGGCCTCGCCGCCCTCATGATTGATCTGGATCTCCCCCAGAACCGGGCCATCTTCGGCCGCGACCTCGATGACGCCATCGCCCGTCTGGCCGCCGCCGATCCAGGCCATGGGAGCGCCAAACCCCTTGCCTCAAAATGAAGAAACCGGGTTGGCCCCTGCCCCAACGGGTCCTTGTGCGCCACCGCAGCGACGCCAACCGGGCCACCGTTCGGGCCCTGCAGCTGGCCCGCTCCCTCGGTCTGTCGGAAGCCAGGGCCCAACAATTGGCCACCGCCGTCTCCGAGCTGGTCGGCAATGTGGTGAAGTACGCCCAAGCGGAGGGCGAAGTCCGCATCCAAACCCTCGCCACGGCGGACGGAACAGACTGGTTGGAAGTGGTGGTGGCGGACCGGGGCCCCGGGATTGCCAATCCCCCCCAGGCCCTGAAAGAGCATTACAGCAGCAGCGGCACCCTGGGTCTGGGCCTGCCGGGGGTGATGCGCCTCGTCGACGATTTCGAACTGCGCAGCCGCGCTGGTGAGGGGACCTGGATCCGGATTCGCATGTCCCTCCCCAGCCATGGTTGAAATCGTCGCCCGTGGCACCACCCCCGTGCTTCCGGGCGAGGCCTACCGCGGAGCCCGCTCACGCCTGCTGCGGCTGCTGCGGGAACTGGGATTGCCGGAGACGTTAGCCCTTCAGACCGCGAGCCGCTTCTCCGCCCTCTATCGCAGCTTGCCGGCGGGCAGCAGCCTCGGCATCGAGGTGGGCGAAGCCCCATTCCACCTTGAATTGCGGCTCCGGCTGCGGCCGCTCCCCGGCGCATCCGTCGACACGAGCCCGCTGGGAGCCTGCTTCACGGTGATCGAGAACGCGGACCCCGCCCCAGGTGAAGTGGTGCTTTGCCGTCGGTTACCGGTGACGGGTCGGCTGGCCGTCCAACGCTGCCGCACCATCCTGGAGGAGCGCACGGCCGAGGAACTGGCCCATGATGTGTCCGATGCCACGGTGCGTTTACGAGACACCCGCAACGTGCTGGTTGGGGTTCAGCAGGAACTGACCATCGCGGCGGATATCCAGCGCCAGATGCTGGTCAGCGAGCGCGAACTCAATCGACTGACCCCCGGCCTCGATGTAGCCGCCTTGATGATCCCGAGCAAGGGCGTCGGCGGCGATCTCTACGACTGCATTCCCATCGGCGACAGCCGCTATCTGCTCTGCATTGGCGACGTCTCCGGTAAAGGGGTCCCCGCCGCCCTGATGATGAGCACCTGTCTCACCTTGCTGCGGGCCTACGCCGAGATCCTGGAGTCACCAGCGACCATCATGGCCCGCATCAACCAGCGCATGAGCCATGGCAATGACAACTGCGGTTTCACCACCCTGCTGATTGGCATCCTGGATGCCCTCAATGGTCAATTTCGGTATTGCAACGCCGGCCACAATCCGGCCCTCGTCCTGCGCCAGAACGGCGACGTGGAGGCCCTGCGTCCGGTCCATGGTGTGGCCGTAGGCATCCAGGAGGGTTTGGTGTACGGCGAAGACAGCCTGACCCTGGCAGAAGGGGAGACGTTACTGGCCTACACCGATGGCGCCAACGAAACCTTCAACCCCCAGCACGAGCGCTTTGGCCTAGAGCGCATGATCCGCTTTTTCCAGGGAACTTCCACCGCATCGACGCCTCGCCTGATGCGTCGTTTCATTCGCCAACTCCGGGATTTTGGAGGCGACGAACCCCAGCACGACGACATCACCCTCCTGGCGGTGCGACGTCTGCCCTGGAAGCACCCCAACCCGGAGGCCGAACTCCACATCAGCATCGGCAATCAGGTCAGCGAACTCGCTGTCATTCGTGATGCTGTGACCCCCTGGTGCCAGCAACACCATGTCCCCCCAACCAGCCGTCGCCGTCTGCAGGTGGTGCTTGATGAGCTCATGGGCAATGCCATCCGCCATGGGCTGGTGGGCATGGGGCGTGAAGCGCAGCTGACACTGGATCTGGGTCGCAAGGGCCATCAGCTGCGCATCCTGTTGCAGGACAACGGCCCGCCGTTCAATTTGCTGGAGGTGCCGTCGCCCGACTTCGACACCGACCTGGAGGCCCGTCCGATCGGCGGACTGGGCCTCCATCTTGTGCGCCAGATGGTGACCTCCACCCGCTATCGACGCCAGGACGGCAGCAACACCATCGAATTACTGATGGATCTGACACAAGCCCCAGTCCCTAGCCCGAGGGGGTCTGGACCTGATTGAGGGGAAATTGCACCCGGGTTTCATTGAACCCGTTGATGTAGTCGTAGTCCACTGACGAACAAAGACGCCGAACCAGGTGGATGCCCAGGCCGCCAATGGCCCGATCTTCCAGGGGCCCCTCCAGGTCCGGGGGATCGGCCTTGAGGGGATTGAAGGGGGGGGCGCCGTTGTCGCGAAGCACCAACTCCAGGATGTCCCCCCGTCGTTGCAGATCAAGGCTGATGCGGGCCTGATCGCCGAGGCTGCGGCAACCATGGTGAATGGTGTTGTGCAGCAATTCATCGATCACCACCAGAATCCGCCGCTGCAAGGGCCGCCCAATCGCCTGGGCCTGGCAATAGACCCCGATCGCCTCCTTAGCCCCGGCCATCGCGGCCACGGCATTGCCGATGGGCAGATGGAGCGATGCCGGCGGTTCCATAGTTTCCATGTTATGGCCGTTCTTCACCTGGGTGGCCTGCCGATTTGGGGTCGGCGATTTCAGCCGCAGGGCCAACAGGGTGATGTCATCCTGCTGGGCCACACCGGCGGCAAACTCGCGCAAACGGCGCATCAAGGCCCGCACCAGCCGGGGCGGGGTTGGGGCGGCAGCGGGTCCGGCGGAGGCGACCTCCTCCATGAAGTCGACAACGCGCGCAATGCCGAAACGGCCGCTGGCACCGCTGGCCATCTCGCTGGCGCCGTCGGTGAATCCCAACACAATCGATCCAGGCTCCAGAGAGAGCCGTCCCTCTCCATAGTTCGCCCCTTCCACCACCCCCAGGGCGGGACCATGGACGGTGGACAACAGGGTCACCGATCCATCGGGCCGTTGCAGCAGCAGGGGCACATGGCCAGCATTACACCAGCGCAGCTCGCCACTCTGGGTATCCAGGGATCCGACCACCAAGGTGGTGAAGGCACAGGCTTCGTTGTTGTGGCAGAGGCGCTGGTTGAGCCGACGGGTGATGGCGGCCGGCGAATCCAGGATCTCGGCATAGGAGCGCATCAGGCTCAAGCAGGTGCTCATCAACAACGCCGCCGGCATCCCCTTGCCGGCCACATCACCGACACAGAAGCAATAGCGCCCACCGCCCACCGCAATGCAGTCATAGAGATCGCCCCCCACCTCCTTGCTGGGAATCATCAACACCCCCACCTCCAACCCTGGCGTGAGGCGATGCAGCTCGCGCTCCCCCACCAACAGGTCGCGCTGGATGCCACTCGCCATCAGCACCTCCTGCTTGAGGCGCTCGTGGGCCTGGCTCAGGGCCTGGGTGCGCTGCTGCACCTCCACTTCGAGGTCGCGGTTGCGGGTTTCCAGCATGGTCTGGCGCTGGTGGCGATGCTGGGCGTCCCGCAACACCACCGCCAGGGCGGAGCCGGCGAGCACCAGCAGGAAGAGGATTTCGGCCATCTGCAGGCCGGTCAGCTCATCCCGCAGGCTGCGGCGGATCCAGGCACCAGGCACCACATAGAAAGCATGGGAAGCAAGGGTGGGGATCGGGGCCCGAATGATGTAGTTATCGCCTTGGCGCACCACGGCGATGCCCCCGCGGTCAGAATCCTTCCCAGTAGGCAACAGTTGCTTATAGGGACTCGGCAAGAGTTCGCCCTTCTGGGGGATGGCGCCTTGGCGGGCCAGCAACTGGCCATCGGCACGGGCCACGAACAAGGGCACCGCCGCCATCGTGGACGAACCCTCGGGGGGCAGCCCCACCGTCGTGTCGTCCCCATCACTGAGCTTCCGTAACAGCGACGCCACCCCCATGTCATGGCCCACGGAGCCGGCCCAGCGCCCCTGGATCTGGAAAGGAGCCACCACGCTGATCAGCCACTGCCGCGCCGCAGGGTCGTAATCGGGCTCCGTCCAGCGGGGGTGTCCAAGGGGATTGGTGCGGGGATTGGTGAGCTGAACCCAGGGGGTGGAGCGGTAATCGAGGTCGGACGTGGTGTTGGCGATGAAATCGCCATTGCCCGGCCAAAAGATGACTTCACCGTTGGTGAGGGGCAGCACCCAGGTGTTCATCAGCAGGGAGTCCTCAGCCCCCAGGCCGAACTGGCGTGTCACGGTGAGGGCCCTGGAGAAAAAGCGGCGATTTTCGGCGGTCAACGGCACCCCGGGGGGAATCCAAATCCCCCCATCCATGGCGGGTCGAAATTCGGCGCGGGGGGTGCGCCAGGAGCCATCGGCGTCACGACGCACCAGAGATTCCAGCGGAACATCGGCCGCGACCGGGACCGATGCCTGTTCGGAGAGCAGGGCGGCGAAACGGCTGATGCTGGCCTCCGCCTGCAGCAACGTGGCATCCAGGCGGCTGACATTCCAGGCCGCCCGCTGGCGCTGGCTGGCCACCACCCTGGCGACCAGGTAACTGGAGACCCGCTCCTGCACCAACTGGAACCCCAACAGCGACCCTAGGCACAGCACCAGGACCGTGGCCACGGTCCTGGTGGCGCCCGGCACCCGGGCCATGGGGCCTGGGAGAATCATGGGATTTCGACCCTCCCCAGAATTCTGCCCCGATGTTCCGCCATCTCCTGGTCCCCACCGATGGGTCCGACCTCTCGGACGGCACCATCCGTAAAGCCGTCAACGTCGCCCGTGGTGATGGCGCTCGGATCACCTTCCTGCATGTGCGCGAAAGCCTGCCGATGACATCTCAGGTGACGTTCTACAGCGACACGGCCCTGTTCGATCCCGCCATTGCCCAGCAGTTCCGGGAAGCCGAAGGCCATTACAGCCAATCGTTGCTGGACAAGGCCCGGGCGATCGCCGAAGCGGAGGGGGTCCCCTGCGCCACTCTCACCAGCGACAACCCCCAGATCTACGCGGCGATCATCGAAACCGCGGAACAAGAAGGCTGCGACCTGATCTTCATGGCCTCCCATGGTCGCCGGGGCCTGGCGGGGCTGCTGCTGGGCAGTGAAACCCAACGGGTGTTGACCCATGCCAACCTGCCGGTGCTGGTTTATCGCAAGCAGGATCCGCCCCGAGGGATCGCTTGAGCGTGGAACGTTGATCAAGGCTCTCTTGTCGTGACCAGAAACCCAAGGGATTCGACCCCGATTGGCAGACCCGGGGATTGGCAGTCCTGAAGATTCGTTGCCATGCTCATCGGGCCGATTGAAGTCCAGCCTGTCATGGCGCACCGGAGCCGCCCAGCCAGCCCTCCCCCCACCGGTCGCGCCTGGGGCGAGAGCCCTCGTGCGCCAGAGCCGTCGGCGCTCGCTCCCTTGGTGGGAACCATGGCGATGGGGCTGGCCTGGTTGCTCCTGCCCGGGGCAAGCCTGGCCCAGACAGCGATGGGCACCAGCCCGGTCCAGCCCGCCTTCAACGAGCTGCGCCCCCGGGATTGGAGCTATCAGGCCCTGCACCGACTGGACCAGGAGCACCCCTGCCTTGGGCCCCAGGCCAGTCCCCTGTTCGAGGCTGGGCGACCCATCAGCCGGCAGGAGGCGGCGGTCCTGCTGCGGGGTTGCCTGCGGGCCGCCCCTGAAGCCACCGACGCCCTGCTGCGACTGCGGCGCGAACTCGCCCCGGAACTGGCCGAGATCCAGGGCCAGGCCGACGCCCTGGAGGCCCGCCTGGGGGAACTGGAGGCCACCCGCTTTGCACCGGTCACCCGGCTCATCGGCCAGGGCACGTTTGTGCTGGGAGCCAACGGCTTTTCAGGCGGCAACCAGCCCCTGGTGCACACCTACCAAGCCCAGGAAGGTGGGACCACGTTCTCCTACGACCTGCGTCTGAACTTCGACACCAGCTTCAGCGGCAAGGACCTGCTGCGGGCCCAGCTGCGGGCCGGCAACTTCGCCAGCTCGGGTTTCGGCAACCTCAATGGCCTCAACGAGCTGGAGGTGGCCTATCAAACCTCCTGCGGCTTCGGCAACAACTGCACCGACGTGGTGGGGATCTACCGCCTTTTTTATCAATTTCCCCTCGGCCCGGAGATCACCCTGACCGTCGGCCCCCGCATCCGCCAGGACGATGGCCTGGCGCTATGGCCGAGCGTTTATCCGGCGGACACCATCCTGGATGTGTTCAGCTATGCGGGAGCCCCGGGGGCCTATGACACCAACCTGGGGGCCGGCATGGGCCTTTGGTGGAAGCATGGCGGCTGGAGTGTCAGCGCCGAATATCTGGCCGCCAATGCCGATCGGGGCTCCCCCCGGGAAGGAGGGCTGTTCACAGCGGCCTCCGGGGCCACGGCCACCCTGCAACTGGGCTACGGGGCCGACTCCTGGGCGTTGGCGGCGGTCTACACCTGGGGCAATGCCTTTCCCGGAGCGGTTTACCCCGGCAGCGCCACGCCGCTGGCGGCGCTGAATGCCTCGGACTGGCCAGCCCTGGCCGCCTTCGGTTCCAGCGGCGACACCCAATCGGTGGGCCTCAGTTGCTATTGGCAACCCGCCGGTTCCGCTTGGTGGCCCTCCATCAGCAGCGGCTGGGGCCTGAATGTCATTCGGCCCGGCAATCCCCAGGCGGGCTTCGGGTCAATGACAAGCCAATCCTGGTTTGTGGGCCTGCAATGGAGCGACGCCTTCGTATCGGGCAACAGCTTCGGGCTGGCCGTGGGGCAGCCCACCTTCATCACCGGCTGTGGCGGGGTGTGCTCGCGGCTGTTGGGCCAGGGCAACGACACCCCCAGGGATGGCCAATTCGCCTGGGAGGGCTGGTACAAGTGGCAGGTCAGCGATGCCATTTCGGTGACGCCGGCCCTGTTTTACCTCAGCAGCCCCTACGGAGCCATCGACCGCAGCCTGGCCAGGCAACAACAGAGCGGCAGCGGTTTCCAAAACCTGGGGGCATTGGTCAAGACCACCTTTCGCTTTTGATTATAGCTTCTACTTTTGAACCGAAAATACGGCTTACTGGCTGAATCACTCAAACGACCAAACCCGCCAACAATAAAGACTGGTTGCGTTGGGATTGCTGCCGGGCCATCTCCAACAGCACCTCCTTAAGGCGGGGCTCATGGGAACGCAAATGATCGAAGACGCTACGGGTAAGAACGAAGGCATCCACATAGGTCTTGGAACGGACGCCGCAGGTGCGCTCTTCCTTGAGGAAGAAAGACAGATCGCCCACATAGTCGCCGGCACTGATGCGCAGCACCTCCGTGGGCAAGGGAACCGGGGTATCAATCTCCAATTCACCCTTGGTGATGAAGACAATCTCATCCCCCATGGCCTCCGGCGGTAGAACCATGATGTCTGGGGGGAAAGTCACCGGTTGCAACAGCATCAATAAACGGTTGCGCAGGCCCGGCGGCGCCTTACTGAAGAGGGGCACCGTTTCCACTTGATCACGCAGCATCTTGTAGGTGACTTCACTGCGCAATTCCGCCGGCAACTCCTCAAACAACTCCCTCGCCTGAAAGCCCCTAGTCCGGGCCCACTGATAATCATTGAAGCGCCGCACCCGGGTAATTGTGTCTTGGTCAACGCCGTTATGGCCCAGAAAATCAGCAATCGCCGACTGGCGTTTTCGATAATCTGCGCGCCCGCCATCCAGCTGGTTGAGGATGCTCACAACATTGCCCACCACAAAGGCGTAGAGCAAGGCCCCAACGATCATCATGCCGATGGCAAGAATGATCTCTATTCGGGTTTTCGGGGTGATGTCTCCATAGCCCACAGTGGCGAGAGTGGTGACCGTCCAATACAGTGAATGCAAGTAAAGATCAAAGAAGTCGTCACGGGCCAGCTCAAGACGCTGGATCCAGCCCTGGGGACTAAAATCACGCAATCCAACCCAGAGCCACAGACAGGCGATCCAATTGGTGATCAGCATGATACTGCTGCTATAACGCAGCATGCGCAACACCGCGGTGTTCAGAAGCTGGATGTCTTCCCATCGGGCCGTAATCCGCCATAGCTGGGGCAAGCGCAATAGGGGCAACATGGTCACCAGCGGCAGATGAAGATGCATGCCACTCATTACCAAAAAAGGGAGATTAGCGAGCAGATCGAGCCAGAACCAACCCCTCAAGTAACGGCGAGCGATCTGCCGCCGGTCTTTGACAATGATCCCATTACGCTCAAAGCTTGTGTTAAAAGTCAGGGCAATATCGAGCAAACCGATCAAACTGAACAGGGACCAGAGCGGAGTAAGGGCGTGACCATAACCAAAGGACTTGAGCAGCTCCATCGGCAGGATCAGGCCCGTGATGAAAGCCATCAAACAAACCAAAAGATCCCAAGCGATCTTGAGGGGACTGTTCTCCCGCAACAGACGCATTTCCGGACCTAACTGCGCAAGACGGTACGGGCGGCTTCCAGGTCGGAAGTGATTTCAAACAGAGAAGAAAATCCCGCCATATCAAAGATTTCCTGGACTTCGGCATTCAGGCCAGCCAGCACCATGCGGCCCTGGTCAGACTTGAGCTTTTTGAGATGGGCCAGAAAAACGCGCAATCCGACGCTACTGACGTAGTCCATCTCACTGAGTTCAAGAATAAATTGACGCGAACCTTCGCTCAATAACTGCTTGAGGGTGTTATCCAGTTCGCCCGAGGTGTTGCTGTCCAGCTCACCCTTGACATGGATGATCATGAAAGCCGATGCCAGCGACGCCGAAAGGCCGCTGGCATCGACGCCATCAACCAGGGAGGCAGGCTGGACGCGGAGTTCCAAGGGGATACTGGGTTTTGCTCAAGGTAGCAGCCCCATCGCAAGATCAAGGCGGCCCGCCATGGCCTCGCCGGGCTTGCTCATCGCCGCCGTTCGCGATGCATCCAGCTGATCCAGTCGGCTGAAATCTGCTTGGGACAGACCGCCTCACATTCCAGCTGGCTGCTGCAACTGCCGAAGCCCTCGGCCGCCATGCGCTCGGTCATCGCCAGGGCGCGGCTCTGACGCTCGGGCTGGCCCTGGGGCAGCTGCCCCAGGTGGGCCAGCTTGGCCGCCACAAACAGGCTGGCCGAAGCATTGCGGCAGCTCGCCACACAGGCACCGCAACCGATGCAGGTGGCGGTGTCGAAGGCACTGGCCGCCTGCTCACGGCCAACCAACAGGGCGTTCGCCTCCGGGGCCTGACCCGTGTTCACCGCGCAATAGCCACCCGCCGCCAGGACCCGATCCAGGGCCGAGCGATCGACGCTGAGGTCCTGCAGCAGGGGAAAGGCCCGAGCCCGCCAGGGCTCCAGCACCAGCACCTCGCCATCGCGGAAGCGGCGCAGGTAGAGCTGACAAACGCTGGTGGCGGCCTGGGGGCCGTGGGCCTGGCCGTTGACCAGGAAGCCGCAACTGCCGCAGATGCCCTCACGGCAATCGTGCTCAAAGGTCACCGGCCGTTCACCCGCCCCAATCAACCTTTCATTGAGCCAATCGAGGGCCTCCAACAACGACAAATCGGCGCTCACCTGCTCCAACGGGTGGGTTTCAAACCGTCCCGGCGCCCCAGGCTCCTCCTGACGCCAGATTCGCAAGGTGAGACTCAGGGTGGGGCTCATCGGTAATCGCGCTGGCTGGGGGTGATTTCGTTAAAAGACAGGGGTTCGACATGGCGCTCGGGCGCCCCCCCCGCCCGCCATTGCCAGGCGGCAATATGGCTAAAACGGGCGTCGTCGCGACGCGCCTCCCCTGCGGAGGTCTGGTGCTCCTGGCGGAAATGGGCCCCGCAGGATTCTTCCCGGGCCAGGGCATCCCGCAACATCAAGTCGGCCAGGCCGAAATAATCCTGCAGGCGCAACGCCTTCTCCAACTCGGTGTGGATGCCGCGGCCAGT